>Ga0105046_10000681_pt1 | contig 49053 bp, 45 predicted proteins | sample MAT03_FD_78385 | JGI IMG/M metagenome (GOLD analysis project Ga0105046, IMG submission 78385) | Freshwater microbial communities from Lake Fryxell liftoff mats and glacier meltwater in Antarctica - MAT-03 (megahit assembly) | ecosystem: Environmental > Aquatic > Freshwater > Ice > Liftoff... | reverse complement strand
CGCCCTGGATCGACCACCGCCGCGTCCCCCACCGGTCTCTCCACCACTGCCGCCCCCTCTCGACCCCACCGCTCCACCCCCCACGCGATCACGCTCCCCGCGACCACCGCTCCCGCGATCCCCAGCCCGAGCCGCCCCGTCGTCCCCGCGACCCCTGCCCCTCCAGACCTGCCCGAAAGCGCATCCGCACCTGCCCCTTCAGACATGCCCGAAAGCGCAGCCGCACCTGCATCTTCGGACATGCTCGAAAGCACAGCCGCCCCTGCCCCTTCAGACATGCCCGAAAGTACAGCATCACCTGCCTCTCCGGACATGCCCAAAAGCGCAGCCTCACCTGTCCCTTCGGACATGCGCATCGTGCCCGCCTGCGCCACCTGGATCGTCCCGGCCTCCGCCCCGCTGCGCCCCGCCGCCTCGCCCCACGTCCCGATCTCGAGCCGCGCGAGCGCCTCTCCCTCCGTCCGCATCAGGCCCTCGAGCGCCTCTGCCAGCGCCTCGCCATCCGCCACGCGCCCCGCCGGATCCTTCGCCAGCAGCCGCATCGTCAGTCGCGCGAGCCCGTCCGGGATCCCCCGCCCCGGGGCCGCCTGGCGCGGATCGAGCGGCAGCGCCTTGACGTGCTGCGCCAGGATCTCCATGAAGCTCGCGCCGAGGAACGGCAGCGAGCCCGTGAGCAGCTCATACAAGATCACGCCGACGCTATAAAGATCCGCGCGACCGTCGATCGCCCCGCCGCGCGCCTGCTCCGGCGCCAGGTAATACGGCGTGCCGAGCACCGCGCCAGCCTGGGTCTGGACCGCGTCACCGGCCTCCGCCGCGCCCGGCAACAGCTTCGCTACCCCGAAGTCGAGCAGCTTCGCGTGTACCCCGTGCTCGCTGCGCGCGAGGAAGATGTTGGCCGGCTTGATGTCACGATGCACCACCCCGACCCGGTGTACCGCCGCCAGTCCGCGCGCCACCTCGACCAACCTCGGCATCAGGTCCACCGCCACGCCCGGCCTGCCCAGCGCCATCTCGAGGCTCTCGCCGCGCAGCAGCTCCATCGCCAGGTACACCTGCCCGTCGCCGAGCACCGCGCAGTCGAACACCTGCACGATCGTCGGGTGCCGCACCTGGCCAGCCAGCGTCGCCTCCTGCACCAGCCGCGCCGCCGCCTCGGGCGCCGTGGCGAGGCCGCGACGCAGCAGCTTGAGCGCCATCCGCCGACGGATGAACATATGCTCCGCCGCGTACACCCGGCCCATCCCGCCGGCCCCGATCTCGGCGAGCAGCCGGTAGCGGCCGTCGATCACCGTGCCGGCCGCCAGCGGCAGATCCACGTCATGGTCGCCCTCCGACGGGCCCGCCTGCGTGGCCCCGCCTGCGATCTCGCTGACTTGCCCCGCCATGCCCGTCGTACCCGCCTCGCTGCACGGTATCATCCGGCGCGTGGCGGTGCTATATCGCCGCCCGTGGCCACGGGAACCAAGAAGATCGACGAGCTCGCCGCCCTGCTGGAGAAGACCGGCGGAGACGCCCAGCGCCTCGAGGTCGTGCGACGCACGCAGAAGTTCAAGCGCTCGTGGATCGAGCTCGCCGAGGCCCTGACCAAGGTGCGCGCCACCAAGGGCTTCGCGCGCTGGGGCTTCGAGGACTTCTACGATTACTGCAGCCGCGAGCTCACCCTCAAGCGCGCCACCGTCGACAAGCTGACGATCAGTTACAACACGATCCAGCAGCACGCCCCGGAGGTCCTCGAGTGGGACGGCGTCGCCAAGGCGATCCCCAGCTACGACGCCGTCGACTACTTCTCGCGCGCCGTCGGCCCCGCCAATGAGCCCGACTTCCCGGGTGAAGACGGCGTGCCCAGCAAGCCGCGCAAGCCCCCGAGCGCCCCCCGCGACCCCGAGCTCGTCCGCGAGATGAAGTCCGCCGTGTTCGACGAGGGCACCCCCGTCGCCGAGCTGCGCAAGCGCTTCGACCCCGTCCTGCATCCCAGACCCAAGGGCGCCGAACACCTCGAGTCCCTCACCAAGGCCTCCGCCTACGCCCGTAAACTCGCCGAGCTGCTGCCCGACATCGACGGCCTCCCCGAGAAGCGGGTCCGCAAGCTCGAGGAGGAGCTCGGCGCCCTGCGCGAGAACCTCGAGGCCCTCGCCGAGCCCCTGCGCGAGCAGGTCGCACGCGCCCAGAAGCGCATGCAAAAGCCCCCAAAAGTCCCGGCTGCGCAGGCGGTCTGACCACACCAGCGCGCACGCCCGGGCCGCGTAACGACGTTGCCCGGGCTCTCCGCACGCGATGCGCCTCTGCGCGCGTAGCCGCGCTCCGTTACCCCTGCTGCACGCCTCAGGCCGCCGCCGCGAGCATCCCCGCGGGCCGGTGTCTGGTACCATGGCGGCTCGCTCGGTGAAGCATGACGGAGCCGGCCCAGGACCAGGATATCGACGACGAGCCCGAGCCGGTCGAGGCCGAGCTCGCCGCCCTGCGTTCGGCCAACCACGAGCTCGTGCGGATCAACGAGCGCCTCGCCGAGGCCATCGAGCGCCGCACCTCCGAGATGCTGCGAGCGCGCGACGCCCAGACCCGCCTGATCGCGCAGGTCAACCGCGAGGTACGTAGCCCCCTCGACGCGATCATCGGCTACGGCGAGCTGCTCGGTGAGGACCTCGAGGCCCTCGAGCTCTACGACCTCGCCCACGACGTCGAGAACATCCGCACCGCCGGCCAGGCCCTGCTCGCCCTGCTCGACGACCTCATCAGCCCGCATCGACTCGACGGCGGCTAAAACGTGCGATACGAACCGGGTGAGCGTGCCTGACCCGCCGAAGATCCGCCGCATCGGCCCGGTGAGGCTGCTGCGCGGCCAGTTGCGCCGGTTGCCGCGCTTCTTGATCCCGCGCAGCGCCCAGGCCGAGGTGTCCCGCGGCCGCGAGGCCTGGCTCGTGTTCGTCTACGCGATCCGTCGGTGGATCCAGATCGACCGCAGCATCACCCTCGCCTCGAGCCTCGCGCTGCAGACCCTGCTGTCGATCGTCCCCTTCGCCGGCATGGTGCTCACGCTGCTCGGCCTGCTCGGCGACCAGGCCGGCCACGACTTCCTCGCCCGCATCGCCGGCATGGCGATCCCCGACCCGCAGCGCGCCGCCGCGATCACCGAGGCCCTCTATGACCTCGCCCGCAACGTCACCCTGCAAAACCTCGGCGTCGTCGGCTTCTTCGGCTCGCTGATCGGCGCCTCGCTGCTGTTCCTCACCCTCGAGAGCACGATCAACGACATCTGGCGCGTGAAGTATCGCCGCAGCGCGATCGCAAAATTCACGATGTTCTACACGCTGACCACGCTCGCGCCGCTGATCATCTTCTTCAGCCTCGGCCAGCCGATCGTCGCCCAGCTCACCGAACAGCGCGGCTTTAGCTTCCTGCCGCTGATCTCCACCATCATCGCGTTTGTCCTGCTCAACAAGTTCATGCCCGCCACCCGCGTCGGCTGGCGCGCCGCCGCGATCGGCGGCCTCGCGGGCGCCGGCCTGTTCGAGCTCGGCAAACGCGGCTTCGCCCTCTACCTCGGCAACATCACCAGCTACGAGGGCACCTATGGCGCCCTCGCCGTGCTCCCCGTGTTCTGCGTGTGGGCCTACGTCTCGTGGCTCCTCGTCCTGTTCTCCGTCGAGCTCACCTACGTCCTGCAAACCCTGCCCCTCGTGCGCCGCGAGGGCTACGTGCCACCCGCCCTGCGCGAGGACGCCGACGAGGGCGTCGGCGCCGGTCGCCTCGCCTGCCGCCTGGTGCTCGCCGTCTGCGACTATTACGACCGCTGCGGCGCCGGCCTCTCGGCGCGCACCCTCGGCGCCCGCTTCCATGTCGACACCGCCCGCCTCTCGAGCGTCCTGACCCGCGTCGAACAGGCCGGCGTCATGCTGCACGTCGAGGCCCCCGAGGCCGCCTACCTGCCCGGCCGCCCGCTCGACCAGATCACCGTCGTCGAGATCATGCGCATGTTCGCCAGCCGCGACGTCGACACCGCCCGCAAGGACACCCTCAACGACCTGTTCGGCCGCCTCGACCTCAGCATCCAGCACATCTTCGACAAGGTCACCTATCAGGACCTCATCACCGAGGAGCGCCGCCGTCGCGACGACCGTCCGTCCGAGCCCGGCCCCGAACTCGCGCCAAAACCCCTGTGACCCGGCCGCTCAGTACCAGGACAACACGAGGCCGAGGTTGCCCGAGCCGCGCACGCCGTAGCGCCCCCCGCTGCCGTCGCCGCGCACCCACAACCCGAGGTTGAAGCGCCGCGCGAGCCAGAAGTCGTAGCCGAGCCCGAGCCCGAAGCCACCACCCGTCTGGGTCTTGCGATCGACCAGCATCCCGCTCATGTCCGGCTCACGCAGCCACGCCGAGCTGAGCCCGAGCCCGACCGCGAGCCCGAGCCCGCGACCCTTCACCGGGAAGAACAGCGCCTCGGCCATCAAGTTCGTGAAGCCCGAAACCCCCGTCTTGGTCCCCCCCGTGCTCGTCAGCACGATCGCACCCATCGCCACCTTGTCGCTCAGCCGACCGCCCACGCGCACCAGCCCCGTCAGCGCCGCCGATACCCCGCCACCGGCCTGAAAGTTGCCCGCGCCGAGCCCGAAGCCGACCCCCGCATACCAGTCGTGCCTGACCCTCTTCGCCGTCGTCACCTCGATCGCCGGCAAGCTCGTCGCAGTCGACACGATCACCGGCGCCGCGCTCGCCTCCGACGTCGCCGGCGTCGCCTCGCCTGTCGCGCTCTCCGACGTCTCCGTCGTCGCTTCCTCGATCGGCGCGGCCCCATCGCGCGCGCTCGCGGTGACCGGCGCGACCGCGACGCCCGCGCACCCGATCACGACACAAAGAGCCCGAGCCACGCCGCAGCATAACGGCAGCGCCGCCCGCCCGACAATCCCCGCCACCGCTTGCCAACCACCGCTCCCATCCTGTCCAATCTCTCCTATGCGTCCAGCATCCCGCTCCCGCCTGCCGACCCTCGCCATCCTCGCCGTCGCGGTTGCGCTCGCCACACCCGGCGTCCATGCGGCACCGACCGCGAGCACGACCCTCTCGGCCGGCCCCGCGCCGACCCACTCGCCCACGCCGCGCGCCGCCGCGGACAGCAAGCGCATGTACGCCGTGACCCTGACCAACCTCGTCATCTGGGACAACGGCGCCGGCTACCTCCACGCGTTCTGGCGCACCCTCGGCAGCCCCGGCCCCGACAGCCCCGCGCGCCTTCAGTGGGGTCGCGGCTGCCCCGACGTCAGCGACCGCACCTTCACCGCCCTGACCACCGCCTTCAGCTACCCCGAGCGCTTCATCCTGATCGTCGACCGCTCCCCCGACCCCCGCCAGCCCAGCGCCTACTGCGTCACCAACGTCGAGCTCGAGCGCATCCAGCCGCCCCAAACCCCCAAGGATCCGCCACGTCCCGCCGGCCCCGCCCCGACCACCCCGCCCTCCGCCGAGGCCCCGCCGCCCCTGCTCAAGAAGTAGACATTTCCGAAAGGACACGTCACGTCACGCGAGCCCGTCGATGCCCGCGTACAGCTCGGCCAGCCGCAGCTTACAAGCCGGATCATCGAGCTCGATGACATCATCGAGCGACGCGTGCGAGCTGTAGATCCACACGGCTCCACTGCGCCGATACAGGTGCACCGATACCTGCGTCTGCTCGACCATCAGGAAGCTCTGCAGACTGGGCAAGCGCTGATAAAAGTTCCACTTCGCCGTCTGATCGTAGTGCTGTGTCGAAGGTGACAACACCTCGGCCAGCAACACCGGCTCAGCGACGAAATCCGTGAACCGATCACGTGGGCCACAGCGCACGACCACATCCGGATAGAAGTAGTTCGGGCCGACCGGCAGCTTGACGTCGCTGTGATAGACCTTGCACCCGCGAGCTAACAGCGCGGCTCGCAAGGCCCCAACCAGGTTGCCGGTGATCTCGGCATGGGTGACAGTTCCACCGGTCATCCCGTAAACCACCCCCTCGATGAACTCGTAACGTCCCGCCTGCTCGCGCTCCCACGCGAGGAATCCGTCCGGGCTCATCGGCGGCTGTGACTGGGCAATGGCGGACATGCGGCGTCCACCCTACCGCCACCCGCGCGACCGCGCCACCGCTACCGGCGCCCGGCGATCCCGGCGTACAGGTCGCCGACCCGCAGCCGACACGCCGGGTGTCTCAGTTCGATCGTCGCCTCCATCCCGGCGTACGACGCGTACGTCCACACGCCTGCCCCGGAGCGAAACACCTCGACGAACACCCGATCCTGCGCGATGAGCATGTACGTCGCGAGCACGGCCAGCCGTTGGTAGCACGCCCACTTCACGCCCGGTCGAGGATCTTCGCCAGGTTGAACACGACCCGCCCGTGGGCCAGGCTCGCCCCGACCATCCCGAAGATCTCACCCGCGACGAACTCGTGCCGCTCCGGCTGCTCGCGCTCCCACGCGAGAAATTCCTCGACGCTCATCCTCGGTCGCGGCGCAGCGGGTGCAGGCATGCCGACCCAACTTGGCACGAAGTCGGCAGCCCTGCCCACCTCGTCCCTACGACGCCCGCGTCGCCTCTCCTCGCGGACAGCGTTCGGGCCCATGGGCCCGGCGAACCCCCTGGAGTTGTGCGGCCATCCGCCCCCCGTGCGCTCGCCCGACTCCGATTAACACTCGCGTCGGCCGCGGCCGGCGTGCGACACTGGGACCCCGCCCCATGTCGTCGCCATCTCACCGCAAGCCTGTCCTTCCTCGCCTCACGGTGCCGCTGACTGCCCTGCTTCTCGGTGCCTGTGCCGACGCGACCGCGACCAGCGACACCGAGAGCAGCAGCGGCAGCAGTGGTTCGACCGGTGACACGCCGACCACCACGGACCCGCCGACCACCAGCGAGACCGGCGTACCGGTCGAGGTCGAGGCGCGCTACTTCCTGCGCATCGACGACAACCCGGTCCCGCCGGTCAAGCTCGACATGGACCGCGCCAAGGTGCTCGAGGTCTTCGGCGAGGCCGCCACCAAGCAGATCAAGCTCCTCGACGTCAACAGCGACCCCGTGCTCGCCGAGGTGCTCGCCCGGATCCAGACCTCCTGCGGCACCGGCTGGGACAACTACGACTACGAGCCGAGCAACCCCAAGGATCCCAACAAGCCGAGCAAGGTCAATATCTACTTCCCGAACAACCCGAACAGCATCCCCAGCGACGACATCCCGATCGACCCTGCACACGACTGCAGCACCACCGAGCTCGGCAAGACCTACGGCCCCGACTGGAAGCACTCGCCGCAGTTCGCCATGGTCCGCCTGCTGACGATGACCCCGCGCAACGCCGTGCTCAAGGGCACCGTGCTCGCGCCCTTCGAGGACCTGTTCGCCCAGTACGACGGCAAGATCGTCAACGGCCTCACCTTCGCTGACGTGCTCGCCGCGGCCCTGTTTTGCGGGTCCAACGCCGACCCCAAGGGCTGCACCGACAAGCTCAAGGACTCCAAGCTCGACAAGCTCCACGAGATCGCGCTGCACACCAAGCCCTTCATCTCGACCGACGTGCTCGCGGCGACCCTCAAGACCACCTTGATGGCGTCGCACCCGAACATCGCCAACGACCAGGGCCTGCTGCCGGTCACGTTGTATGACGCCCTCTACGACATGCAGCCGCTCGCCGACAAGTTCGGCCCGGTCGACGGTCACCCCGGCATGCTCATGCCCGACGACGCCGACTTCACGACCCGCAGCGACGCGCTGACGGCCGACTTCAAGATGCTCGCCACCGCCGAGTCCAACCTGCGCCTGGTCGACGGCATCGACGCCTCGATCGGCGCCGGCTCGATGTTCATCAGCACCGCCGAGGCCCCACTGTCCTTCGACTTCATGGACGACACCAAGGTCCAGTTGCTCGGCATCATCGAGATGCCGACCGTCGACATGCGCATGCGCATCACCGAGATCAACGGCCTCGTGCCATCGTGTACAACGGGCCTCGCTACCTGCGGCGACAACCTCCCGGGCAACCCCGTCGGCGACGACTACATCTGGTCGCAGCCGCTGTGGTCGCTCGAGCGCATCATCGTCGAGGCCGCCTACGCCAGCTTCAAGGACGTCGTCTACCCCTACTATTGCTTCGCGCCCGGCAACCCCTGCGCCGCGGGTGCTTCGATCTCGGCCAACGCGCCGTCCGGCTGGACCATCTTCGACATCAACATCAACGGCTTCGAGGCCCCCGCGCCGCAGTACCTGTGGGAGATGCTGCTCGGCGTCGCCCAGGTCGCCGTACACGACCCCGCGCTCGACAACAAGAAGATCCCCGAGGGCGAGGCCAACCCGATCTTCGCGCTCAAGGGCCTCTCGATCGGCCTCTCCGCCGCGGACATGATCGCCCTGATCCGCCCGAACCTCCAGGCGCAGGCCGACTTCATCGCCAACGTCATCCTCGGCAAGTTCTGGAAGCACAACGCCCACCTCGACTTCTACTATCGCCGCGCCGCCCCCGGCGCCCCGCCGGCCCTGTTCTTCGTCCACCCCTCGGACCCCGTGCCCGACGCCACCGGCGAGGCGCTCGGCGCCTACGCCTACAAGAACCCCGGCTTCTTCGCCGACGCCGCGCTGACCACCAAGCTCTCGTCGACCAAGCTCGACCCGATCGCCGAGTCCGAGCACGAGAAGTTCCTGCTGCCCGCCGGCGAGACCGTGCTCTACATCCAGGACGACGAGGACCGCGTGCACCGCCTGCGCTTCTTCGTCCCCGCGGGCGACGACCCGACCGAGATCGTCGTACACGTGCAAGCCGTCTGAGTGCCCGCTCCTCCCTCTCCACGTCCCGCTCACGCGCCATGACCCACGCATCTCGTCATCACCTCGGCCTCGCCTCGCTCGCCTGTTTGCTCGCCGCCGCCTGCGTCCCGGCCCTCACCGCCCCCGACGAGTCCACGCCCGAGAGCCTCGCGCGCGAGCAGACCCGCGAGGTCGAGCTGCGCTTCCTCCGGCTCGACGCCAAGAACTTCGTGCAGGTCCTGACCAAGCAGGACCTCCGCGAGAAGTTCCCGGAGCGAGTCCTGCGCGAGACCTGGCTGCTCGACATGCCGCTGGAGCCGCTGATCCGCAACGCCCTGACCGCCCTGATCCAGACCCCCGCCGAGGAGGCCTACACCCTGCCCGCGTCGTCGCAGAACATGTGGAAGCTGCTCAACATGACGCCCGCCAACACGGCCCTCGACGGCACCAGCCTCGCGCCGCTGCTCGGCGTCGGCAAGGCGGTCGGCCTCGCGCCCTCGCTGATCCTCTCGGACCTGATCGACCTCGAGCCCAACGACACGATCATCACCATCGACCTGACCACCGAGCAGGTGCTCTCCCACGTCGTCGCCACCCACCCCAACGCGCAGAAGCGCCGCGGCCCGGTGACCCTCAAGGTCAAGGACGGCCTCTACGACGTCGCCCCGAACTCGATGCCCGTCAGCCTGTGGGACGTCGTCACCGACTTCGCCGAGCTGCCCAAGAACTTCGGCCGCGCCGGTGACCACCCCGGCTTCATCGCCAGCGCCATGCCGATCGTCGCCGCCACCGACGACTTCGCCATGACCGTCGCCGTCAACCTCAACGCCCTCCCGTACAAGGGCGTCGACCTGACCGCCGTCACCGTCGCCAGCATCAACAGCACCTCGAGCCAGATCGGCGGCGTGTTCGACTTCTCGACCGACGACTGGCTCAAGATCGAGGGCCTGATCCCCGAGCTCGTCATCGACGAGATGGAGATGGCGATCTACGAGAACTCCGCCTTCATCGCCGGCGGCACCGCCCAGACGCCCGCGGGCCAGGGCGACTCCGCGGTGTGGAAACTGCCGCTGTGGGAGTTCGAGCGCCTGATCGCCGACGTCGCCCGCGTCAAGGCCGATGACATCCCCGATCACTGCACGATCTACTCGCCCCAGGGCGACGTCGAGATGCCGCTGCAAGCCGTGCACGTGTGTACCGGCGACAACGGCGACCCGAAAGATGGCATCGAGCCCGCCGACTGGACCACGATCACCGTCGACGAGAGCGTGCTGCTCGACTCCCCGCCGCCCACGCCCGCCTACTTCTGGGACATCCTCCTCGAGGTCGCGCAGGTCCGCCTGCACGACGGCGGCCTCGCCGAGGGTGACGGCGACATCGCCTTCAAGCTGCGCGACATCCCGGCCGGCATCACCACCGCCGAGCTCGAGAAGAAGATCCGCGACAACATCCAGCAAAACCCGGCCGCGCTCGCCGCCCTCGCCGAGCTGCTCAACGAGAACACCGAAGGCGCCGCGGACTTCTATTACTACGTGCCCACCCCCGCCGCCCCCGCGGAGCAGCAGGGCGACTGGCTGTACTTCATCACCGCCGACGACATCAAGAACAACACCAGCGGCGACCCCGAACGCAAGTACGACTACGCCCACGTCGGCTTCTACAGCGACCGCGCCCTGACCACCAAGGTCAGCAGCGACCTCAACATCGACGGCGACGGCAGCCACGAGAAGGTCAAGGTCGTCGCGGGCGACGTGCTCTACATCAAGGACGACGCCGGCAGCGTGTTCGAGATCGTCGTCAACGAGAAGCCCGAACGCCAGCGCATCGCCCTCTCCGTCACCCGGGTCGAGTAGCCGCCCCCACCGTACTCTGTCCAGGAGGCCGCCCTTGTCCCGCACGCTCCGTCACCCGTCGCCGCGCTGGTCCCTGACCGGGCCGCTGCTCTGCGCGCTCGCCCTGTCTCCCGCGCTCGCGCTCGGCGGCTGCGTCGAGGACATCGCCATACCCGAGGAGAACCCGACCCCCGGCGCGCTGCCGATCGGCGAGCCGCGGACCGTCGAGCTTCGGTTCCTGCGCCTCGACGTCAAGAACTTCGAGCAGACCCTCGACCTCGCGGCCCTGCGCCTGCTCCCGCGCAAGACCCTCGACGAGCTGTGGCTGCTCGACTTCGACATGACCGACTCGGTCAAGATCGTGGTCCAGGAGCTCGCCAACCTGCCCCCCGCCGAATACGACGCGCTGTCGCCCGCCGCCCAGAATATGCGCAAGCTGTGCACGATGACGGCCGACAACGTCAAGCTCGAGGGCACCAAGCTCGAGGAGATGATCGCCCTCGCCGGCGCCGTCGGCCTGCCGCCCGCCAAGGTGCTGGCGAAGATGATGCAGACCGGCGTCACCGACTACGCCATCCCCCCCGATGTCGTCGCGGACGTGTTCCTCGAGCTGCTGCTCGGCTCGCACCCCAACGCCAAGCAGCGCAAGGGCGTCGTCGACAAGGACCACCCCGACGGCCTGCACCCGATCGCCCTCAAGTCGCTGCCGATCACCCTCGGCGACGTCGTCTACAACTTCGAGAACCTGCCGAGCCGCTTCGGACCCGTCGGTGACCACCCCGGCTTCGTCATCGCCGCGACCGGCATCACCAAGAGCGAGGACGCGTTCAAGATGACCGTCCGCGTCAACCTCAACGCCCTCCCCTACAAGGGCGTCGACCTGACCAGCAGCCGCGTCGCCAGCATCAACAGCACCGACAGCCAGATCGCGCAGGTCTTCGACTTCAATGACCCGGACTGGATGCGCATCGAGGGCCTCAAAGACACCCTCGAGATCGCCGAGATGACCGTCCGCATCCTCGAGAACGACGCCTTCATCCCCGGCGGCGACGTCCGCGAGCCGACCCCGCTCGGCAACTCGCCCGCGTGGGACCTCCCGGACTGGGAGTTCGAGCGCCTCATCATCGAGATGGCCCGCCGCCGCACCACTGCGATCGGCGCCCACTGCGACGAGTACGAGCTCGGCACCGGCGTGCAAGCCTTCAGCGCCTGCCTCGACGCCACCGGCTGGACCGAGATGAAGACCTTTACGGACATCGGTAACCCGCCGCCGCCGGCCTACTTCTGGGACGTGCTCGCCGAGGTCGCCCAGGTCCGCCTGCACGACCCCGCCTCGCCCGCCGACCCGCCGATCGCCGAGGGCGCCGCCGACGTCGAGTTCACCCTGCGCGACATCAAGATCCCGCTCGACGAGGCCGCCCTGCTCGCGGGCATCAAGGCCAACTTCGCCGCCAATCCCGCTGCCCTCGCCGACATGGCCGAGCTGCTCAACGACAACGCCGAGGGCGACGCCGACTTTTATTACTACCGCCCCGACGCCGCCAACGACGTCGACATCCAGGGCGACTACCTCTACTTCGTCACCGAAGATGACCTGCGCACCGACCCCGAGGGCGCGCTGGTCCGCCCCTACGGCTACGCGCACCCCGGCTTCTACGCCGACGCCGACCTCGAGACCAGGCTCTCGAGCACCGTCGAGATCGACGGCGACACCACCCACGAGAAGCTCAAGCTCACCCCCGGTCAGACCTTCTTCATCGAGGACGACGCCGCGCAGGTCTATCAGATCGTCGTCGGCGTGAAGACCGTGCGCAGCGTCGTCTCGCTGCAACTCATCCGCGTCCGCTGATCCGCCTCCCATCTCCCCATCGATCCCCGCGCGCCTCCCCTGCTCTCCTCACGCCCCGCACCGCGCCCATGCCCTGCACCTCACGCACCTCCTGCACCCCCCCCCTCAAGCGCTCGCGCGTCACGTCGGCATCCGCCGCGCGCCTCACCGGTGCGCTGGTCGTGCTCGCCGCGCTCGCGCCCTCCGCCGCGTGGGCCTCGGGCCTCGACGCGCCAATGGTCGGCAGCGGACAAAGCGGCCCGACCACCCGCGACGGCGCGGCGATCCACTGGAACCCGGCCAACCTCGCATACATGAAGAAGGGCGAGTTCTTCGGCGGCCTGATGCTGGTCGTCGGCGACATTCGCTATCAACGCGACTATCGCGGCCAGTACCAGACCCCCGACACACTCGAGTTCAAGGCGCCGATCTCGGACCAGAACATCGACATGAACAAGATGGGGATGGGCCGCCAGGTCAAGGCCAATCCGCTCGCCCCGCTCGGCAACATCTTCATCGTGCTCCCGCCGATCAAGAACCGCCTGGTGTTCGGCGTCGGCCTCTACGTGCCCTACGGCGCGCCCCTCAAGTTCGACCGCAACGGCCCGCAGGCCCAGCAGTTGCAGCAGGCCTTCATCGTCGCGTCACACATCACCGCCAGCGCCGGCGTGCGCCTGCACGACATCGTCTCGATCGGCGCCGGCGTGTCGTATGTGCTCGGCTTCGCCGAGCTCGCCAAGAAGCAGGACTTCGGCTCGGTCCAGGAGTTCGGCGACGGCCTAAACAAGCTCGGTCAGGTCAACGACTTCGGCCCCAACGCCCCGACCCAGGTCCGCGAGCTCGACACCCTCTCGCGCCCGATCGCCCTCAAGAAGGCCTTCTCGCACGGCGTCACCTTCAACGTCGGCGTGACCGTCAACCCGACCAAGAAGCTGACGCTCACCCTGTCGTATCAACACGGCGCCAAGATGCGCTATCGCGGCAAGTTCGCGATCGACATGAACGACCCCTTCTTCACCCAGGACCTCGCGGCCCAGGGCCTCAAGTTCAAGCCCCTGGTCCAGGGCAACGCCACCCTCGAGTTCAACCTGCCCAAGCGCATCACTCTCGGCGCCGCCTACGACATCAACGATCGCTGGCGCGTCGACGGCTTCTTCCAGTACGTGCGCTACTCCGAGGTCGACAGCTTCAAGGTCGTCACCCAGTCGCCGGACCTCGTGCAGGAGAAGCTCGGCATCGGCGACAAGCTCACCGTGATCTTGCCGCGTAACTGGAAGGACACGGTGTGGGTCGAGGCCAGCGCCCGCTTCCGTCCGACCACGCGCCTGCTGACCTCCGTCACCCTCGGGTATCAGTCGTCCGCGTCGCCCGACAGCACGGTCGACACCGCCTCGCCGGACGGCAACCGCATCATCGGTGGGGTCGGCGGCGCGTTCGATGTCAGCGAGCGCGTCAGCCTGCTCGCCGACGCCCGCCTCCAGGGGATCGTGCCGCGCCACGTCACCACCTCCGACAACGACCTCGGCAACGGCACCTACAAGCTGTTCCTCGCCACCATCGCCGGGCACCTGAAGATCCGCTTCTAGCCGCCCGTGAGCCCCGCTAGCGACGATCAGCCCGCCTACCCGCAGCCGCGTACCCACGTCCTCCGCGAGGCGTACAAGCGCGCATCGGGCGTGCCTTGGCCAGGGCCGCGGCAGGCAGTGACCTGCGCAGCCCCCATGTTCCTTGACACCCGGCGCGCCGGCCCGTAGCGTCAAATGGGCCCGAATGCTGGACATTCTCCGCAGACTGCTGGCTGCGCCCACGTTTGCGGAAGAAGAGGACACCCGGGTCGCGTCGTTGCTGCGTACGATGCTGCTCGGCACCGCGACCATCAGCGCCGTCGCCGGGCTGACGCAGTTTATCGCCCTCGGGCAGCGCCAGTTGGCCCTGTTGCTCTACGCCGGCATGTTCTTCGGCAGCCTTGGACTGTTCGCGCTGGTCCGCCGGGGTCGCCTGCAATTGGCTGGCAGCGTGTTCCTGACGATGCTGTGGGCCACGATCTCGATCGGCGCGCTCACCTACGGCGGGATCCGCAGCCCGAGCGCTGGCGGGTTCATCCTCGTCGTCATCATTGCGACCCTGCTGTTTAGCGGCCGGCTCGTGCTCGCGTTCCTCGGTCTGAGCCTGGCGACCCTCGCGGCGGTCCTCGCGGTCGAGCTCGCCGGCGCCTTGCCGCCGCAATTCACCCCGGACACCCCGCAGGGCGCCTTCATCGCCCACTTCATCCACCTGATCGGCGCCGGCTTCTTCCTCTACCTCGCCGTCAAGAACCTCCAGGACGCGCGCCAGCGGGCTCGTCGCGGCGCTGACAAGGCCGCGGATCTGCTGCGCGAGGCGACCGCGGCCAAGAACTACGTTGACAACATCCTCGCCTCGATGGCGGAGTCGCTGGTCGTCCTCGACCCGCGCGGCACGATCGTCACCGTCAACAAGGCGACCCTCGACCTGCTCGGCTACGAAGCGGCGAGGCTGCTCGGCAAGCCCTTCAAGCTGGTGCTGCCGGACTTCGGGTCGATGACCACCGACAGCGCGCCGACCACCGGCACGCACGAGCCGGTCGAGCGCAGCTACCTCAACGCCGCCGGCGCCCCGGTGCCGGTGCTGTTCTCGCAGGCGCGCCTACCCGGCGACGAGCATGGGCGCGCCGGCTCGGTGTGCGTCGCCTCGGACATCACCCAGCTCAAGTACGCCGAGAACAGCCTGCGCGAGGCCAAGCAGATCGCCGAGGAGGCCTCGCTGGCCAAGAGTCGCTTCCTCGCCAACATGAGCCACGAGCTGCGCACCCCGCTCAACGCCGTCATCGGCTACGCCGAGATGCTGCTCGAGGAGGCCGACGAGCGCGGCATAATCGGCTCGGAGGAGGAGGTTCGCAAGATCCAGTTCGCCGGCAAGCACCTGCTCGGGCTCATCTCGGACATCCTCGATCTCTCGAAGATCGAGGCCGGGCGCATGGACGTCCACCTCGAGACCTTCGACGTCTCGGACATGATCGACACCGTGCTCGGCACCGTCAACCCGATGATCGCCCGCAACGGCAACCAGATCACCGTACACTGTCCCCCGTCGATCGGCTTCATCCACGCCGACCTGACCAAGATCCGTCAGATCTTGCTCAATCTCCTCAGCAACGCCGCCAAGTTCACCGACAAGGGATCGATCCGCCTCTCGGTCTCGAAGCTGCTGCAGGGGACCATGCAGATGGTCCAGTTCATCATCGCCGACACCGGCATCGGCATGACGCAGGGTCAGGTCACCCAACTGTTCAAGGCGTTCTCGCAGGGCGACTCCTCCACCTCGCGCCGCTACGGCGGCACCGGCCTCGGCCTGGCGATCACCAAGGCATTCACCGACATGCTCGGCGGCGCGATCGAGGTCCAGAGCAAGCTCGGCGGCGGCACGGTCTTCATCGTCCGCCTGCCCTTCGTCAACCCCCGCGACCTCTCGGGCAGCAAGCGAGCGATCAGCCCCGAGATCGCTGACGCCGCGCGCGCCGCCGCGATCCGGGCCGGCCTACTCAAGGAGACCCGCGGCTTATGAGCGCGTGACTGCGGACCTGTCCCAAAGGCCAGCGCGTCGCCGCGCCTCGCCTCACCTCGCCTGCCCGCGTGCTCCACCGCTTGACCCCCGCCGGGTGCTTCCCGTAGCGTCCATCGGTGGCTGAGCCTCGCACATCGACGGCGTGGCCCATGCGCTGGCTGAGCGCGCCGACCTTCGCCGACGACGAGACCCAGCGGGTCGCGCGACTGCTGCACATCACGCTGGTGACGACCCTGCTCACCTGCATCGTCGCGGCGCTGATCCACGTGTTCGCGCTCGACGCGGCCGGTGCCAGTCGATGGAGCTACCCCCCGGTGCTGGCCAGCGGCGTCGCGCTGCTGGCCTTGCTGCGGCGCGGACGGGTCCACGCCGTCGCGCTCGCGGTCCAGACCCTGATCTGGCTGGCGATCGTCGGCAGCGCGTTCACCGACGGCGGCCTGGCCGGCCCCACGCTGGGCGGGCTGGTGCTGGTCGTCATGGTCGCCACGCTGCTGTTCACCGGCCGCCTGGTGCTGCTGTGCGTCGGCGTCTGCGTGCTGACCCTGATCGCCTTCCTCGCGTTCGAACTCAGCGGCACGATGCCGGCCGCCACCACCCCCGACACGGTCGAGCTCGCATTCCTCGCGCGCGCGATCCACCTCGGCGGCGGCGGCATGTTGCTGTACCTGGCCGTCAACAGCCTGCATGCGACCCGCCGGCGCGCGCGCGAGGGCGAGGCGCGGGCCGACGCCCTCCTGCGCGAGGCCACCGACGCCCGCCTCTACGCCGACAACGTGCTCGCCTCGATGGCCGAGTCGCTGGTCGTCGTCGACGCGCAGGGCGTGGTCCGGACCGTGAACAAGGCCGCGGTCGAGCTCCTGGGCCACGACAGCGGCGCGTTGATCGGCCGGCCCTACACGACGATCCTCCCCGACTACGGCGCGCAGATCAGCGACCACAGCCCGCAGCACGCCTCGGTCGAGCGCAGCTATCGCCACCGCGACGGTCACCTGGTGCCGGTGTTGTTGACGCGCTCGCCGCTGGCAGACGAGGCCGGCGCGGTGGTCGGCTCGGTCTGCGTCGCCTCGGACATCCGCCGGCTCAAGCAGGCCGAGGTCAGCCTGCGCGAGGCCAAGCAGATCGCCGAGGAGGCCTCGCTGGCCAAGAGCCGCTTCCTCGCCAACATGAGCCACGAGCTGCGCACCCCGCTCAACGCCGTCATCGGTTACGCCGAGATGCTGCTCGAAGAGGCCGACGAGCGCGGGCTCCAGAGCTCGATCGACGAGCTGCGCAAGGTGCAGTTCGCGGGCAAGCACCTGCTCGGTCTCATCGCCGACATCCTCGACCTCTCCAAGATCGAGGCCGGGCGCATGGACATCCACCTCGAGACCTTCGACGTCGCCGACATGGTCGAGACCGTGATGGGCACCGTGCGCCCGCTGCTCGCCCGCAACGGCAACCGGATCGACGTCCAGTGTTCGCCCGCGATCGGCTTCATTCACGCCGACCTGACCAAGATCCGCCAGATCTTGCTCAACCTGCTCAGCAACGCCGCCAAGTTCACCCGCAAGGGCTCTCTGGCGCTGATCGTGTCGCGCTCGCACGTCGGTGGCGGCCGGGTCCAGTTCACGGTCACAGACACCGGCATCGGCATGACCGAGGCCCAGATCAGCCAGTTGTTTCAGGCCTTCTCGCAGGGCGACACCTCGACCGCGCGCCGCTTCGGCGGCACCGGCCTCGGCCTGGCGATCACCAAGGCCTTCGTCGACATGCTCGGCGGCACGGTCGAGGTCCAGAGCAAGCCGGGCGCCGGCAGTCAGTTCACCGTGCGCCTGCCCTTCGTCGATCCGCTCGAGCTGTCGATGAGCCGCCGGCCACCACGACGAAGTGGCTAGCGTGCTTGAAGTGATTTACTCGGCGCCGACCTGCCGGCCCATCAACGCCGCCACCACCTCGGCGCTGCTGACCCGCCCGGCGAAGACCTCGGCGCACATCGACAGCAGCGGCGCGCGGATGCCCGTGCGCCGCGCATAGGCGGCGATCCGTCGCGCGCTGTCGAGGCCCTCGATGTACGCGCCCACCTGCTGACCGATCTCGGCCAGCGGCGTACCTGCTGCGAGCTGGCGGCCGACCGCGAGCTCCGGGCGACCGTCGCCGGCGACCGCGGCCAGCAGGTCGCCGTAGCCAGACAGCCCGGTGAAGGTCTCGCTGCGTCCGCCGAGCGCCACGCCGATCCGCGTGGCCTCCGACATCCCGCGCGAGGCCATCACCGCCAGCGTCGCCGGTCCGAGCCCGACGCCCTGCGCGAAGCCGACGGCCATCGCCAGCAGCCCGACCGCCGTCGACGCGAACTCGGCTCCGATCAGATCGTCGGTGCTGTAGATCCGCAGCCGCTGCCCGCCGATCGCCTCGCGCACCGTCGTGTGGACCTCGGGGAAGCGGCTGGCGACCACGCCTCCGCCGGGGGATCCGTCCGTCAGCGCCTGGGCGACCAGCGGCCCCGCCAGCGCGCCGACGCGGCGACACGGCGTGCACGTGCGCAGCACCTGCGACAGCGTCTGCAGCTCGTCGCCGACGATCCCGCGGCTCACGTGTACGAGGTAGTGTGCGCCGTCGAGGTGCGCCCCGAGCTCGCGTGCCAGCGCCGGCATCACCGGCGAGGGCACCGCGAAGAACACCAGCTCCGCGCGCGCCAGCTCGGCGAGTGATCCGACCAGGCGGATCTTCGCGGTGCCCTCGCGCTGCGGTCGGCGGCTCCACAGCAAGACCTCACGTCCGGCGCGCTCGGCCGCGTGGGCCAGCCCCCAGCCGAAGCTACCGCCGCCGACGACCGCGACCTTCGCCTCTGTACCCTCTGCGCCACGTACGGTCATGCCCGACCTCCGAGCGCCGCGATCGTGCGCGCCGCGGCGACCGTCTCCGGGGTCGCCAGGTCCTCCGCAAAGGGCACCAGGCGGTTCTGATAGAACAGCAGCAGGTTCGGGTCCTCGATCATGACATCGGCGCCGACCGCCGTCGCCACCGGCTTGGTGTGGTAGCCGCTCCACGCCGCCAGCGCCTCGGCGACGATGTGGTCCGGCGGCATCGAGCGCAGCACCGGCCCGACGTGTACGCGACCGGCCGCCGCGAACTCGAGCAAGAGGTCGCGGGCCTGGCCGACCTCGGCCTCGAGCTGCGCGCGCGGCATACCCACTTGCCCGCGCACCCGCTGGCGTCCAAACAGGTCGAGCTCCGGCGTCGCGTGCACGAGCTGACGATAGAGGATGTGCGCGACCAGTTGCGTCCACAGGATGACCGTCTCGCGCTGGTATTCGCGGGCGATCGCCTCGCCCAGCTCGCGTGTGTAGCCGGCGTCGCGCGCCGGGTCGACCGTGGCGACCCCGTGACACTTGACGTAGCTGGCCGGGTCGACCGGGTTGCCCGACGGCGCGATCGACCGGCCCTCGTCGTCGATGGGGTTACAAAACGGGTCCATCGGCTCGCCGAAGCGCATGACCATCGCCGAGCGGAGCTGCGTCAGCTTGGTCAGGAACGCGTACACCCGGTCGAGCCGCGAGGACTCGTCGTCCTCGATGATGTAGCGGCTCTGGCCGGCGCCCTTGAGGTGGTCCTCGATCAGCGTCTCGGCCTCGAGCACCAGCGCGTAGTTGAGGGTCGCCGGCACGAAGTACACCGGCCGGGTGACGCCGCGCGCCTGGTTGCGGGCGAACGCCTCGACGCCGGTGCCCGCGAGCCCGAGCTTGAGCCGCCGCTCGATCAGCCCCGAGCGCGCGCGCGTGCCCCCCGGGAAGAACAGCGAGTGATAGCCGCGCTCGATCATCATGCACGAGTAGGTCTTGAGCGCCTCCTTGTATAGCGGCGCCGTGATCCTGCGGTCCACCCGATAGGCCCCGAGGTTATGCATGAAGAAGCTGATCAGCGGGTTGGAGAACAGGTTCTTGCCGGCCCCGTACACCACCGGCGGCAGGCGCTCGCGCATCAACACGTAGCCGAGCGCGATCGAGTCGAGGTTCGACGAGTGCGTCGGCACCAGCACCAGCGTGCCCACCTTCGCCAGCCGGCGCAGCTTGTCGATCGGCCCCTCCGCCGTGATCAGGCCGTCGAGCGGGCGAAACCCCGAGAGCAACTGTTGCGGCATCGCCTTCGGGCTCATCACCGCCGTGAGCAAGTTCGGGATGATCCGCGTCGCCAGGCCGTACACCCGCGGGTCGAAGTTCCCGGCGATGTCCTCCGTAAAGTCGCGGACCTTCTCGCGCAGCGCCTCGCGCCGCTCGTCCTCATCCATCTTGCCGAGCCGCCGCACCAGCCGCTTCCACGAGCCGAGCGCGTCGCTGGCCTCCAGGTCGCCCTGACTCGCGAGCCGACGCACCTCCGCGTTGCCGGCCTCGTTGAGCACGTGCAGCAGGCGCTCGGGCTGCCCGGCGTAGTGCTGGACCACCCGCCGCACCACGTCGCTGACGATCGGCGCCCGCTCACTGTGGAAGCGGAAGATCTGCGGGTCCTCCGGGCTCGGCGTCGGACCCAGAAAGGCCGGCAGACGCAGGGGGCGACTGAGCAAGCGAAACATCAGCGAATGCATGGGCGGCGCGAGCATATCCCAGCCCGGGCCGCGGATGCGTCAACTACCTGGCGCTCACAACGACTCACAATACAGCGAGTACTCGAAGTTGCCGTACCCCGGCTCGCAGGTGCACTGCGGCAGATTGTTCTTGTCGTCGATCTCGCACTGGCCGTGGCCGCCGCACAGGATGCCCTGGCACGGCACGCCGGGGTTGTAGCAGAAGCCGCCGACCGGGTCGCAGGTCCAAAACACCTCGCTACAGGCGTTCTGCGGCTGGAGGCACAGCCCACCGGGCGATCCCGGCTCCGGCTCGAGCTCCCCCGGACCGTCGTAGCAACTGGCCTGCGTCGCCAGCAACAGCACGCCCAGCAAGCCCCGCAGCGACCCCACGACGAGGGATCTACACCAGGCGGGTGGTCGAGGGCTGCGCGTTCGCACGACCGCACCTTAGGCGAAAGCACGACGCGGGGGAAGTCGCACGCGCAGGACTTGCAACGTCATCGACGATGAAGATCCAAAAAGCCGAAAAGCCGCCGGGTTTACTGGGGGCTTGTGGCCACGCATCTGCCGCGGTGACTGTTGTAGTTGCGACCCGTGCCCTGGTAGCGTGGCGGTGATGTCCGTCTCGAATCTCTCGCGTCCCCGCTCGCGCCCCCGCTCGCGCCTGCTCGCTGCAGTGCTGGCCGTGTCGATGCCCGTCGGCGCCTTGCCGGCGCAGGCGGCTTCGCTGGCTCCGCTGGCCCTGTTCGCCGACGTGAAGGTCACCGCGTCGCAGGCCAGCAGCGCCCGCAAGCCGATCCAGGAGCGCGCCCAGGGCCTGCGCAAGGCCGGCAACGCCGAGTCCGCCGCGGAGGCGCTCAGCGAGGAGGCCGGCAAGCGCAGCGACCCCGTGCTCTACATCGACTCCGCCGAGGCCTACGTGGCCGCCGGCATCGAGGCCAAGTCGAAGTCGGACCTCGAGTCGGCGATCGAGCGCGCCAGCATCGGCCTCGACATCCTCCACTTCCTGCAAGACCCCCGCGCCGACCCGGACTGGCAGGTCGTCGACAGCGGTGCCATCAGCGCGGAGATCCGTCGCGGCGAGAAGGCCATCGAGGAGGCCGGGGAGGCCATCACCAACCTCGATAAGAAAGTCGAGGCCGCGCCCGAGACCGACACCGAGGAGAAGAAGCAGCGCAAGAAGGCCCCCAAGGACGGTCGTGGCTTTATCGCCGTCGGCTCGGTGCTGACGCTCGTCGGCGTCGGCGGCATCGGGCTGATGGGCTTCGGTCTCGCCTCCGCCGCGGGCGCCCAGAAGGACATCGACGCGCTCGCCGAGCAGGTCAAAAACAGCGCGATCGATCAGGCCACCTTCGACATGCAGAGCCCCGACATCGACGCGAAGGGCAAACGCGGCAACACCCTGACCTACGCCGGCGCGGCCGTCGGCGCCGTCGGCCTCGCCGCCGGCATCGCCCTGCTGGTCGTCGGCGTCAAGAAGCGCAAGAAGTACCGCGCGGAGAACGGCGGCGGCGAGGCCGACAGCACCGCCATGATCGTCCCCGCGCTCGGTCGCGGTCACGTCGGCCTGGTCCTCACCGGCCGCTTCTGATCCGCACCTGCTCTTTCCAACAGGAACCTTCGACCATGTCACAGCGCACCCGTCTCGCCCTCGCCCTCACCCTCGTACTCCCCGCCTCGCTCGCCGCGCCGACCCCCGCGCAGGCCGCCTGCAGCGACGCCAGCGGCCTGTGCATCGAACCAGCCAAGGGCGCCAAGTGGGAGCCCGGCGACTCGATGTCCGCCAAGCAGCTCAAGGCCAAGCGCAAGGGCCCGCCGGGGCACCTGAGCGTCACGATCGAGGAGGGCCGCGGCAGCGTGTTCGTCGACGGTCGCTACGCCGGCACCGCCCCGCTCAGCGACCTCGACCTCGGCCCCGGCAAGCACGACCTCCAGGTGCGCGACGGCGACAAGATCCTCGCCGAGGGTATCATCACGATCCCCAAGGGCACCGACGTCAAGGTCGCGGTCCGCCACCCCTGAGGCGCCGCCGCCGTCTGGCCTCGCGGCCTCGCGCACGCTATCTTCGATCGATATGGCGACCCGCACCGGCTACAGCGAGCCCGTCGGCCCCTTCCGGGCCGACCAGATCCGCGAGGGCGATCACTACGAGCTCTCCGATGGCCACGCGATCCACTGCATGACCGCGGGGGGCCGCCACGGCAGCTCGCACATCCTCGGCAGCACCGTCCTCGACACCGACCCGGCGGTCGCGCAGCAAGCCGGCATCGACGTCGGCATCGCCTGGAACCAGGGCAAGAACCTGCGCGCGCCGGACATCGTCGTCGGCATGGATCTGCGCGAGCCTGGCTGGGCCCGGGAGGCGCCGCCGCTCGCCGTCGAGTACGCCGACTCCGGCCAGGACGAGGCCGAGCTCGCGCTGAAGATCAGTGAGCTGCTCGAGTTCGGCACCCGCCTGATCTGGGTCGTCCGCCTCACGGGCCCGCTGCGCGTCGAGGTCCACGAGCCCGGCTCGCCGCCCCGCGTCGTCGACGGCGACGGCGAGCTGCTCGCGCCGGGCATCCTACAAAACCCGGTGCCGGTGCGCGCCCTCATCGACCGCACCGCCGCACACGAGGCCGCGTTGCGCAACCTCCTCGCCCGCAAAGGCTACGCCAGCCTCGACGCCGTCCGTGAAGAAGGCCGTGAAGAAGGCCGTGAAGCAGGCCATGAAGCAGGCCGTGAAGCAGGCCATGAGGAGTCCATCGCCGTCGCCAGGGACGCCGTGCTCGGCCAGCTCCGGGCGCGCGGCTGGAACCTCCGCCCGGAGCTCAACGCCCGCGTGCAGGCCTGCCGCGAGCTGTCCACGCTCCTGCGATGGCTGACGCGTGCCGTCACGTCCGACGGACCCGACGCAGCGCTCGACTGACGTCCGCCGGGAGCGACGTCCAGTCCATCCGGTTCATGCCGTGCGGCGGCTGCGGCGGCGTCCGACCAGCGCCAGCGCCAGCAGCAGCAAGCTGGCCGTCGGGGCCGGTCGCGGTGCGACGTTGCAGTTCCCGCCCTCGCCGTCCTGGCCGTAGTCCGGGGGCAAGGCCGGGCCCGACTCGAATGGCGGCTGCGCGGTGTCCTCGGCCCCGCCATCGGCCTCCCCGCCGTCCGCACCGGTGGTCGGGCTCGTGTCGCCGCCGCTCATGCTCTCGCCGCCGGTCGTCAGCGGATCCGCGGTGGGATCGCTCGGGTCGGTGGTCCCGTTGGTCGGGTCGGTCGTCGGATCCGTGGTGCCCGCGCCCTCGACCACGGTAAAGGTCACCGTGGCGCTCTGGGTGGCGTTGAGGCCCTGGTCGTGGGCGATCGCGTAGGCGGTGTAGGTGCCGGCCGGGATGCCCTGCACCGGCTGGGCGTAGGGCGGCGAGGGGTCGCTGATCGTCAGGTCACCGTTGATGAAGATCTCGACGTTGCTGACGCCGACGTCGTCGTTGGCCTCGACGGTCACAGTGAAGCTCGCGCCGGCGTCGAAGATCTGCCCGTCCATCGGAAAGCTGATGTTGACGCTCGGCGGCGCGAGGTCCGGCGCGCTCGCCCCGAACAGCCACATCAATTCCTGATGCGAGTTCTGGGATCCGGCGCAGAACTGGTTGTGCTGCGAGCTGCACAGGATCTGCCCGCCACCGGCGTCGAGCGTGAAGCACTGATCGATGAACGACGGATCACCGCCCCCGTTGTACGGGTTCATGATGTCGTTGGGCTCCTTGACGTGCTCGAGCCCGAAGGCGTGCGCGATCTCCTGGCTCATCGTCGTCGCCTGGGTCGCCGCCGGGAACTGATCGTTGGCGCTGTGATACGCGAACACGATGTTGCGCGCCTGGTTGTCGTTACAGTCCAGCGGCGCGATGCCCAGCACGCCGCCGCCGAACGGGTTGGTCGGCGAATTGACGCACATCGTGTAGTCGCCGTTGCCCGGCCGCGTCTCCGTGATGATCACGTTGTACTTGGCCCAGTCGGCCTTGACCGCCTGGCTGCTGGCCGCCCGCTTCGCGCCGTCGCCGTAGGGCGCGTAGCTCATCGCGAAGTCCTGGAACTGGCTGATGTTCTGCGTCGCGTCGTCTTCCTGGCCCGTGAACTTGATCGTGACGCCGTCGTAGTTGAGATAAAAGACGTTGCTCTTCGCCGCGCCGAACACCGGCTCGGGTCCATGGTCACTGAGCAGCCCCGGCGGGATCGGCCGCGGGTCCGCGCGCACGCCGTACGGCGCCTGCACGCCGTCCGGCGCCGCCTGCACGCCCACGCCGAGGAGACACGTCCCGGCAGCCAGAGCCCACGGAAACAGCGAGCGGGTGAGGTCTTGATTCGGCATCGACATTCGGGGGGCTCCTCCGCGAGGGAGAATGGGACTTCAACATGTAACCTAGACAAATTGTCGCAGTCGCTACAAGCCCAAAGTGGCCACAACACGGAAAACGTCGCTACCGTGACGCTTCACACAAGTCGCCTGCGGCCCCCAACGACGCCCTCGGCGTCACGACCCTGACGACCCCGCGACCCCGGCCCGTGCTACAAGCCACGCCGGCCATGGGAGCGGCGCTCGAGGTGCTTGTAATCGGTGGCGGCGTCGCGGGCCTCAGCGCCGCGATCGTCCTGGCGGAGGCTGGATACGACGTTCGCGTCGCGGCACGCGAGCTCGGCGAGGGCACGACATCGGCCGTCGCCGCCGCGTTCTGGTACCCCTACCACGCCTATCCCGAGGACCAGGTGACGCGCCTCGCGGCCGTCAGCCTCCGGCGCTTTCAATCGCTGATGGACGACCCCGCCACCGGTGTGTTGCGGCGCGACGCCCTCGAGATCTACCCCACACCCGTACCCGCCCCCGCCTGGTCGACCGCGGCCGAGCGCTTCGCGTCCGCTCCGCCCGAGCTGCTCCCGCCCGGCTACGGCTTCGGCCACGCCTTCACCACCGCGGTCATCGAGACTCCCGTCTACCTCGAGTGGCTGCAAGCCCGCCTGCGCGCGCTCGGGGTCCGCGTCGAACGCCGCGCGATCGCCAGCCTCGATGACGCCCTGCGCGAGTGCCCGCGCGTGGTCCACTGCGCCGGCCTCGGCGCCCGCGAGCTGGCCGGCGATCGCCTGCTGCATCCCGTGCGCGGCCAGGTCGTGCGCGTCGAGAACCCCGGCCTGACCCGCGTCTGGATCGACGAGCACAGCGGCCCCGCGATCACCTACATCGTGCCCCGCAGCCGCGACGTCGTGCTCGGCGGGTCGTCCGAGGAGCACAGGGAGGACCGCACCCCCGACCCCTCCATGACCCGCCAGATCATCGATCGCTGCGCCGCGCTCGAGCCCCGCCTCGCCGACGCCCGCGTGCTCTCCGAGGCCGTCGGGCTGCGCCCCGCCCGCACCCCCCTGCGCCTCGAGCTCGAGGCCCGCGAAGCCGGCCTCATCATCCACAACTACGGCCACGGCGGCGCCGGCGTCACCCTCTCCTGGGGCTGCGCCGAGGCGGTCCTCGAGCTCCTCCAGAGGAACTGATCCATGAACTTGACCCACCTGCGCCAGCTCGAGGCCGAGAGCATTCATATCATCCGCGAGGTCGTCGCCGAGTTCGAGCGTCCGGTCTTGCTGTTCTCGGGCGGCAAGGACAGCGCGTGCATGTTGCATGTCGCGCGCAAGGCCTTCTTCCCCGCGCGGCCGCCGTTCCCGCTGCTGCATATCAATACCACCTGGGACTTTCGCGACCTGCTTGATTACCGTGACAGCTTTTGCGAGCAGCACGGCCTCGACCTCATCGTCTATACCAACGAGCAGGCGCTGGCCGAGGGCATGAATCCCTTCGACTTCCCGACCCCGCAGTACAGCGCCGCCATGCAGACCCAGGCGCTGGTCCAGGCGCTCAAGGCCGGTGGTTACGACGCGGCCTTCGGCGGGGCTCGGCGCGACGAGGAGAAGGCGCGGGCCAAGGAGCGGGTCTACTCGTTTCGCAACAAGCAGATGCAGTGGGACCCGAAGAACCAGCGACCGGAGCTGTGGAACCTCTATAATGGCAAGGTCAACCCGGGCGAGAGCATCCGCGTGTTCCCGCTGAGCAACTGGACCGAGCTCGACGTATGGCTGTACATCCACCTCGAGCAGATCCCGCTGACCCCGCTCTACTTCGCCAAGCCACGCCCCTCGATCGTCCGTGATGGCACGATCATCGTCGTCGACGACGACCGCATGCGCCTGCGCCCCGACGAGACCCCGACCCTGCGCACCGTCCGCTTTCGCACCCTCGGCGACTATCCGCTCAGCGGCGCCGTCGAGAGCCCCGCCACCACCGTCCCGCAGATCATCGAGGAGATGCTGGTCGCCACCCACTCCGAGCGCCAGGGTCGCCTGATCGACCACGACGAGGCCGGCAGCATGGAGCAGAAGAAGAAGGAGGGCTACTTCTGATGGCCACAAACGACCCGCTCGACCCGCTCGCTGGCGTCGACATCGACACTTACCTCGAGCGTCACCAGCAAAAAGAGCTGCTGCGCCTGCTGACCTGCGGCAGCGTCGACGACGGCAAGTCGACCCTGATCGGCCGCCTGCTGCACGACACCCGCCAGATCTACGAGGACCAGCTCGCCGCGGTCAAGCGCGACAGCGTCAAACAGGGCACCACCGGCGGCGCCGTCGACCTCGCGCTGCTCACCGATGGCCTCCGGGCCGAGCGCGAGCAGGGCATCACGATCGACGTCGCCTATCGTTACTTCAGCACCGACCGCCGCAAGTTCATCATCGCGGATTGCCCGGGGCACGAGCAGTACACCCGCAACATGGCCACCGGGGCCAGCAACTGCCACCTGGCGATCATCCTGATCGACGCGCGCCACGGCGTCATGCCGCAGACCCGCCGCCACAGCTTCATCTGCGCGCTGCTCGGCATCAAACATTTGGTCGTCGCGATCAACAAGATGGACCTCGTCGCCTACGACCAGGCCCGCCACGACCAGATCAAGCGCGACTACACCGACTTCATCGCCAAGCTCGAGGTCCACGACCTCAGCTTCATCCCGATGTCCGCGTTGACCGGCGAGAACGTCGTCGAGCCGGCGCCGAGCATGCCCTGGTACCTCGGCCCCCCGCTGCTCGCCCACCTCGAGTCGGTGCACATCGCCTCCGACTACAACCTCGCCGACCTGCGCTTTCCGGTCCAGTTGGTCCAGCGTCCGAGCCACGACTTTCGCGGCTTCGCCGGCACGATCGCCTCCGGCATGCTCCGGCGCGGCGACGAGGTCGTGGTCCTGCCCTCGCGCGCGCGCACCCGCATCGACCGCATCGTCACCTTCGATGGCGACCTCGAGGTCGCCCAGGCGCCGATGGCCGTCACCCTCACCCTCACGGACGAGGTCGACGTCAGCCGCGGCGACATGCTGTGCCACCCGGACGACCTCCCGCACCAGTCCGACCAGGTCGAGGCCATGATCGTGTGGATGGCCGAGCGCCCGCTCGTGCCCGGCCGCAGCTACCTGTTCAAGCAGACCACCCGGGTCGTGCCCGCCGAGCTCGCCACGCTGCACCACGCGATCGACGTCGACACCCTCGAGCGCCGCCCCGCCAGCAGCCTGGCGATGAACGAGGTCGGCCGGGTGACCCTCTCGCTGCACCGACCGGTCTTCCACGACCCGTACAAACACAACCGGGCCACCGGCGCCTTCATCATCATCGACCGCAGCAGCAACGGCACCGTCGGCGCCGGCATGCTGCTCGACCACTCCGAACTGGCCGAAACCGCCGAGCACACACTCGATGACCCGTGGACCGCGCCCGGCGTCGACGAGGGCCCACGTGACCCCGGCAGCGTGATCACAGCCGGCGAGCGTGAGGCCCGGTTCGGCCAGCGCGCCGTTACCCTGCTGCTCACCGGCCTCCCCGCGTCCGGCAAGGCCACCCTCGCCTACGCGCTCGAGCGCCGCCTGTTCGACGCCGGACGCGCCGTGACCGTGCTCTACGGCCCCGCCATGCGCCGCGGCCTCTCGCGTGACCTCGGCTACTCCGCCGACGACCGCAGCGAGAACCTGCGCCGCAGCGCCGAGGTCGCTCGCCTCGTCAACCACGCCGGCATGTCGTGTATCTGCGCCTTCGTGGCCCCGCACGCGGCCGTACGCCAGCGCGTACGCCAGTTGCTCGGCGAGGACCGCGTCATCGAGGTCTACCTGTCCGCCCCGGCCGAGGTCTGCCGCCAGCGCGATACCACCGGCATGTACGCCCGGGCCGAGCGCGGCGAGCTCAAGGCTTTCCCGGGCGTCAGCGCCCCGTATGAGCCGCCCGAGCGCCCGGACCTGGTCCTGGCGACCGACACCCTCGGACCCGACGAGTGCGTGACGCAGGTGCTCGCGCTGTTGCAGGCCCGCGGCCTCATCACCTGAGATCGCCGACGCGCCGCCGACCGCGAGCATCGGCTATGTTCGCCGCATGCCGTTTCGCAGCGATGACCACGTGCCAGCCGGCATCTACGTGCCGGCCGATCCCCTCGCGCGCTTCGCCGAGATCTACGAGGCCCTCGACGACGGGCGCACGTGGCTCGGCGACAAGGTCCCCCTGCGCCTCGCCGCGGTGTGCCTGATCACCACCCCCGGCGAGCCCGCCCACCTGGCCTCGGCGACCCGCCGCCGCGACGCCGACCTGCGATCCGGCCTGGGCTGGCTCAGCAGCGTGACCTCGGCGGTGCGCATGTTGATCGCCGCTCAGTTGGTCAAGCACGGCGACGACCCCGTCACCTTCATCGACGAGGTCGAGCGCGTGCGAGCCCTGTTCCGCGCCGCCAAGCTCCGCCGCGACGCCGTCCACGAGACCCTCGCGGTGCTGGTCCTGCGCCGCGTGCTCGGCGACCACCAGCGCATCGAGGCCAGCCACATCGAGCGCTTCCACGCGATCTACGAGGCCATGAAGCGCCGGCACTGGCTATTGACGGGTCCCGAGGACTTCGCGGCCTGCGCCATGCTGCTCGCCCGCCCGGAGGACCCCGAGACCATCGGCGCCGGCACCGACGCGATCTATCAGGCCTTGCACAAGCAGGCCGACATGTGGCGCGGCGACGCCTTACAGACCGCGGCGAACGTGCTCTACCTCAGCGGCGTCGAGCCGACGATCATCGCCGAACGCTTCGCCCAGCTCATGGCCGGCTTTCGTACCGGCGGCGCCCGCATCGGCCAGGGACAATACGACGAGCTCGCGATCCTCTGCTTCCTCGCCTGGCCAGTCGACCGCATCGTCGAGACCGTGATGGAGTTTCGCGCCCAGTTGCTCGCCACCCACGCGTGGATCGGCAAGGACGGCGCCCTCAACCTCGCCGCCAGCCTCGCCTTCATCCGCATCGCCGGCCAGGACAGCGCGCTCGGGCCCTTGGGGGACGCGAAGCTCTTGCTCGACATGCAGGCGATCGTCGCGGCCCGCCAGGCGGCCGCAGCCAGCTAAAGCGCATGGCCGAAAGCGGGGGCGGATGTCCTGCCGGGGTCTGGCCGCGTTGACACGCCTGCTGCGCGCGCTCGAGCAGGTTGAGGTCAGTCGTCGAGCGCACGCTCGACCCGAACGCCACGACCATCCGAGAGGGCCGCTGGCGCGTACGAATGCGAGAACTCGCGTATCCGGGTCAAGGTCCGGTCGACCGGTTCGCGGTCAGTCATCCGCCATACGACGTGGCAACCGACCCCACTCGTCGACCCTGCGATACTCGATCTCCCACTTCGAGCCGTCCTCGGCGGTGTACGAGATGAGCATTGTGCTGTCGGTGACGTCGCGCCGGCCGCTGTTCGGAAGCCACCAGTCCTCCTGGCCTTCGATTGCGCGGGCCCTTGCACGGCCCTGCGCTTCCATGCCAGCATGGCGGCATGCGAACCTGGCCGCTGCGCTGTCTGCAGGGCGTGCTCTTGACCGCCTCGTCATGCTGCGTGGCAGCTCGTTCGTTGGTGCAGACCCCGGCCGGTCGTCGGGAGGGGAAGTCGCTGCGGGTCGGTGATTCGCTGTGGGCCGTCGAGCTGCCGTCGCGTGCGCGGGTCGAAGCGAGGATCTCCGCCATTCGCAGCGCGCAGCGACGATGCCTCGAATTGCGTTGGCGCGGCGGATCACTGGAGTGCACGCACGATCACCCGATCTATTCGCCGGAGCGGGATGCATACTTGCCGGCCTCGGCGTGGGCCGAGGGCGCGGTGCGAGCTCTGCTGGTGTGGGACGCGGACCGCGACGAGGCGAGCGTGCATTCGGTGACCGACACGCGGAAGCTCTCGGCGCTCCACGAGGTCCTCGACATCGCGGTCGATGCGGCCCAGCACAACTTCATCGCCGGGGACACGCTCGTTCACAACAAGTCGGACGGGTATCGCGTCACGAAGAGCGTCGAGGACCAAGTCACGATGCTCGCAGGCGTCGAGGCCAGGACGTTTCGCGTCCGCGTTTGTCACGCTGGCGCCGAACCGGGGCTCGTGTACTTTGTGCTGTACGCATCGACCCGGGTCGTCGAAGCCGCGGGGGACTCGATGGCTCTGGAGACCTATCTCATCGCCGACGACGAGCCGACGCCCGGCAATGGTTATGGCAATAAGGTGTCCCTCGAGATCCCCGAGGACCTCGAGTTCGTCTCGGACGTCTACGGCGCCGCCGCTGAATACGGGAAGGTCTGCACACCAGGAGCCTCGTTGCGGTTTGCGCGCTCCGACGGCCTGCTCGACGGCATCGTCGGCGTGGACTGGCGTATTGATGCCCACGTCGACGCACCGGCGGGCGAGGCGCTCGATGAGGACAAGGTTATGATCGTGATCGACGAGGACGAATGACGACGCGTCATTTCGGTGACGCTCTTCCATCGGCCTACTCGACCGGAGGTCGCGGTCAGGGGTAAGCCTAGTTCGGACGCTCAACCCTGCGATACTCGATCTCCCACTTCGAGCCGTCCTCGGCGGCGGTGTACGAGATGAGCATCGCCGTATCGGTCACGTCGAGCCGGCCACTGTCCGGGGCCCACCAGTCCTTTTGGCCGTAGACGAACCGATAAGCCGGCTCGATGCCCGCACAGGGAGCACATCCTTCACCGAGCGGCACAATGACGCCCACGAGCGCCGCGAGGGCGAAGCACAAGCAGCGCCCGGTTCGACCAGGAGTTGCGGCGTTCATGGCGCAGACACCGGCGAGAGGGAGAAGGTGTCGCCCTCACGCGCATAATCGTCGAAGATCGCCAGGTAATAAATGGTATCCGGCGGCCCATCGATCTCCAACTCCGCGTGGGGGCGCCAGAACGGGTTGGGGTCCATCGGCCCGATTCCCTCCACTCGTCGCGCTTCGACGAATTCTCCGTACACAATCGTTCGACAGCGGCCGTCGCCGCCATCGAGCGCGTACGCCTGGCCGGCGCGAAGTCCGACGCCGAACAGGAGGCCTGCGATGGCCAGACTGAGCGGACTTTCGGTGCCGGCTTTTCGTCTTTTCCTGGCATCTGTATTCCTCCTCAAGGATAGTCCCCGCACTGAGGCTCTCGCCGAGGAGAGCCCGACGGCCGTCTCACTGTCAAGGGACTCGCATGCCCCCGTGCAGGGCGTCTCCCGTCCGCCGGGCTTCTGCGCGGAGGGTGGGCGCGTGAACGCAGCCGCGACGTCCGCACGAGCAGCGTCCGCGAGCCGGTCTCAAACGCGTCGCGGGTCGCAGGGACCGTCGGACGGTCATCGGAGGGTGGCAGGAGCAAGCCGGGCGCCGCTCCGGCCGCCAAGGACGGCCAGCCGACGGCCAGCCGACGGCCACAGGCATCTCCGGCCAGACCTTCATGACCTCCCGGCCGACTCGCGTAAGTGCGCACATAAAAATCTTGCGTTATTTTTCGCTGGGGCTTGACAGCGTCGTGGGTGTTGCAGTAAGAATGCGGACCTGCCAATCGAGGTGAACCATGCTTCCCGTCCAGCACACGCAGCTTCGCAACAAGACCGACCTCGCCGCCCCATCGCTGGCGAAGGATCTGTTTGCGAATGCCAGCGGCCTGGAGCGGTCGTGTGGCGCGCACCCGAACGGCGGATCGTGGCCAGGGAGCCGCGTTGAAGCGTTTGCGGGCCATTTGGGTTGCTCCCAAATTCCGCGCTCGCGCTGAGCCCCTGGCCGCCGCGCATAACGCAGGTGCCCTTCGTGGTCGCCCCGCGTCGACTGATGCGGCCCACCGAAGCGCCCTGACCCACGGGTCATCGCAGCGCCATCGACCGCCATCGATCGCGGCGAATGTGAAGAGTCTGGCCCGCGCCGAACTCCGCACATAACTATTCGTATTGCCCCTGGAGGGGTGGCCGAGCGGCAAGGCTCCCGCTTCGAAAGCGGCGGACCGGTGTGATGCCGGCGTGGGTTCGATCCCCACACCCTCCGTACTTGCTTCATTACCCAACCTGACGAGGAGTCGAGGAGGTCGCCATGCGAACGATCCACACCGATATCACGGCCCGCACCGCGGACCACTGCATCCCGCTGTCGCAGGACCGCCTGCGCGACCTGTGCATCCGCGCGGGCGACCACGTGCGCGTGGCCGGCGGCGACATCGAGGTCGAGGCGCGCGTCGAGCTGCGCGCCAGCGGCCCGGTCGCGGTCCCGCAGTGGAGCACGCTGACGTACCGCGAGTGAGCCGCGGATAAACCGTTCTCCACCCCACCACGTAACTTACTCACCGCAGGAGACGCCGCCATGTACGCCACCCACGCCACCCTCAAACACGACTACGACACGCTGACTACCGGCCCGGAGCGCGGCCCCGAGTTCTACCTGGCTCGCCACTTGCGTCGCAAGGGGCTGCGCCAGGGCAAGGGCGACGGGCGTCTGGGCCGGCTCCGGGAGACTGCACGCCACAAGAAGACGACCGTCGCCGACGTGATCCAAGATCGCCTCGATCGCTGCTACACCAGCGAGTTCCACTATTACCAGTGGCACGTGCTGATGCTCTGCACCTATTGCAACGAGCGCCTGTTTCGTCGCAGCCTGACGCGAGACCATGTGCTCGCGCAGTCGCGCGGCGGTACGAGCGCGCCGGAGAACCTGGCGCCCTGCTGCGCGCCCTGCAACCGGCAAAAGAGCGACAAGCCGCTGTGGCGCTTCATGCTCGAGCGCGAGCGACCCGAGCTTCGGGTCGCCCGCACGCGGCGTGCCGCCTGAGCCGATCGAGGCCGCGACCCCGCGGCGGCGCGCCGGATCTCCGCGATCCGGTGCCGCCGCCGCGGGTCGAGGTCTGCTGCCCGATCATACATTCAGGGCATCCGGGTGTGGATGCCACGATGCTCTAAATATACGTCCGTCACGGCGTGCGCATCGTCAGCGCGCCGAGGTAGTCGCGCTTGCCGAGCGGCACGCCGCGGTGACGCAGCAGCGCGTAGGTGTGCGTGAGGTGGAAGTAGAAGTTCGGTACGGCGTGCTCGATGAAATAATCGGCGCCCGACATCACCTTGCCCTCCCAGCGCGGTTGGGTGACGACGCGGGTGTCCGCCTCGGCGAAGTCGCGGGCCGAGAAGCCGTCGAGGAAGCTGATCACCGATTGCACGCGCGTGCGCAGGCCAGCGAGGGTCGTCTCGGTGTCGGCGTGCGCGGGCGCCTCCTTGCCGGTCAGGCGCGCCGCCGCCAGCTTCGCGGTGTCGCCGGCGGCCTGCACCTGACGCACCAACGCGAACTGATCGGGCGCGAGCTTCAGCGCCAACAGCTCGTCGGGGTCGAAGCCCTGCTCCTTGGCGTAGGTCTCGGCGGTGTCGAGCCACTTGGCGAGCTGACCGAGCTGCTTTTTCAGTTGGGAGAAGATCACGTCGTACATACCGGCAGCCTATCCCTCCATCCGCGCGATCCGACAGCCCCCCGCCGCCGGTCCCGGCCAAAAAGCCTTTGACAAGCGGGCGGGGCTTCGCTAAACAGCCACCCCTCGGGGCGTAGCGCAGCCTGGTAGCGCACCTGGTTCGGGACCAGGGGGTCGGAGGTTCGAATCCTCTCGCCCCGACAGCATCGGATAACCGGCCTGAAGCCCTGGCTTCGGGCCGGTCGTCTTTTATCCGCAGACCAACTTTCGGGTCCCCACGCGAAGGTCCGCTCGCGTCAGCCCCGCCGTTGTTTTTGGCTGCGCGTCGCCCGCATACTGCCGGGAGATGTCCCGCCGCCCGCTGCTCCTGCTCGCCTTCCCCCTGCTCTCGCTCGCGGCCTGTCAGCAAGGCCCTCGCGGCTACGGCACCACGGCGCCGCCAAAGTCGAATCCAGGCAACACCGGCCCGGGCAACACCGGCACGGGCACGACCACGAAGCCCGGGTCGGGGCCCGGCAAGCCCGGCACGACACCGATCAACCTCGGGCCCGTGGTCGAGCTGGCCGCGGGCGGTGACCATGCCTGCGTGCGCCGCGGCGGCAACGTGCAGTGCTGGGGCAGCGGCGGGTCGGGACAGCTCGGCGACGGCAACCTGCGCGACAGCCCCAAGCCCGTCACCGTGGTCGGCCTCGACGACGCCGAGCAGCTCGCGCTCGGGGCCACCCACACCTGTGCCCGTCAGGCCGGCGGCCGCGTGTCGTGCTGGGGACTCAACAACAGCGGCCAGCTCGGCGACGGCGACGGCCGGCCCGGCTCGCAGAGCGCCCGACCGGTCGCGGTGCGTGGCCTCGACGACGCCGTCGAGATCCGAGCCGGACTCGGCCACACCTGCGCCCGCAAGCGCAGCGGCGGCGTGGTCTGCTGGGGCGACAACCGCGGAGCCCAGCTCGGCAACGACAACCGCCAGGCCTGGGTCGCGCCGGTCCAGGTCGCCGGGCTCACCGATGCCGTCGAGCTCGCCGCCGGTGCGCGTCACACCTGCGCTCGCACCAAGCTCGGCAAGGTCCTGTGCTGGGGCACCGGCGCCGACGGCCAGCTCGGCGACGGCAGCGCGCGGCACCCGGCCCCTGGCGCCGTCTCCGGGCTCGCCGACGCGATCTTGCTGGTCGCTGGTGGTGACCACAGTTGCGCCCTGCGGCGCGGCGGCGCCGTGATGTGCTGGGGCAGCGGCTTCGCCAAGACCCCCACCGCCGTCGCCAAGGTCGACAAGGTCGCCGAGCTCACCGCCGGCGACGACCACACCTGCGCGCGCAGCAAGGGCGAGCTGGTCTGCTGGGGCCGCAACGACCGCGGCCAGCTCGGCGACGGCACCCTCGAGGACCGCGCCAGCGGCACCCCCGTGCGCGCCCTGCCCGAGGTCAAGGCCTTCGCCGCCGGCGCCCGCCACACCTGCGCCCTGACCCGCAGCGGCGGCGTGATGTGCTGGGGCAGCAACGACGGCGGCGCGCTCGGGGCCGGCCTGCTGCCCGCCTCCGGCGACCCCACCGGGGCCACCACCGTCCGCAACCTCACCGACGCCACCGACCTCGCCAGCGGTCACGGCTTTAGCTGCGCCGCCGCCGACGGCGTCGTGCAGTGCTGGGGCGCCGGCGGCCTCGGTCAGCTCGGCGACGGCACCCTCGCCGACCGATCGCTCGCACAGCCGGTCGCCGGCCTCGCCGACGTCGTGCAGGTCTCGGCCGGCGACGGTCACGCCTGCGCCCGCCGCAGCAACGGCCAGGTGTGGTGCTGGGGGCAAAACGGCAGCGGCCAGCTCGGCGACGGCACCAAGGCCGTGAAAAATAAACCTACCCAGGTCGACGGCATCGCCGACGCCGTGCTCATCGCGGCCGGCGGCGAGCACACCTGCGCCGCGCGACGGGCCGGCCCCGTGCTGTGCTGGGGGAAGGGTGACACCGGCCAGCTCGGCCACGGCAAGGCCGAGAGCAGCAGCCGCCCCGTCGGCGTGCCCGGCCTCGGTGCGATCACCCAGCTCTCGCTCGGCACCACCCACTCCTGCGCCCTGCTGTCGAGCCGCAAGCTCATGTGCTGGGGCGGCAACGTCTTCGGTCAGGTCGGCAGCGGCCAGACCGTCGGCTACTCGGTCCTGCTCGCCCCGCGCGGCGTCCAGAAGATCGACGACGGCGTCGAGGTCGCGGCCGGCGACGACCACACCTGCGCCCGGCGATCGACCGGCGCCGTCGCCTGCTGGGGAAAGGGTGACCTCGGCCAGCTCGGCGCCAACGTCACCAGCAACTGGTCCACCCGCGTGCCCGTCAAGGACCTCACCTCCGCCACCGCGCTCGGCTCCGGTCGCGCCTTCACCTGCGCCGCCACACCCGGCCGCGTGATGTGCTGGGGCACCAACGCCGCCGGTCAGCTCGGCGCCGGCGGACGTGGCAGCGCCAAGACCCCCGTCATCGCCCAGCAGCTCGGCGACGCGATCCGCATCTCGGCCGGCGTCGACCACACCTGCGCCCTGCGCAGCAGCGGCCGCGTGATGTGCTGGGGCAGCAACATCCGCGGCCAGCTCGGCGACGGCACCACCGCGCAGTCTCCGAGCCCGATCGCCGTGCTCGACCTGCCCTAAACGACAGGCGAGGTCAGCGCAGCGCGGCGCTCACCCGCAGAACGTGTCGACCATGCAAAACGGCCCCGCGAAGTCGCCCTGGCGCACGCTCTCGTCGACGAAGGTCAGCGCGTAGCTGCCGACCACCAGGTCGCCGACCCAGCTCACGATCGTCAGGCTGCCGGCGACCGAGTTGATCGGCTCATCGTCGCCGATCTGGTAGGTCGCAAACCCGAACTGCTCGCCGATCGGATACACGCCCGCGGGCAGCGGGCCGCCCTGCCACAGCAAAATGCGCAGCTTCTCCTCCGCGAGCTGCGCCCCGCACACCGGCGCCGCGACCTCGATCTTGAACTGCAGCGCCGCCCCGTCATTGGGCGCGCAGTCGTTCTCGACGATCGACGTGCCGACCGGCTCGACCCCGCCGGACGACGACGCATCATCCGTCGTCGCCACCGTCGTCGAGCCCGTCTCGCCGCCCTCGCCGGTGCTGCTGCTGCCCTCGCTCGTGCTGCTCTCACCGGTGACCGAAGATTGCGAGGACTCGGTCGTCGCGCCGGTCGTCGGTCCCGTCGTCGGGTCGCTCGTCGGCCCCTCGGTCGCGCCACCGGTCGTTCCGCCGGTCGTCGCCGTCGTCGCGGTCGCCGTCGTGGTCGCGCCAGTCGAGGCTTCCGTATCGGTGTTCTCGCCACCACAGGACGCGAGGATAGATACGCTGAAGGTAACGGTAGAAAGTCGCATGCGCGGCAGTCTAGACCACTGTGCGGCCCACGCAAACATCCGCACTCCCCTCATCCTCGGCCCTTCACCCCGCCGCGCGAGCGCTCAGCAGCCCTCGGGCTTGCGGTCGATCAGGGGCGTGCCGTCCGCCGCCAACACCTGCGAGCTCGTCACCTTCGCACCGCAACCCCAGCCGACCACCGCGCCGCTGCACCGTGAGCAGGTCACCCCGCGCAGCGCGACGTCCACCCCGCCCGCCACCTCGATCGCCGACGCGGCGCTCGTCGCCGTCATGACCAAATTTTCGAGTTGGTTACCACGGGCCTGGCCCGCAAGCGTGATGCCCGGCCAACTGCTGCCGAGTGGGCCGATCGTCACCGGCGACTCGGTGGTGCCCTCGATCCGCAGCGCCGCCGCCTCCACCTCGCCGATCGTCAACTTCGCGTCCGGCCCGGCCAGCAGCTCGACACCCGCCTCGAGGGTCAGCGCGCCGCCGTCGACCTTGATCTCACCGGTGAGCTCGATCGGCACCCCCTGCGCGAGCCAGGTGACCTCGCCCGTGATCGTCCCGCCGGGGGTCTTGATCCGGCTGTCGCGGTCGTATCCGTTGTTGTCCCCCAGCGCCGCGATCAACGCGGCCGGCAGCGACACCGCGACCGGTGTGGCCGCGAACTTGTTATCGGTGAACACTGGCAGCCGCGCCGCCTCGTCGGCCGTCACGCCGATCCGGTCGCTGCGAAAGGTCGTCGTGCTCAGCGACAGTTGCCCGCCACGCACCGCCAGCACGCCGAGCTCCGGATCCTTGCCGCCGAACTCGAGCACCGCGTGCTCGAGGATCGCCTCACCCTGCGTATGCACCGCGAGCCCGCCCCAGCCGCCCGGCACCCGCCGCTCCCGCGCCGTGAAGGTGATCGGCGCCTCGCTGGTGCCCTTCGCCAACAAGGTCGCCGGCCCGTGCGATCCGACCGTCAACAGCCCCGCCTCACCGAAGCGCAGCTCGAGCCCCGGCGCCAGCTCGAGCGTGACCCGCTGGCCGTCCTTGCCGTCGACATTGATCTCGCCGCCGATCATCAGCGGCGCCCCGATATCCTGCCAGCGCGCCGAGCTCTCGACGCTGCCGGCGCGCACCAGCACCTGCGCGCCCGGATCGAAGCGGTTGCCGCCGCCGAGCCCCCCGAGCGCCCGCGCCGGCGCGTCGATCGGCGTCTTGTTGCCGACCTTGCGGATCTCGTTGCCGGTGAACGCCGCGAAGCTCCCGCCGTCCCCGACCCGCAGCGCCGTCGCCCGCGTCTCACGGATCTTGACGCTCTTGATCGTCACATCCTCGGCGTCGACGAGCAGCGCCCCCTCGTCGTCGCCCGCGAACTCGATCACCAGACCCTCGAGCGCCGAGCGATCCGCGTTCGAATGCAGCACCACCCCGCGCCAGCCACCCGCCGACCGGTCGCCCGCCGCCGTCAGCACCACCGGCGCCTGCGCCGTGCCCTGCACGATCAACGTCGAGGCCTCGCGCGCACCCACGTGCAGCCCCGCTCCATCCTCGAAGCTCAGCGACGCTCCGGCCTCGAGCGTCAGGCTGCCACCGTCGACGTGATAGTCCTCGGTCACCGGCACCACCCCGCAATCTCTCGAGATCACGCGATGTACCCGCTCGGATCCCCCGAGAGACTTCGGACACACGGTCACCTTGCCGGTCGCCACCGCACCGCCCGCGGTCGCCACCGGCACCGCGACCTGCTCCCCCTTGGCATCGCCCTCGGGCTTCGCCGGCTTCTGACAGGCGAACGCGAGCGCAACGACGGCGAGCGGGGGCAGCTTCATGGTGGCCGCCGTTTTAGTACGGCAAGTGAAAGCCTCGCAAGCCAGCGCCGCGCCCGTTCTCGCCCGCCTGTCGCCCGGCGACCTGTCCCTCGGGCCATGTCGTGCCCGTCGTCCGCAAAGGAGCATGACAGCGCGCGCTCACCGCGCAGCCCGCGCCCAGCGAACCATGCGCGTTGGCCCACGCAGGCCCTCGCGGGTCGACTATCCTGCGGCATACGGCCTCGGGCATGGACAACCACGACACTCCCCACCCCGCCAGCGCCGGTCTGCTGCGCGACATGCAGATCCCCGAGCTGCTGTGGCAGCTCCACGAGTCGGCGCGCACCGGCTGTCTCAAGGTGCAGCACGGCGAGGTCGTCAAGCAGTTGTGGCTGACCGCCGGCGACCCGGTGTTCGCGCGGAGTAATCAGAGCAGCGATCGCCTCACCGACCGCCTGCTGGCACGCGGCCTCCTGAGCCGCGCCCAGTACGACGCCGCCCAGTTGCTCATCACCCGCAACAGCGGCAAGCGGATCGGTGAGCTGATGCTCGAGGCCGGCCTGATCCGCGCCCCCGAGCTCGAGGAGTCGCTGTCCGAGCACCTGCTGCGCATGCTCGACTCGATGTTCCTGTGGCAGGACGGCACCTGGGCGTTCGAGGCCGACGTCGCGTGCGCCGAGCCGATCACCCTGCACGTCCCGACCGCCGCGATCATCATGGGCGGCGCCCGCCACCGCATCCCGCTGCGACGCCTGTGGGAGGCCGTCGGCGGCCGCAAACAACGCCCCGTCCTCGCCGCGGCCGATCGCAACGAGGCCGGCCGCGCCGCGCTGACAGGCGAGCTCCAGCTCGAACCCAGCGAGGCCACCTGGCTCGCCCAGCTCGACGGCAGCCGCGACCTCACCGCCATGCTCGACGACTTCGACGCCGATGAGCACGAGCTGCTCTCGCTGATCTACACCCTCAAAATGATCCGCCGCCTCGAGCTCATCACCCCCGAGCCGGTCCCCTTCGCCCGCCAGCGCGACGCCGGCGAGCGGTGATCAGTGATCCGGCGTCACTGTGTCAATGCCGCGTAACGCAGCACCAGCGCGTGCAACTCGCTATATAACGACGCCGGCAGCTTGCCCTGCAAGGCCGCCAACAGCGCCTCGTGTAGCCACCGCTGCTGCGCCGGCGGGGCGTTGAAGCGCTCGAGCACGGCGGGCCCCTCGGTCGCCAGCGACGCCACCAGCGTGCGCATATTGTGCAATTTATCGCAGCCGACCACCAAGGCGCTGCGCGTCCCGACCCCGCGCAACTTGTCGACATACGCCTGCTTGCGCGCCCGCCACGGCCGCTTGTGGGTCGGCGTCTCGTCGGCCGCCGTGTCCGTGCAGTCCGCGACGATCGCGGCGACCTCCGCGCCGAACTCCGCCGTGACTTCCTCGAGGGTCGCCGCCGTGTCCTCGACGACGTCGTGCAGCAGCGCCGCGCTCGCCTGGGTCGCGTCACCGCCGTGCTCGAACACCAGCCCGCTGACCTGCAACAAGTGGCTCACGTAGGGGATCTGCGTGCCCTTGCGGGTCTGCGCGCCGTGGGCGGTGAGCGCGAAGGCGAGGGCCCGGGCGAGCGGTGCTGCGGGATCTTGCACGGACCCCAGCCTATCAGCGCCAATGCCCGCTCGACAGATGCCACGGGATCTTTCTATGCTCGCGCCATGCTCCGATCCTGCGCCGCCCTCGTCGTCCTCGCCCTCGTCGCCTGCGATTCGTCCGCGAAGACCCCGCCGAACCCCCAACCCGCGAAGACAGACCTCGCCAAGACCGACCCCATGAAGACCCAGCCCGCCCCGATCGCCAGCGCCACCGGCCCGATTATCGACCACGAGGTCGAGACCCTCGAAGGCACCAAGCAGAAGCTCAGCGACTACCGCGGCAAGGCCGTGCTGCTCGTCAACGTCGCCTCCGAGTGCGGCTACACCCCGCAGTACGCCCAACTGCAGGAGCTCTACGGCCGCTACAAAGACCGCGGCCTGGTCGTGCTCGGCTTCCCGTCCAACGACTTCGGCGGCCAGGAGCCCGGCGACGCCCAGCAGATCAAGGAATTCGTCACCAGCAAGTTCGCCGTCGACTTCCCGATGATGGGCAAGGTCCACGCCAAGGGCCCCGAGATCGCACCGCTCTACAAGACGCTGACCGAGGAGACCCCCGAGGGCATGAAGGGCGAGGTCAAGTGGAACTTCACCAAGTTCCTGCTCGACCCCACCGGCAAGGTCGTCGCCCGCTTCGAGTCGCCCATCGAGCCCATGTCCGCGGAGGTCACCGCCGCCGTCGAGAAGGCCCTACCCGCGAAGTCCTAGATCGGGCAGGGGCGGATGTCCTGCCGGAGACGCACTCTCCGGAGGTCCGGGGCGACTCGCGTCCGCAGGAATCCTTCGCGGAGATTGGCGCGTCACCTCGATACTGACAGCCCGCTTCGCCGCCGCGGTCGTCGCCAGGGGCGCGGGTCCCCTGTTCACCACCGACGCGCCGGACCTCTACGACGCCTTCCTGGGCGGGTTGCCCGCGGAGCTGCGGCCGATCTACGTGTGTTCGGCCTGTCGCCGGTTCGTGCATAGCTTCGGCGGCGTCGTCCGGGTCACCCGCAAGGGTGACGTCGTGCCGGTGATGTGGGACCCCGAGAAGATCGCGGAGCCCTACGTCGCGGCGATCAAGGCGCTCGCCGCCGCCGTATCGCGCGCGCCGATCACCGGCGTGTTTCTCAGCAGCGATAAAGTGTGGGGACTGCCCGAGACCGGCGAATGGCGCCACCTCGCCGTCACGCCCCCCGCGTCGCTGGTATTCACCCCCACGCCGGTGCAGACCCGCCATCAACAGGTCGCGGAGAAGCGCGAGGATTATACGACCCTGCTGCGCGGCCTCGCCGAGTTCTCGATCGATCTGGTGAGCAACGCCCACACCCTGCTGAGCACCGGCTCGCTGTACCGCTCGGAGAAGTGTATCGGCGTCGCCAAATGGCTCATCGACCTGCACGAGCAGCGTCGCGGCACCCAGGATCCGCGAAGGCAGGAAAACCTGACCAACGAGCAGCGCCAGCAGCCAGGCGATCGCCGGAGCCGCGGCCGCGGTACACCGTGCCTTCCCCGACATCCTTCGGAGCATCGTCAGCGACGCGCGTGCCCCCACCCTGCGCTTCATCGTGCCCGCCGGCTTCACCGGTCGCTTCACCCTCGTCGTCGATCCCGCCGGCCTCGTGTCGGCGCAGCAGGGCCGCCGCCTCGAGATCCCCGTGCCGCCCGATCGCCTGCTCCGCATCGCCCCCTGCCCCGCGCTCGAGCACACCGACCCACGCATCGAGGCCACCCGCGACGGGGTCCGCGTGGCGATCGTGCCCGACGAGTCCGGACAGCAACATGGCGTCGTCTATCGGTCGTATTACGTCGGGACCTACGCCGAGCGAGACGCCGACCCCGGACCACCCCGCCTGCGCTGAGCCGCAGGCGGCGAACCTGGTCGCGCGCCGCGCCAGCAAACCACGCTATCCTGCGCAGACATGAGCCGCGCCGCCCTCGCCCTGTCACTCTCGACCTTGCTGCCCGTGTTCGCATGCGCAGCCGGCGAGGAGTCGAGCTCGGGCAACCTCGGCGTCAGCGTCACCAACATCACCGTCGATGGCGCCTCGACCGGCGCGCAGGACGACACCGGCAGTCCGGGCACCACGACCACCACCGCCGCGACCACCGAGCCCGGCGATCCGACCACGACCGGGGCCCCGACCACCAGCGGTCCTGCCACCACCGAGCCCGCCACCACCGCGACCACCGAACCTGCCACCACCGGACCCGGCTGCGCCTGCGACCTCGCCCCGGATGACTGCCACACCGCGCCCGGCGAGTGCGTCGACGGCGAGTGCGTGTACCCACCCGCGCCCGCCGAAAGCGCGTGCGACGACGGCGACGCCTGCACCGAGGGCGACGCCTGCGACGGGGCCGGCACCTGCGAGGGCGCGCTCAAGTCCTGCGACGCTCCCCACGCGACCGGCGACTGTCAGGATGGTGCATGCCAGCTCTCGTGCGTCGCGCCCTACGAGGACTGCGACGGCGACCTGGACAACGGCTGCGAGGTCCCGGTCGGGGTCGCCAACCAGTGCGACGTCAACGGCCTCAATGCCAAGGGCGGGTGCTGGACCGCCTACTGCGGCAGCAGCAACACCGCCAACGCCACCAACTTCGGCAGCTTCTACTGCTCGGACTGCGCGACCTGTAACCCCCTCGGAGCCAACCTGGTCCAGTGGTGCAACGACACCGGGAACTGGTACGACCCGGGCGCCGGCGGCTGTGGTGCCTACTCGATGCTGGTCTGCGCGCCCTGACGCGCGCCAGGCGCGAGGCGCCCCCGAAGCACCGCGATGTCCCGCGGCCCGGTGGTCAGCGCCGACGCCTCGTGCCATCCTTGCCGCCCCATGCTTCACCCGCGCAGCCCGTTAATCCTCCTCGGTGGCCTCGCCGGCCTGCTCCTCGCCAGCGCCTGTCCCGGCGGCACCGAGAGCCGCGTGTGCACCGAGTACTTCGACCGCGCCGAGACCTGCGCCGCCAAGGCGCCCGCGCAGAAGGCCGAGATGCTGCGCGGCATCGCCAAGCTCACGAAGGACGGCCTCAAGAACAACCAGAACAAGACCGGCGTCGAGGACACCTGCCGCGAGATGCTCGAAACCCTCAACACCGACCCGGATTGCAAGTAGAGCGCCGCGAACGACAGCGCCCCGGCCCAGCGCCCGAACGCCACCGCGTGCGCTGCAAGACCGCCAAGGGCGGCGATCTGCAGGTCCATCAGCGCGTCGAGGAGTGCGACGACGGCCGCTACCTCGGTCTCGGCATGTTCCACGAATACGAGAACATCTTCGGCTACTGCGAGACCGACCGGCGACTACGGCTGCCTCGACGGCACCAACATCCGCTGGATGCCGCACAGGGTCGGCTATCACCGATCCCGGTGAGGGTGTGATCTACGCGGCCCGCTGAGACGCAGGTCTAGGGATGCAGTGAACTGCTGACGGCGCGGACCGAGGTCGGCGCCGACGGCCGCCCTCGCCAGATTGAGGCGACGGCGGTGCGCCTGGGTGACGAAGGCGAATTCGGCGGCGGCAGCGACGAAGCGCAAAGGCTCCGAGCAGCCCGGGTCGTGAGGAAAGACCTGGCATCGCCTTGACGATCCAAGCCGAGTCGCTGCGAACCCTCGGGTGATGCCTCTGGTATCCTCGGGGTGAGGCGATCCGCAGCAGAATGACCCACCTTTCGAACCCAGATTTTATCTTGCTCTTCGCCACGAGGCTCGCAGCCATGGGTGTATCGCGGGATCTCGCCACGGACATTGCGCGCACGATCGACGCGGACGGGTTCGATGCCCCGTCCCGCCCGTCAGGCTCAATGGGGATGATGGTACCCAATTGGTACTGGATCATCCGCGACGACGACCTCGAGTTCGCCAAATCCCTCACCACGGGTCTGGCCGCGGCCGCCACTTCCAGCTTGTGGGACGGAACGGTGAGCACATCCGCCATCGCCGGGCTTGTCGGAGGTCTACTCAATACGGCCCGAGCCGCGCGTGCCAAGGGCGTGCAGGTCCCCGCGTTGACCTACAAGCTCCTGCTCGCGCTCAAGACCCGCAAGGAGGGGCTGTCTGTGGATGAGGCGACCGAACTGCTCAACGTAATGTTCGAGGATTCCCCCCCACTTCGGGCCTCCGACATCCGCGACATACTCACGAATCTGAGCGCTACCCGCGTTGGCGACGGGAGTGTGATCGCGTTTGTGGGAACGGACTGCGACGGACGATGGCACGGATCCGGCGTATAGGCCAACCGGGGGCCATACTCCAAGCCCTGCTGCTCAACGGCGACGCCGCCCACAGCCAAGGCCTCTACCGCCTCGATCACTGGGCCGTTCGACTCGGCTGTGACCCGCAATCCCCCGAAGCACGCATGGCCTCGCTCCATGAGGCGTACCATGGTTTTCTCAACGACAGCACCGCCTTCGGCACCCTGCTCCACATGGTCGGACAACTATGTCGCGAGCTTACCGACGAGCTTCGCTATGCAACCTTACTCGACGCGCTGATCGACCAAGCTGTCGAGGTCCATGAATCCTATGCCACCTACGTCTCGCTCTTCTTGGTCGGACGCGGACGCCCCGACATCACGCTCCTCGACCCTTATCCCACATACACTGGGCACTTCGCGGCCGCAGAGGACCTGGCTCGCTCGATGCCGAACCCGGTTCTCCGCTTTCAACTCGTCCAGTCCGTCGTTCGCGCTGCGATGCAATCGGATTGCCTTCGGAACTTCGTCTCCGAGCCTCCAAGCGAGTGGTCGGCAGCGTGGGTAAAGCCCGTGGAGCATCCAAATGCGCGATTCGACCTGTTGCGAAGCGCACCGCTCCTGGCCGACTTTGCGGAACATTTTCGCAGTTGGTCTGCTTCGCAGAGCAATGAGCAGTTGCGCGAGATTCTCGACGCTCGCGGTTTCGAAGGCTACGACAAGCTGATCGAGGCCCGAATGGACGTGGCCACAGACACGATCGGCATGGTTTTTTACGATTTCTTCCGCGACTATCTACGCGCGTCCGGTTACTCCTGCCTTGATTTCAACGGGCACCAAGCACTCACTAATAGTGTCCTCGCCACCGTCGACGCTTTCTTACCGAGCGAACGGCGTGGACGAAGCATGCGCGCGGCCCCTGAAGGCAGCGTGCTCGAGGATCTACTGGTGGGCTTTGCCGACGAGCGCCTCGTCGTGACGCCGGGGCGTGTGCCCGGGAGTTGGTTTTGGCTCGACACACTTCCGGATGACCTCTGGGGTAAGTTGGTCGTCGGAGCCACCCCCCATACCCTGATCACCGTCCGGCCTTGGGTACGGGTGTGCAACCAATACGAATTTGGCGACGTCTCGATCGAGCCGTCGGACGACTGCGGCGCGGTCGTGGCGCTTCGGCGCATGGTCGTCGAGGACGGACGCCCGACTATTATCGAGCATGCGCTTGTCCGTACGCCGGCGCAACTGAAACATTTGATCTCGCTCTTGGAGGATAAAGGGCCGGTCCTCGCCTCGTGCTCGATGAGCGTACTTACCTCCCCCAAATGGACCGATCGCTGGTGGTCCGTCATTGAGACCGTAGGTTTTACAAGTGTCCTCGTCGATCTAAACCCCTTTGTTCACCTGCGCACGTGGGCGAGCCAGGACAGCTTCGACACAATCTTCACCGTTATCAACATGACCGACCGAGATCGCAAGCACGTGGTGTTCATCTTCTCACCTGAGACGGATGAGAAATTGACCTTCGTAGCCCCTTGCAGCTCGATCATCTCGTCAGCGCTGAAGGTCGAGCTGAGCAGACTGAATGTTAAAGGCCAACGTTTCCGAGAGGACAGCACGGTTTTGAATCAAGATCTTCTGTCCCTGACGCTCTCGCATCTGTTGCGCGAGGAGCCATGGTTTGATTTCAGCGCCGGCTAACGCTGGAGCTTGAACATGGCCGCCTGATCCGCAAAACGATGCCGGGTGCCGTCATTGTCCGCAAGCCCCGCTCACACGTCGAGCGCGTCGGCCTCCTCGGCGCGCTCCATGATGAAGCTGTAGCGCCACGCGGCGTCCTTGCCCATCAGGCTCGAGATCGTGCGGTCGGTCGCCAGCTCGTCGCGGATCGCCACCTGGATCAGTTGGCGGCGCTTGGGGTCGAGGGTCGTGTCGCGCAGGGTCTCCGGCATCATCTCGCCGAGGCCCTTGAAGCGCTGGATCTCCGGCTTGCCGCGCTTCTCGGAGAGGATGCGTTGCAGGTGCGCCTCGTCGGCGACCCACAGCGTCTCCTTGCCGATGTCGACGCGAAACAGCGGCGGCTGGGCGATGTACACGTTGCCGCGGCGGATCAGGTCCGGCAGGTAACGATAGAAGAAGGTCAGCAGCAGGGTCGCTATATGGTGGCCGTCGCTGTCGGCGTCCATCAGCAGGATCACCTTGGCGTAGCGCAGGTTCTCAAGCACGAACTCCTTGCCGACCCCGCAGCCGAGCACCTTGACGATGTTGCCGAGCTCCTCGTTCTCCATCACCTTGGCGAGGCTCGCCTGCTCGGCGTTGAGCACCTTGCCGCGTAGCGGCAAGATCGCCTGGGTCTTGCGGTTGCGACCCATCTTGGCCGACCCGCCGGCGCTGTCGCCCTCGACCAGGAACAGCTCGCACTTGGCGGGGTCGCGCTCGCTGCAGTCGGCCAGCTTGCCCGGGAGTCCCAGGCGCACGCCCCCGGGGCCCTTGCGCGAGACCTGCTGGCTCGCCGCGCGACTCGCCGCCCGCGCGCGCGCCGAGATGATGACGCGCGCGACGATGCCCTCCGCGGTGCTGCGGTTGGAGTGTAGCCACTGCTCGAGCGCCGGACGGATCGCGCCCTCGACCTGCGACGCCACCTCGGGGTTATTGAGGCGGTTCTTGGTCTGGCTCTGGAACTGCGGCTCGAGCACGTAGGTGCTGAGGATCGCCACCATGCCCTCGCGGATGTCCTCGAGCGCGATCGTCAGGCCCTTGGGCTCGAGCTTGTGCGCAGTCATGTAGCCGCGGAGCGCCTTGCCCAGCGCCGCCCGGAAGCCCTGCTCGTGGGTGCCGCCGTCCGCGGTCGGCACGCCGTTGACGAACGAGTACATCGCGTCGTCACTCGCCTCGGTCCACGCGCACGCGACCTCGAGCTTCACCTCATCGGTGCGCTCAAGATAAAAAATTCCCGGGTGTACCGACGGCTTGCCGCGCACCTGCACCAGCTTGCCGAGGTACTCGGAGATGCCGTCGGCGTGGAACAGGGTCTCGGTCTTGCCGGTGCTCTCATCGGTGAAGACGATCTTCAGGCCCTTGTGCAGGTAGCTCTTGGCCTCGAGGCGCTCGCGCAGGACCGCCGGGTCGAACACCGTCTGCTTGGCGCCGAAGATCTCCGGGTCGGGTCGCAGATACACCGCCGTGCCCGAGCCGCGCGCGTTGCCCAGCTTCTTGAGCTTGCCGTCCGGCACACCGCGCAGGAAGCCGACCTCCCAGGCCGCGCCGTCGCGCCACACCTTGACGCTCAGCGACTCGGACAGCGCGTTCGCGACCGCCGCGCCGACGCCGTGCAGGCCGCCGGAGTGCTTGTAGCTCTGGCCGTCGAACTTGCCGCCGGCCCCGAGCTTGGTAAACACCGCGACCACCGCGGGCACCTTGAGCTGCGGATGCAGATCGACGGGGATCCCGCGCCCGTTGTCGGTGACGGTGATGCCCTTGTGGTCGCGGTCGAGCTTGACCTCGATCGTGGTCGCGTGGCCGTTGATGACCTCGTCGACCGAGTTGTCGAGGATCTCCCACACGAGGTGATGCAGGCCCTCCTTGCTGACGCCGCCGATGTACATGCCGGGGCGCTTGCGGACGTGGTCGACGCCCTCGAGCACCTGGATCGAAGACGCGTCGTAACTGCTGCTTGGTTTGGCCACGATGGTTCTCCGCTACTTCTTCGCCGATGCAGGCGCGACAACCGGCGCCTCGAGATTGGGCACCACCGGCTCGGGCAAGATCACCCGCTTCACCGCGCCGCGCTTCCACAGCTCGGCCCCCTTACCGCCGCGCGCGACAGTCTTCTGGCCGCGCCCGCCGATCTTCTGG
>Ga0105046_10000680_pt1 | contig 49060 bp, 50 predicted proteins | sample MAT03_FD_78385 | JGI IMG/M metagenome (GOLD analysis project Ga0105046, IMG submission 78385) | Freshwater microbial communities from Lake Fryxell liftoff mats and glacier meltwater in Antarctica - MAT-03 (megahit assembly) | ecosystem: Environmental > Aquatic > Freshwater > Ice > Liftoff... | reverse complement strand
TGGCCGGATAGCCAAGCTCGACATCTAGGCTGATATCGCTCCCTTCGACGCGTATGTTCTTCGCCGACCGGGTGGTCACGAAATCGCGTCCGGTATTCGGATCGATGACGCTCTTGAGCGCCGCCTGCACCTGTTCGAGATTGATTGGCATTGGTTGGATTCGTTGAGGACTTCGTGCTTGCGCGAGACAATGCGGCAAGACCTAAAGTTTAACGCAAACGCAGCGGGAATCCGCCTAAGCCCTGATAAACTCTAGGGTTTTACGCAAGCAGTCAGGCCACTTCGTCCATGCCCAAGCGGCACCTTTTCGTCACCACCGCCCTGCCGTATGCCAATGGCTCGTTCCACATTGGCCATATCATGGAATACATTCAGGCCGATATCTGGGTGCGTTTTCAGCGCATGCAAGGTCATGTGGTGCATTTCGTGTGTGCCGACGACGCCCACGGCGCACCGATCATGCTCAAGGCAGAGGCCGAGGGCATCAGCCCCAAGGAGTTGGTGCAGCGCATCGCGGCTGAGCGGCCGCGCTACCTCGATGGCTTTCACATCGAGTTCGATCATTGGCATTCGACCGATTCGCCGGAAAACGAACAGTTGTCCCAGGACATCTATCGGCGCCTGCGCGATCAGGCACAGCTGACCTACAGCAAGTCGATCGAGCAGTTTTTCGATCCGCTCAAGAACATGTTCCTGGCCGATCGCTACATCATGGGCGAATGTCCGAAATGCGGCGCCAAGGACCAGTACGGCGATGCCTGTGAAGTGTGTGGTGCGGTGTATGCCCCGACCGAACTGATCGATCCGTACTCGGCGCTCTCTGGTGCGAAACCGGTACTCAAATCGTCGGAACACTTTTTTTTCAAGCTGTCGGATCCACGCTGCACGGCTTTTCTCGAACAGTGGGTCAACCTTCCGGGTCGCCTGCAGCCCCAGGTCGCCAACAAGGCGCGTGAATGGCTCGAGGGCGAGGGGGAGCGTGCGCTTGGCGACTGGGACATTTCGCGTGATGCACCGTACTTCGGCATCGAGATTCCCGATGCGCCGGGCAAGTACTTTTACGTCTGGCTAGATGCGCCGATCGGCTACCTCGCCAGCCTGAAAAACTATTTCGATACGGGCAAGGCGCTCGCGCGCGGCGAGACGCGCAGCTTCCAGGAGTTCCTGGATGCAGAGGACACGCTGCAGATCCATTTCATCGGCAAGGACATCATCTACTTCCACACCCTGTTCTGGCCGGCCATGCTGCATTTCGCGGGCCAGCCGTACAAGGTGCCTGACAACGTCTATGTGCACGGGTTCATCACTGTTTCAGGCGAGAAGATGAGCAAGTCGCGCGGCACCGGGATTTCTCCGCTGCGCTACCTTGACATCGGCATGAACCCCGAGTGGCTGCGCTACTACATCGCCGCCAAACTGAATGCCAACGTCGAAGACGTGGATTTCAATCCCGACGATTTTCTGGCACGAGTCAACAGTGACCTGATCGGCAAATACGTCAACATCGCGAGTCGCGCCGCGGGATTCCTGAGCAAGCGTTTTGCGGGCCGCTTGGCGAGTGAATGGGATGTTGAAGGTCGCCAACTGGTCGATCACCTGCGCGGCTTGGCGCCCCAGATCGCAGCCGAATTTCAGGAGCGCGAATTCGGTCGCGTGATTCGCACAATCATGGGTCTGGCGGACCAGGTGAATCAGTATGCCGATCGTGTCAAGCCCTGGGAGCTTGCCAAGGATCCGGGGCGCAGCACAGAGTTGCAGGTGGCCTGCTCGGTGTTGATCAACTGCTTCGCCTTGCTCAGCCGTTACCTGGCGCCGGTGCTGCCCGACGTGGCGCGCAAAACCGAAGAACTTACCGGGCTTTCACTGGCCGGCTGGGAAAACAGTGCCAACGTGACGTCGATCAAGCCTTACGTACACCTGATGGCGCGCGTCGAATCGAAACAGCTGGATGCCTTGTTCGAGTTGCCTGCCGCGGCGGTCGCGGCCGTCCAACCGCGGTCGCCGGTGGCGTCTGCGGCCGCCAGGGCGACTGCAACCATCAGCGGCGCGGTGGCACCCGTGGCGCCGAGTTCGCCCCCGGATGCACCCGGCAGCACAACCGAAGACAAAGCCGCTCCGGCAGGCGCGACCATCGGCATCGAGGACTTCGCGAAGGTGGACTTGCGCGTTGCCAGGATCGTCAACGCGGAACACGTCGACGGCGCGGTCAAGCTCATCAAGCTGACACTCGATATCGGCGAAGCCCGGCCGCGCACCGTTTTCGCCGGCATCAAGTCAGCCTATGATCCGGCGACGCTGATCGGAAAGTACACCGTGATGGTCGCGAATCTGGCGCCCCGCAAGATGAAATTCGGGATGTCCGAAGGCATGGTGCTGGCGGCGAGCGCAGCCGGTGCGCAGTCGCCCGGACTGTATCTGCTGGAGCCGCATCCCGGTGCCCTGCCCGGCATGCGCGTGAAGTGATGTGCGCGGCGTCGCTCACCTAAATGGCGACGATGCCACATCACCCATGCGCGACCGCAGCGTGCCGGCCGTCGCGGCGACGACGCTTTATCGCACGTCTGCAGCATTGCGCTCCGGCGCTTGAAAACATGCGCTTTATCCGCTTCTCCGGCGCACTCGTTTTCAAGGAAGATCGTCATGGCCTTTCACCTGCACCCTTTCAAGCCTTACCTCCTCAAGAGCCTGCGCAACTACGACGCCGGCCAGTTCGGCAATGACCTGATCGCCGGCATCACCGTCGGTGTGCTCGCCCTGCCGCTGGCGATGGCTTTCGCGATCGCTTCGGGCCTGGCACCCGAAGCCGGCATTTTCACGGCGATCATTGGCGGCTTCATTATCTCCAGCCTGGGTGGCTCACGCGTGCAGATCGGCGGGCCGGCGGGTGCATTCATCGTCATTGTGTACGGCATTGTGGTCAATCATGGCCTGGCCAACCTGCTGATTTCCACCATCATGGCAGGCGTGCTGCTGTTCATCATGGGGCTGACGCGCCTGGGATCGCTGATCCGCTTCATTCCGGTATCCATCATCATCGGTTTCACCAACGGCATCGCGGTTCTGATCGCACTGTCGCAACTCAAGGATTTCCTCGGACTCAGGATTGACGGCAGGATTCCGGCGGAATTCTTCGCCCTGCTGCAAACCCTGTACGCGCACCTGCACACCATCGACCTGACAACCTTAAGCCTTGGTGCATCCGCGCTGGCCGTGATCATCCTGTGGCCGCTGGTGGTGCGGCGCCTGCCGGGTCGCCTGCGCGGCCTGACGCGCCTGCCGGGCACCATCGTCGCACTGACCCTGGCGACGCTCGCGACGCTCATATGGCAATTGCCGGTCGAGACCATCGGTTCGAAGTTCGGCGGAATCCCGCAGGCTTTGCCAGCCTTCACCCTGCCCGATTTCGACTGGGCAACGGTACGCACCCTGGCAACTCCGACCATCACCATCGCCCTGCTCTGCGCGATCGAATCGCTGCTGTGCGCGCGTGTCGCGGACGGCATGATCGACGACCGGCATGACCCCAATCAGGAGCTGATGGCACAGGGCCTGGCCAACTTCATCGGCCCCTTCTTCGGCTGCATGCCGGCCACCGGAACCATCGCCCGTACCAGCACCAACGTGCGTTCCGGCGCGTGTTCGCCGGTGGCGGGCATTGTCCACGCGCTGGTGTTGCTGGCAATCGTACTGGTGGCGGCCCCGCTGGCGCGCCATGTGCCGCTGGTGGCGTTGGCGGCGATTCTGCTTTATGTGGCCTACAACATGGGCGAATGGAGCGAGTTTCCGCGCTTGCGGCAATATTCGCTGCCGTATCGCATCACCATGGTGTCGACGTTCCTGCTGACCGTGGTTCTCGATCTCACAGTGGCAGTGGAAGTGGGATTGGTGCTGGCGTGCGTGTTCTTCATCTACCGTGTATCGAGCCTGACCAGCATCGAAGCGGTGAAGCCGGAAACACTGCCGACCGGCAGCACGATACCGTCTGGCGTGACGGCCTACCGTTTGTTCGGCTCGCTGTTCTTCGGGTCGGTCGGCAAACTTGAGGCATTGCTCGAGGTCGATGCCGGCGCGGCGCAGCCGGGCGTGCTGGTACTCGATCTGCACCATGTGATCAATGTCGATACCACCGGTCTCGAAAGCCTGGAAACGCTGCACAGGAATCTGGCGCGACGTGGTGCGACCCTTATTTTGTGCGACGTGAACCAGCAGCCGGCTTCGCTGATCGCGCGCGCCGGTTTCATCAACACACTGGGGTCGGCCAACCTGCTGCCGGACCTGCCGGCGGCCATCGAGCGCGCCGGCTTTCTGATCGCATCGACACGTGGGGCGAGGTCGCCGGCAAAAGGCTGATCCGGCACGCGCATGTAGAACAGCATGCCGGCGGCGATGCACCGCGCTTTCAGGCAAACAGCGTGTGCATTTCCCGCAAATAGGCCTGCGCGTCCGGCGTACCTTCCGCCGGCGCCCACGCAGCTATCTCAGTGGCGCCTAGCGGCTTATACGGGCCGGCCTTTGCCTCGAAGAACAGCGATCCCGACTCCAGCGCCACCAGTGTGTGGAACGTGCCGTAAGGAATATCGAACCCAAGCGCGGCTCCATCGCAGGCAATCACGTCGCGCGAAGCCACTGCACCGAGGGTGTTGAACAGCACCAGGCCGAAGCTGCCCCGCAGGGCGATGATTGTTTCGCTCTTCTCATCGTCCATATGGCGGCGCGGTCGCACATACGAATCGGGCTCCATCGCGTTGAGCAGGCGATTCGCGCGCGCGGCGCCACTGCCGTGGAAGTTATGATTCTTGCGGCGCCGCGGGACTTGTGCCGCTTCACGCGCCAGTGCCGCCAGCAGTCTCCGGGTGATAAGCATGAGGTATCCTGAGTGATGTGGATACGCTGATTATTGCAGCCAACTGTTGCGTACCGCATCCGCGACAACGGAATCGGATTCGACATGCGCTATGCGGATCGACTGTTTGGCATGTTCCAGCGCATGCACTCGGCTGCCGACTTTCCCGGTACCGGTGTTGGCCTGGCGATCGTCAAACACCTGGTCGAACGCCATGGCGGCAGCGTGGAAGCGCACTCGGTCCCGGGTCAGGGGACCACCTTCCGCTTCGATCTTGGACCTGAGGCCGACAGCTTGTGAACTCCTTGCGCGCGCGGGCGTGCCTTTGGCACCAACTGGGACTATCGCTTTGCATGTTGCTCGCAAGCGAAGCAGCCTTGGCCGCACTCACCGTGAACGACGACACTGGCAAACCGGTCACGCTGGCAAACCCGGCCAGACGCATCGTCAGCCTTTCACCAGGTGCGACCGAGTTGCTGTTCGCCGCCGGCGGCGGTGCGCACTTGGTCGGCACGGTCGATTTTAGCGACTATCCGCCAGCGGCCGCCGCTTTGCCACGCGTCGGCAACAGCGCCACCCTCAACATTGAAGCCATCGCCGCCCTTGTGCCTGACCTGATCATCGCCTGGCCGCACGGAGCTGCACAGCGTCAGATGGCGCAATTGCTGCGCCTCAAGGTTCCGCTGTTTGTCAGTGACCCGCGTTCCCTGGCGGATGTCGCAAGCGGGCTGGAGAGTTTCGGGCGCCTGACAGACAGCTTAAGCGTCGCAACGGCGGCCGCTCAACAGTATCGGCTAGGCATCGAAGCGCTGCGCCAGGCCAACAGCGGCGCGGCGCCGGTACGGGTTTTCCTGCAAATCTGGAACGCGCCGGTGATGACCGTCAATGATCGCCACCTGATCGCCGATGCCTTGCGATTGTGCGGTGGACGCAACGTCTTCGGTGATGCGCATGTCCTGGTACCGACGGTGGGATACGAGGCAGTGGTTGCGGCCAATCCAGAGACCATTGTTGCAATCGCAGAGCCAGCAACGGCGCGTGCCTGGCTCAAAGCATGGGAACGCTGGCCGGGTCTGGATGCGGTACGCTACGGTGCCAAGTTCGCTCTCTCCGGGCAAACCATTTCGACACCGACCCCGCGCATGCTGCTGGGCGCAAGCGCCTTGTGCGATCGGCTCGACCAAACCCGGCGTCGCCGCTCCTGACGGCGACATTACGTTCGGGAATTACCGATTTCACCTTCACAGTACGTCATATTGCCTTGACTTGACATGATTTTTCGAACACCATTTAACTTATGACCGAGTTAGAAAACCTGGAGCAAAAGGTCGCGCAGTTGGTGACCTTGCACAAGCAAATCAAGGAGGAAAACCGCGATCTGCGCGCGCAGGCAGCCGTGCTGGAGGCCGAGAACAAGCGGCTCGATGGAAAATTGTCTTCCGCGCGTGAACGTGTGGACGCGTTGCTGGCGCAAATGCCCGATACGCCCGAAGAGACCTGAACATGGCCACCGCGAAATCTTCAGTCAAAAACCTGGATGTCACCATTCTCGACCGGCAGTACCGGGTCGCCTGTCCCGACGACGAGCGCGAAAGCCTGATGGCTTCGGTCGCTTTCCTCGACCAGAAAATGCGCGAAATCAAGGGTGCAGGCAAGATTGCAGGTGCGGACCGCATCGCTGTGATGGCCGCGCTCAACATCGCGCATGAGTTGCTTTCGTCGCGCACCGGAGCCGGGTTTGACTTGGCCGAGTACAAGCGTAGAATGAGTTCAATCAATTCGTTGGTTGACGACGCGCTGGCTACCCAGGAAAAGTTGTTTTAGCGACTTGGAAGCGTCGCAAGATTTCGGAGTGGTTTTAAGCCAGGCAAGGGCTTGCCTTAAAACGAATTCCCTGCGGTGTTGGTCAAGGTCTTAAATTCCTTGAACCAATAAGCTTAAAAGCAAGGTTGCTGAAGAATCGATTGCTGTTGTGCGTCTCGTCCGGTCTCATAGCGCAAGCTCCCTGATGGCCAGTTCAAGACCCTGATGTGATCTTCCTGAGGCAGCCAACCTGGACCCTAGGTTCAGGATAAGGGCCTGGCCGCATTGCGGGGAACCCTTTGACGCGAAGCATATACCCGCAACCTGCTGCTGGCAGGTGCGTGCTTATGAAGACGGCGACGCCGGAATTGCCGGCCGCATGCCGGAACGGGAAGGCGGCGCGTGGCGCCGTTTTTTTGGTCTCTGAAATGCTTTCAAGATGCGCCGCTGGTTGATGAAATCCGAGCCCGACGAGGTCTCGATAGATGACCTCGCAGCAGCGCCCCGCCGCGATATGACCTGGTTCGGCGTGCGCAACTACCAGGCGCGCAACTACATGCGCGACGACATGCAACCGGGTGATCTGGCCTTGTTCTACCACTCCTCATGCCTGCGGCCGGGCATAGCGGGCATCTGCAAAGTAACGGAACGGGCCTTCCCTGACGCCACGCAGTTCGATCCCGCCAGCCCGTACTTCGATCCGAAATCCACGCCCGAGAAGCCGCGTTGGCAAAACGTCGCCGTGCGCTTTGTGCGCAAGACCCGGTTGCTTGGACTGGACGAATTGCGCGCCGACCTCAATCTCGCGGGGATGACGATCCTCAAGCGCGGCAACCGGCTGTCGATCACGCCGGTCACCGCGCAAGAGTGGGCACATATCGAGGTTTTGCTGGCACAACCGGCGCCGGCGTGACCTGGATCGCCGGCTACGCCGTGACAGGCGCCTTGATCGGGTTTCTTGCCGGCATGCTGGGCATTGGTGGCGGCATGATGTTGGTGCCGATACTGGCGGCGATGTTCACAGCCCAGGGCCTGATTCCCGAACACAACGTTCACCTCGCGCTTGGCACGTGCATGGCGTCGATCATGTTCACTGCCGCAGCCGGGGTGCGCGAGCATCAGAGGCATGGCGTGGTCGATTGGGGTGTGGCGCGACGCATGGTACCCGGCATGGTCGTGGGAACGTTGGCCTCGACAGCTGCCGCCGGCTTCCTGCCGCAGCGTGCCCTGGCGCTGGCCTTCGCGGTGATTGTCTTTGCCGGGGCCACCCAGATACTGCTCGGACGCAAGCCGCCAGCTTCCCGCAGCTTGCCCGCTACCGGCCCGCTATTTGCGGTAGGCGTGATTATCGGCGTCATTTCAGGCTTGGTGTCGGCGGGCGGGGCATTCCTCAGCATGCCATTCATGATGTTCTGCGGAATACCAGTACGCACGGCAATCGCCACAGCGGCAGCCATCAGCATACCCGTTGGTCTGGTTGGCACTGTGGGCTACATCGGCAGCGGCTGGAACGTCCCCGGTCTGCCGTCCGGGAGCCTGGGATTTGTGTACCTGCCTGCACTGGTTGCCCTGGTTGCCGCCAGCACACTGACCGCCCCGTTCGGCGCCCGCGCGGCGCATCGCATGCCGGTGGACACGCTGCGGCGCATTTTTGCCGGGTCCCTATTCTTGCTGGCTACCAAGATGGTCGTGACTTACTGGTGATGCTGTCGGGCAGCCGCGCGGCGCGCCACGCGCCCGGTACCAGGCCGATGCCCGCGACAGCGTGACGGCAGGTCGATTTGGCAGCAATTGAGCCAGAGCACCAGCGGCCGCGTCATCCACACCGCACCGAGCTGCCTCAATCGGACGGACGCGATTGGTCGCCGTTACGGCCGTGACCGCAATCCGGGCTGATAAACTGTCCGAATGATTCTTCCCGCACATTTCGATCCGATCTGGACCGCACCGGCAAGTGCTGGTAATGATGGCCTCTGGTTCGTGTTTCACCGCAACAACCTGTTGGTATACAACGCACACTCCGAACCCATGCTGCCGCTGCCTGCGGATATCTTGTCCGGCAGTCTGGGCATCGAGCGTGAACGCGCACGCTTTGTCGGCATGCTGGGCGTGACACCGGTGTGGGCGGCCCACGCGGCAAGCGACCGCGCACCTGAAGGCCATGCCTTCGAGAACATGCGCATGCTGTTCAACCGCTTGCCTGACGACCTGCTGGCGATCGGCGGGCGCGCGGTGCAAATGCTGGAATTCGACCGCACCCATCACTTTTGCGGCGCCTGCGGCACGCCCACCGAGATCCACGAAGGCGGGCGCTCGCGCAAATGCCCGAACTGCGGTGAAACTTATTACCCGAAGGTTTCACCGGCCATGATGGTGGTCATCAAGCGCGACATGGCGACAGGTCGCGAATTGCTGCTGGCCCGCTCGGCACGTTTTCCGCGCGGCATGTACAGCGCGTTGGCTGGCTTTGTCGAACCGTCCGAATCGATCGAGGAATGCATCCATCGCGAGGCCTTCGAGGAAGTCGGCCTCAAGATATCCAACCTGCGCTACTTCGCCAGTCAAGGCTGGCCATTTCCCAACTCGCTGATGATCGCCTACGTGGCCGACTACGTCAGTGGCGACATCGTGCCGCAGGATGGCGAAATTGACGACGCCCAGTGGTTCAAGCTCGATGCCTTGCCGTCACTGCCGCATCGACTGTCGATTGCCAGGCGTCTGGTCAACAACGTGATCGCCGAAGTCGCACCCGAGCATCCGGCTTTGCGGGTCTGATGGCGCGTCGCGATTTGCCGCACGCTGCGGATTGCGAATGCGATGCGCAATCCCTGGTCAGGCGGATGCGTCGCCAGTTGACAACACTGCGCCACTACCGCCGCCCTCATATTGGCTGCAGCCTTCCACCGCGCAGTTCAAGGCAGCGATCCATGGAGGCCGCCAATTCCCGATCATGGGTTGCGACCACGATGGCTGTTTCATAGTCGCGCTTCAACTTCATCATCAAGCTGAAAACACCGGCGGCGCTATCGCGGTCGAGGTTGCCGGTTGGTTCGTCGGCGAGTATGCAGCGCGGCCTGGTGACCAGCGCACGTGCCAGCGCGGCGCGCTGGCGCTCCCCCCCCGAGAGTTCTCCTGGTGCATGCTCAAGCCTGTGTCCCAGCCCGACTGCGCCCAGCACAGTTCCCGCCTCGGCCAATGCCTGCGTGCGCGCCAGCCTGCGGATCAGAAGCGGCATCGCGACATTCTCGGCGGCGCTGAATTCAGGCAGAAGATGATGAAACTGGTAAACGAATCCCAGGTAACGATTGCGTAATTCGCAACGTCTGGCTTCAGTCATGGCCGCAATGTCCTGGCCGTCCGCAATGACCTGTCCCGCGCTGGGCGCATCGAGCCCACCCAAACAATGCAGCAGCGAACTCTTGCCCGAACCCGAGGCCCCGATGATCGCAATGGACTCGCCTGCGCGAATTTCAAGGTCGACGCCGCGCAAAACTTCAACCGCATCGGCGCCCTGGCGGAAGGTCTTGATCACGCCGATCGCCGCGATGACCACGCCGTGATCACTCATAGCGCAGGGTTTCCGCCGGCTTCAAACGTGCGGCGCGCCAACTCGGATACACCGTGGCGATCAGCGACATCAAAAGCGCAATACCGATGATGGCGACCATGTCGCCCGCGCGCGGATCCGAGGGCAGGGAATTGATGAAGTAGATATCTTTGGCCAGGAACTGGATGCCGAAAAGGCGTTCGATCGCCGGCACCCACACATCGAGGTTCAGGGCGGTCACGATGCCGACTGCAGCGCCCAGCAGCGTACCAAAGGCGCCCGACACCGCGCCCTGCACCATGAAGATCCGCTGGATCGAACCAGGCGTGGCGCCCAGGGTGCGCAGTATCGCGATGTCGGCACGTTTGTCGGTGACTGTCATTACCAGGGACGACACCAGGTTGAATGCAGCCACGGCGACGATCAAGGTCAGAATGACGAACATCATGCGCTTCTCGACCTGCACCGCGGCGAACCAGTTGCGATTGATGCGGCCCCAATCGCGAATCAGCACGTCCGCGTCAACCATGCGTGTAAGGTCGCGTGCAATCAGCGGTGCGTCATAGAGGTCGTCGACCTTCAGGCGAATGCCGGTAACACCTTCCATGCGGAACAGCTTCTGCGCATCTTCCAGCGCGACCAGTGCCAGGGCCGAGTCGTATTCGAAATGCCCGGATTCGAATATGCCGGCGACACGAAACTGTTTCAAACGCGGGATTACCCCAGCTGGCGTGATGTTGCCTTGCGGCGCGATCAGCGTAACCTTGTCGCCAGTCACAACACCCAGGGCACGCGCCAATTCATTGCCGAGAACAACGTTGAATTCGCCCGCTCGCAGGTCGGAAAGTTTTCCGCCCTTGACAGCAAGCGAGGCCACGCGCCCTTCTAGTTCAGGCAACACGCCGCGAATCACCGCGCCGCGCACCGCATCCGCATTGGTCAGCATGCCCTGTGCGAGCACGTAGGGCGCACCTGCGACCACGCGGGGATGGCGCGCCGCCTGCTTGAGCAGTGGCTCCCACGCGGGTACCGTGCCGGCAGCGCCGAAAATCTCGATATGCGCGACCACCGAAAGCATGCGGTCGCGCACTTCTTTCTGGAACCCGTTCATCACCGACAGCACAACTATCAGGGCCCACACCCCCAGGCCGATACCGGCGACGGATGCAAACGAAATGAATGAGAGAAACCCCCCGGCCGTGCCATGCGCGCCCTTGCGTGAACGGACATAGCGTGCGGCGATGAACAACTCAAATGGCAGGCGGATCATTCAAGTACCAAGGGCAACGATCGAACCCACGATCAAGGTCGGCGTCCTGCACGGCCCCGCATAACTGTCGTGCAGAGTCATGCGCAATTCACTTCCACTCGCCGCGCTGCAATTTTTCCAGCCAGAACAGGCCGATCACGGTCTTGACATCCGTGACACGTCCTTCGCGAACCCAGCGCAGGGCTTCTATGGGATTGGCTGCGAATACCTCAAGGAACTCGCCCGCTTCAAGCGAAGCGGTAAGCAGGGTCAGCTTGCGTGCTGCGAAGACTTCGATGCGCTCGTCCGAATAGGCAATCAGCGGATGAATGGTCGTCAAATGGGTCCATTCCTGCGCCTCATACCCGGTCTCTTCGCGCAGTTCGCGCTTGGCGGTAGTCAGGGGCTCCTCGCCCGGATCAATCTTGCCGGCGGGAAACTCGATGAACTCCCGCCTGAGCGGATAGCGATACTGCCGTTCCATCACCACACGACCGTCGGCCAGCAGGGGAATCACCATCACCGCGCCGGGGTGTTCGACGAATTCGCGCACAGACTCGCTACCATCGGGCAAGCGGACGCGATCCGCATTGACCTTCAGCAGCACGCCTTCAAAGACACGCCTCGAATCTATGGTCTTTTCCTCGAACTTGCTCATCGGCGCAGTGCCGCAGTCAGCCGTGTGCGGCAGGCGACTACAGCGATCCCTTCATCGCAGTGATGCACAGTGCCATCAATCCACCCGGCATCAAACCAAGCAACAGAAGCACCAAACCGTTGGCAGACAGCAATAGACGCATCCCGGCGCCGTCGGCAAGAGGCTTGGTGTCGAGCGGTTCATCGAAGAACATGACCTTGACTACCCGCAAATAGTAAAAGGCACCAATCAGCGAAAACAGTACGGCAACCACCGCGAGCCACAGCAGGTCGCCCGCCACCGCTGCCTGCAATACCGAAAGCTTGGCGTAGAAGCCCACAGTTGGCGGAATGCCGGCCAGCGAAAACATTACTATCAACATCATCCAGGCGAACCAAGGACTTCTCGCGTACAGCCCCTTGAAGTCGTCGAGAGTCTCGGCTTCGAAACCCCGGCGCGTCAACAGCAAGATGGTGCCGAATGAAGCCAGCGTGGTGAGCACGTAAACCAGCACGTAAAAAAGCGCCGAGCCGTAGGCATCGATGATATTGAGGCGGTTGCCGTTGACCACGCCCGACACCAGCCCAAGCAACATGAACCCCATGTGCGAAATGGTCGAATAGGCCAGCATGCGCTTGATGTTGGTCTGCGCGATCGCCGCCAGATTGCCCAGCGCCATCGACAGCACCGCGAGAATCACCAGCATGGCTTGCCAGTCCGCCGCCACCGCGATCAACCCGCCCACCAGTAGCCGAATCACGATCGCGAAACCCGCCAGCTTGGGAGCGGCGCCGATCATCAGCGTGATGGCGGTGGGCGCACCGTGATAGACATCCGGAATCCACATGTGAAACGGCACCACACCCAGCTTGAAGGCGAGACCCGCGACCACAAACACCAGGCCAAACAAAACCATGCTCTTTCTGGCTTCGCCCGAGGCCAATTCCTTGGCCACCAGATTCAGGTCCAGATGACCGCCGGTACCACCGTAGATCATTGAAATGCCGTATAGCAGCAGGCCGGACGCCAGTGCGCCCAGCACGAAGTACTTGATGGCCGCCTCGGTGGAGATGGCTGAATCGCGATTCAAGGCCACCATCGCATAGAGCGACAGGGACAACATCTCCAACCCGAGATACAGTGTGACGAAATGGTTGGCCGAAATCATCACCATCATGCCCAGCAACGCGAACATCGCAAGAATGTAGTACTCGCCGCTGAGCAGGTCGCGATCCGCCATGTAGCGCCTGGCATAGATGAAGGTTGTTGCCACCGACAGATATACGCCCAGTTTGAGCAGGTTCGCCAGCGGATCGGCGACGAACATATTGGAGAACGCGTGTGCGCGGGTACCATCCACCAGCAACGCCAACGAGATGGCGGCCGCGAGCGCGATGCCGGCGAAACTGATCCACTGCAGAACGATCTTGCGCTCCCGCGGCACCCACAAGTCGGCCATCAAGACCACCAGGGTCGTGATCACGATGACGATTTCAGGGTAGGCGGGAATGAGGCTGGTCATGTTCATGATGGTCGCCGGCGCCTCAAATCTTGCTCTTGGCCACGTGCTTGACCAACTGGGCCACCGACGCATGCATGATGTCGGTGAATGGTTTCGGATTGACGCCCATGTAAATCACCGCCGCCGCCAATAGCGCCAGAACACTGAATTCGCGGCGATTGATGTCGTTCAGCTTTGCCACATGAGCATTGGCAACCGCGCCGAAAATCACGCGCTTGACCATCCAGAGCGAATACGCGGCACCGAAGATCAAGGTTGTGGATGCGGCAAACGCCACCCAGAAGTTGAACTTGACCGCACCCAGGATCACCAGAAACTCGCCGACAAAGCCCGAGGTAGCCGGCATGCCGCTGTTGGCCATGGCAAACAGGACCGCGAAGGCGGCGAACTTCGGCATGGTGTTGACCACGCCGCCGTAATCGGCGATGTCGCGGGTATGCATGCGATCGTAAAGCACACCAATGCAAAGAAACATGGCGCCGGAAATGAACCCGTGCGACAGCATCTGGATAATCCCGCCCTCCACCGCCATGCCGATGAGTTGTCCCTCATTGAACATGAAGAAGCCCAAGGTGACAAAACCCATGTGCGCGATCGATGAATAAGCCACCAGCTTTTTCATGTCCTGCTGTACCAGCGCGACCAGACCAATGTAGACCACGGCGATCAGCGATAGGGCAATCATCAGCCAGGCAAGCTCACGGCTGCCATCCGGCACGATCGGCAAGGAGAAGCGCAAGAAGCCGTAGGCGCCGAGCTTGAGCATGATCGCCGCCAGGACCACCGAGCCCCCGGTGGGTGCCTGCACGTGCGCGTCGGGCAGCCAGGTATGTACCGGCCACATCGGTACCTTGACCGCGAACGCAGTGAAGAACGCGAGAAACAAGAGCTTTTGCGCAGCCAGCGGCAGTGGCAGCGAATGCCACGCGGTGATGTCGAAACTGCCGCCTGATTTGAGATAGAGGTAGATGATGGCAACCAGGGTCAGGAGAGAGCCAAGCAGAGTGTACAAAAAGAACTTGAACGCCGCATAGACGCGGTTTTTCCCGCCCCAGACACCAATGATGATGAACATCGGAATCAGGGTCGCTTCGAAAAACACGTAAAACAAGGCGCCGTCAAGTGCGCAGAAAACACCGATCAGCAAGCCGGAGAGAATCAGGAACGAGCCCATGTATTGCGCAACGCGAGTCTCGATGACTTCCCATCCGGCCACAACCACCAGCACCGTGATAAACGCGGTAAGGGGAATGAACAGAACCGATATGCCGTCAACACCAAGGAAATACTGGATATGAAAGCGCTCGATCCAGTCGAAACGTTCGACGAACTGGAATTGCGCGGTGGCAGTATTGAAATCAAGCATCAACGGCAAAGTGACAGCGAAGGCCGCGAGCGAACCCAGCAACGCAAGTAGACGCGCGAGCTGCGCGTTACGATCGCCGCCGGTGGCAAAAACCACCAGGCCGGAAACAATTGGCAGCCAGATTGAAAGGCTGAGAATCGGTGCGCTTGACTGCATGAGGTTTTGTTGGTTGCCTTACTTTTGCAGGCCGCTGCCGAAAAACGCGAACTTGGTAATCGCAAACCACACCGCGACGATCATCACAAAAGCGTATTGGTAGAGATGGCCGGTCTGGAAAAGGCGCGTCACGCGCGCCATGAAGCCCACCAGGCGCGCACTGCCGTTTACGATCATGCCGTCAATCAGGCCGACGTCACCTACCTTCCACAAGCCCTGGCCCAGAAACCGAGATCCGCCTGCAAAAACGACCTCGTAGAAGCGGTCGATATAGTATTTGTTGTCGAGCAGTGCATAGATCGGCGTACACCGGGCGCGAATCGCTGCGGGGATGCCCGGCTTGGCAATATAGAAAAGCCAGGCAAGCGCAACCCCGCCCAAAGCCAGCCAGAAAGGCGCCGTGCTCAGGGCATGGGTCGCCATGCCGAGGGCTCCGTGATGCTCGCGGAACACTTCACCCATCTGCGCCATCACCTTGTGCGCCGGGGCCACGTGAATTGCGCCATCGAAAAATCCGCCGTGCAACATCGGCCCGATCGTCACATAGCCGATCATGAGCGATGGAATCGCCAGCAGAACCAATGGCAGCCACACCACCCATGGCGATTCGTGCGGCTTGTCGCCATGCCCCAACCCATGATGCTCATCGTGCCCATGCGCGTCATGCGGCACCTCGCCATAGCGCTCCGGCCCGTGGAACACCATGAAATACATGCGGAACGAATAAAACGCGGTCACGAACACCCCGGCCAAGACACACCAGTAGGCAAATCCGGCGCCGGGAATGCTTGAAAAATGCGCGGCCTCGATGATGCTGTCCTTCGAATAAAAGCCGGAGAAGAACGGCGTGCCGATCAGCGCCAGCGAGCCGATCAGCGAAGTGATCCAGGTGATCTTCATGTACTTCCAGGCCCCGCCCATGTAGCGCATGTCCTGGTTGTGGTGCATGCCGATGATCACCGAACCGGCGCCGAGAAACAGCAAGGCCTTGAAAAAAGCGTGGGTCATCAGGTGGAAGATGGCTACCGAGTAGGCAGAGCAACCGAGTGCAACCGTCATGTAGCCCAATTGCGAAAGGGTCGAATACGCTACCACCCGCTTGATATCGTTTTGCACGATCCCAAGAAATCCCATGAAAAGCGCAGTAATCGCACCGATCACAATGACAAAAGAAAGCGCGGCCTCCGACAGTTCGAACAGCGGCGACATGCGCGCCACCATGAATATGCCGGCTGTGACCATGGTGGCGGCATGAATCAGTGCGGAAATCGGCGTCGGACCTTCCATCGAATCCGGCAGCCATACATGTAGCGGGAACTGCGCGCTTTTTCCCATGGCGCCGATGAAAAGGCAGATGCAGATCGCGGTCAGCACCGTGGGATCACCCGGCAGGTAGGTTAGCGTGACGCTGGCCAGTTTCTTTAGCTCGGGATGCGCAAACACCTCGGTATAGTTCATCGATCCAAAATACGCGAACACCAGGCCGATGCCGAGCAGGAAACCGAGATCGCCAACGCGGTTGACCAGGAACGCCTTGAGACTTGCGGAGATGGCGGTGGGGCGGGTGTACCAGAAACCGATCAACAGATAGGAGACCAGACCCACCGCCTCCCAGCCGAAAAACAGTTGCAGGAAGTTGTTGCTCATCACCAGCATCAGCATGGCGAAGGTGAAGAGCGAGATGTAGCCGAAGAAGCGCTGGTAGCCGGGATCGTCCGCCATATAGCCGATGGTGTAGATATGCACCATCAGAGAGACAAAGGTCACCACCAGCATCATGGTGACAGTGAGCCGATCGATCAGGAAACCAATATCGAACTTGACGCCATCGACCACCGACCATGTGTAGACGGCATCGTTGAACAGCGCACCCTGCACGTTGAAGGCCTGCTGCGCCACCATGACCGATCCGACGAAGGCGACCAGGACACCCAGAATGGTGGCACTGTGGGCTGTGCGCCGCCCAACCACAGCGCCCAGGATGCGGGTGCCCAGCATGCCGGCGACGATGGCTCCAGCCAGGGGCGCCAGCGCCACCATCAGCAACAGGCCTTGCAGGCGCATTGTTATGTCATCCCTTGAGCGAGTCGAGTTCATCGACGCTGATCGTATTCAGGTTGCGGAACAGCACCACCAGTATTGCCAGGCCGATCGCGGATTCCGCAGCGGCCACCGTCAGAATGAAGAAGACGAAAATCTGGCCATCGGGATCGTTCAGGTAGTGCGAGAAGGTGACGAAATTCATGTTGACCGCCAGCAGCATCAGTTCGATGGCCATCAGCAAAACGATCAGGTTCTTGCGGTTTAAAAAAATACCGACCACGCTGATGGCGAACAGCATTGCCCCCAAGGCCAGCAGGTTAGTCTGCGTCATGGCTTGGGCTCCTCGGCTTTTGCATCAACGGCGCGCGTAGATTCCGACGGCATCTTCACGATGCGCAGACGATCAGCGCTTTTCACCCGCACTTGACTGGCCGGATCCTGCACCTTGGCGTCCTTGCGACCGCGCAAAGTCAGCGCTATCGCCGCCACGATCGCTACCAGCAGAATCAAGGCCGCCAGTTCAAACGGGAAGGCATACTCGGTATAAATCAGGCGACCGAGCTCTTTGATGTTGCTGTAGCCTGGCTGGCTGGAAGCGGCGTTCGCCGGCGCGCTGCCGCTGAACGCCGGGCTCATGACAAGGAACGCCATCTCCATCAGCATGGCAACACCCACAAGCATGCCGAGCCACGAGTTCTTCCAGAAACTTTCGCGCAGCTTGTCGATGTTGACATCGAGCATCATCACGACGAACAGGAACAGTACCATCACCGCTCCGACATAGACCAGGACCAGCGCGAAGGCAAGAAACTCCGCCTTGAGCAGCACCCAGATGCCCGCCGCCGTAAAGAAGGCAAGAACAAGAAGCAACGCGGCGTGCACCGGATTGCGCGAAGTGATGACCCCGACGGCGGCCAGCACCAGAATCAGCGAAAAAGTGTAGAAAACCAGGTCTGTGAACATGTGGCGGCCGCGCCTGCTTAGCGAAAACCCGCATCCGCAGACCGCGCTTGCGCGATTTCGGATTCGTAACGATCACCGACGGCCAGCAACATGTCTTTTGTGTAGTACAGGTCGCCGCGCTTTTCACCGTGATACTCGAGAATGTGGGTCTCAACGATCGAATCCACCGGACAGGACTCTTCGCAAAAACCGCAGAAAATGCATTTGGTCAGGTCAATGTCGTAGCGCGTGGTCCGGCGCGAGCCATCATCGCGTACCTCCGATTCGATAGTGATCGCCAGCGCCGGGCACACCGCTTCACACAAACTGCAGGCAATGCAGCGCTCCTCACCGTTGGGGTAACGGCGCAGCGCATGCAGCCCGCGAAATCGCGGCGACTGCGGTGTTTTCTCCTCGGGAAACATGAGAGTGATCTTGCGTTCGAACAGATGGCGGCCGGTAAGAGCCATGCCCTTGAAAAGCTCGCGCAGCATCAGGCTGGCGAAAAATTCCTTGACGGCAGTCGCGGTGGACATCTCAGTTCCAGATATTGAATGGCGACACGGTCCACAAACCGATCAGCGTAAGCCAGACCAGGGTAAGCGGAATGAAAACCTTCCAGCCCAGACGCATGATCTGGTCGTAGCGATAGCGCGGAAAGCTGGCGCGAATCCAGATGAAAAATGTCAGCCCGCCAAAAATCTTGAGAGCCAGCCAACACCAGCCGGGAATCCAGTTGAATAGTGCCGAATCGATCGGCGCTGACCAGCCACCGAGAAAAAAGACCGCGGCAAGACCGGAGATCAGAATCATGCTGGCATATTCGGCGACAAAGAACAGCGCAAATCCCATGCCCGAGTACTCGACCATGTGGCCGCCAACGATTTCCGATTCGCCCTCGACCACGTCGAACGGATGGCGGTTGGTCTCAGCCACGCCGGAGATCAGGAAAATCACGAAAATGGGAAGTAGCGGCAACCAGTTCCATGACAGGAAGTTAAGCCCCATGTCAGCGAACATGCCGCGTTGCTGACCCAGCACAATCTCGCTCATGTTGAGGCTGCCGGCCACCAGCAGCACACTCAAGAGGGAAAAGCCCATGGCCAGTTCGTAGGAGATCATTTGCGCCGAAGCGCGCAGCGCGCCCAGGAATGCATATTTCGAATTCGAAGCCCAGCCGGCCAGGATTACGCCGTAAACCTCCATCGAGGTGATGGCCATGATGAACAACAAACCGGCATCGATATTGGCCAGCACCAGCTCCGGGCCAAAGGGCATCACCGCCCAGGCCGCCAGCGCCGGCATGATGACCATGATCGGCGCAAGCAGGAACAAGCCCTTGTTGGCACCCGCCGGAACGATGACTTCCTTCAACAACAGCTTGAGACCATCGGCGATCGGTTGCGCGAGGCCGGCCAACCACTTGATGCCGAAAAAGGTAACCACGTTGGGGCCCACACGCACCTGCATCCAGCCGATGAGCTTGCGCTCGTAGAGGGTGGTGTAGGCCACTGCCAGCATCAGGGGAACCACAATAGCCACGATCAGGAGCAAGGTCTTGACCAGGATGAACACATAGGGCCATGTTGCACCGAGGTGCAGTGCACCCCACAGATGAAGCTGCTGCGCCAGGGCATCCATCAGGCCCGCTCCACCTGAAGGTGGCCGGCAAGCGACCCGGCGTCGATGGTTGATGCATCACCAGCCGATAGCCGTACGCAACCAGCGACAACGCCGTCATCCGTAATCGCAGCCATCACAAGCTGGCATGCGCCATTGGCGATACGCACTTTGTCACCGGCAGTCACCCCCAGCCTAGCCAGATCGGCGCTGTTCATGCGCGCCCGCGGCGGACGGGCATCTGCAGTTTGCCTAAGCGATGCCGCGCGCCGCACCAGGGCATCAGCGAAATAAATCGGCACGTCGGCGACACGTTCGAAACCATCAGTGGAAGGCGCCGGTACTGCGGCCGCGACAACACCTGTGCGGTTGTCGAGGCGCGCTGCCAGATCTGCCGGCAGGCATTCCGCCCGCACTGCCTCGACCGTATCTTGCGCGAAACCATCCAATCCCAGCAGGTTGCCCAGGACGCGCAAGACCTTCCACGCCGGACGTGCCTCGCCAAGTGGACGGACCACGCCGGCAAACGACTGTGCCGTGCCGGCGGCATTGACGAACGTACCGCCGGTTTCGGTAAACGGCGCCACCGGCAGCAGCACATCCGCATAATCCAGCGATTGGCGAAAGGGGGTGAGCACCACTGTCATTTCCGCAGCCGTCAGACTCTTGCGCGCCAGCGCGCCGTTGGCCATGTCGAATTCCGGCTCGGCGTTGACCACCAGGTAGGCCTTGAGAGGAGTCTCGATCATCCGCCTGGCGTTGCACCCGCCCTGACCAGGCATCGCCCCTGCCAGAGCAGCTCCAACACTGTTGGCAGCTTCACCAAAGAAACCGAAGGACACCGATGCTTCAGGGTTCAACTGGCGCAAACGGTCGGCGAGGTTCTGGACTCGCACATGCAGTTGTGCGGCGTCTGCCGCCTGCAGCGCGAAATTGCCTAAAAACAGACCAACCTTGCGGCCACCTTTCAGGCTTGTGGCGATCGCGGCCGCGTTATCTGCGGCGGCGTTCCCGTCCAGTGCGGCGATGATGCCGTCGAGAACCGTGACCATGCCGGACGGCGCGACTGTGACGCCATTGGCAATCTTCATCAACTGATCGTCACCTGCCGGGTTGAGCAAACTTATCTGCGCCCGTTTCTTGGCAATCTGCCGCAAACGTTGCGCGATCAGCGGATGATCCTTGCGCAGGAACGACCCCACCACCAGCACACGATCGAGCTGGTCGATCCCGGCGATCGGCATGCCCAGCCATTTGACACCGGACTGCAATCCGTCGCCGGAAAAATCGCTTTGGCGCAGGCGATGATCGATGTTTTCGCTGCCGAGCGCACGCGTGAGCTTTTGCGCCAAATGCAACTCTTCAAGCGTTGAGTGTGGCGACGCCAGGGTTCCAATCGAAGTTGGGCCGTGGCGTGCCCGAATGTCGCGCAGCCCGTTGGCCACGAAGTCCAGTGCAGTCTGCCATTCGACTTCGATCCATTGACCGTCCTCTTTGAGCATCGGCCGGGTCAGGCGCTCGTCCGAATTGAGCGCTTCATATGAAAAACGATCCTTGTCGGAGATCCAGCACTCATTGATCGCATCGTTTTCCAGCGGCACCACGCGCATTACGCGGTTGCCCTTGACCTGTACGACCAGATTGGCGCCCAGCGAATCATGCGGGCTTACGCTCTTGCGTCGCGCCAGTTCCCAGGTGCGTGCCGAATAGCGAAAAGGCTTGCTGGTGAGCGCGCCGACCGGGCAGATGTCGATCATGTTGCCCGACAGTTCCGAATCCACCGTTTTGCCCACGAATGAGGTGATTTCCGCATGCTCGCCGCGCCCGAGCATACCCAATTCCATTACCCCGGCGATCTCCTGACCGAAACGCACACAACGCGTGCAGTGAATGCAGCGGGTCATTTCCTCCATCGAAACCAGGGGGCCCACGCTCTTGTGGAACACCACGCGCTTCTCTTCCTGGTAGCGCGATGCGGAACCGCCATAGCCTACAGCCAAGTCCTGCAACTGGCACTCGCCGCCCTGATCACAGATCGGACAGTCGAGCGGATGGTTGATCAGGAGAAACTCCATCACGCCCGCCTGCGCCTTGTGCGCCTGTTCCGAGGCGGTGAACACCTTCATGCCCTGTGTGACCGGGGTCGCACAGGCTGGCAAGGGTTTCGGCGCCTTTTCGACCTCCACCAGGCACATGCGGCAGTTCGCCGCGATCGAAAGTTTCTTGTGATAGCAAAAGTGGGGAATATAGGTGCCGAGCTTGTTGGCAGCGTCCATCACCATGCTGCCTTCAGGCACCTCTACCTTGTTGCCGTCGATTTCGAGTTCGATCATGGTGACTAGAGTTCCGAAATCATGTCGTCGTCGGCGTTCGTGAATTTCTCGAACAACCAATCGGCCAAGATATCGTCGGACGGGCCAGCCAACAGCGCAACCAAATCAGCCATTTTTCCTCGTTGATCCGCGCTTGAATGCCCGGCATCCCCGTGCGCACGCATTTCCATTGCGTAACCACGAATAGTCCGCTGCGCCGCATCTGGATCGCGATGCTGCCCTTTCAGCGTCGACCAATCACGACTGTTTAGCCAATCCAGCTTGTCGGAATCTTTTGCGATGTGCTTGCGCGCCAAGACCGATCGCATGGACTTGAGATGATTTCTGGATGTTCCATTCTTCCGAAGATGGATCTCAACAGCCAATTCGTGAAGCGCCGCTTCGTATTGCTTACGGCAAAATTCCCGCGCCAGCGGTAGCCCTTTGAAAACTTCCCAATCAAATTCAGGGACGACTTCAACAATTTCCAGCTCACCCTTCTTGCGCGAAAAAGTCTTGCTCACCATCTTCGGAGTCGTCATGGGCACCCCTTCTTCACCAAAATGGGCACGCGCTTGACAATCGCGGATGCATAGTTCGGGCTGTTCGGGTTGACCGCCAAACGCCGTTCGCGGGGCATTACAACCAAATCCATCGCCTCCATCGGAATCGCGCCCAGCAGCACTTCATCGCCCATCACCAGGGCATCGGTGTGGCAATGCCGATTCCCGAAATCTATCCGAATCGGTCCGCATTGCGGTACCAGGTTGCGATTCCCGTCGGCCAGGGTGACCTCCACCCTGTCATGTACTTCCAGATCGAGCTGAAGGCGGACATATTCAGGAATGACAAGGAATACCGCGCCGGAATCCACCAGTGCGTTGACGACGATCGCCCGCTTTCGACTAATGTGTTGAGCCAATTTGATGTCCGCGCGCACGAGTCCCATTTTGTCAGCTCTTAGACGTAACTCGCCACAAGGCAGTGCTTGTGCTCGATGTGGTATTCGAATTCGGCACGGTAATTCTTGATGAAAGCCCGCACCGGCATCGCTGCCGCATCACCGAGCGCGCAGATCGTGCGGCCCTGGATGTTGTCGGCCACCGAATTGAGCAAGTCGAGGTCTTCGGGACGGCCCTGGCCATGCTCGATGCGATGGATGATGCGATAGAGCCAGCCGGTGCCCTCGCGACAGGGTGTGCACTGCCCGCAGGACTCCTCGAAGTAGAAGTAGGCCAGCCGCAACAGCGACTTGACCATGCAGCGCGTTTCGTCCATCACGATGACCGCGCCCGACCCCAGCATGGACCCGGCCTTGGCGATTGAATCGTAGTCCATGTCTGTTTCCATCATGACTTCGCCGGTCAGCACCGGCATGGACGAACCGCCCGGAATGACCGCCTTGATTTTTTTCCCGCCGCGCATGCCGCCGGCCAGTTCGAGCAGCTTTGCGAAAGGCGTGCCGAGCGGGATCTCGTAGTTGGCGGGCTTTTCGACGTCGCCCGAAATCGAGAATATCTTGGTGCCACCATTGTTGGGCCTGCCCAACTCAAGGAATTTCTCGCCCCCGTTGCGGATGATCCAGGGTACGGCGGCGAACGTTTCGGTGTTGTTAATGGTGGTGGGTTTGCCGTAAAGCCCGTAACTGGCGGGAAACGGCGGCTTGAAGCGCGGCTGCCCCTTCTTGCCTTCGAGCGACTCCAGCAACGCCGTTTCCTCACCACAGATGTAGGCACCGTAGCCATGGTGGCCATGGAGTTCGAACGAGAATTCGGTGCCAAGAATGCGCTGCCCCAGATAGCCGGCTGCGCGAGCTTCGTCGAGCGCCTCTTCAAAGCGCTCGTATTCGGCCCAGATCTCGCCGTGGATGTAGTTGTAGCCCACCGGAACACCCATCGCGAAGCCGGCGATGATCATTCCCTCGATCAGGATATGCGGGTTGTAGCGGTGGATGTCGCGATCCTTGAATGTGCCCGGTTCGCCTTCGTCGGAATTGCACACCACGTATTTCGCGCCCGGGAAGCCACGCGGCATGAAACTCCATTTGAGTCCGGTCGGAAACCCGGCACCGCCGCGACCGCGCAGCGCGGACTTCTTGAGTTCCGCGACCACATCCTCGGGCTTGATGCCGGTCGAGAGGATTTTCTTCAGCGCTTCGTAGCCACCGCGCCGCTCGTAATCCCGGAGACGCCAGTTCTTGCCGTCGAGGCCGGCCAGGATCAGCGGATTGATATGGCGGTCATGCAGGCAGGTCACTTCAACTCCTCCAGCAAAGCATCGATGCGCTCGTTGGACATGAAGCTGCACATGCGCTTGTTGTTCACCAGCATCACCGGCGCGTCGCCGCAGGCACCCATGCACTCGCCTTCCATCAGCGTGATGCGGCCGTCGGCCGTGGTCTCGCGGAACCCGATGCCGAGCTTTCCCTTCACGTATTCGGCGGCGCGCTCGCCGCCGGACAGGACACAAGGCAGATTGGTGCAGACCGTCACCTTGTACTTGCCCAGGGGCTTGAGGTTGTACATGTTGTAGAAGGTCGCCACCTCCTGCACCGCCACTGCGGGCATTCCAAGACAGGCGGCGACCGCCTCCATGGTCTCGGGAGCGAGCCAACCCTTTTCGTCCTGCGCGATCGCCAGCGCCGCCATCACGGCGGATTGCTTCTGGTCGACCGGGTACTTGGTCAACTCACGATCGATCTTCCTGTATGCGTCCGGACTCAACATGAAATGGCGCGCCTATCGATCGATTTCACCGAACACGATGTCCTGGGTGCCGATGATCGTCACCACATCGGCCAGCATGTGCCCGCGCGACATCTCGTCTAAGGCCTGCAGATGGGCAAATCCCGGCGCGCGGATTTTCAGGCGATACGGCTTGTTGGCGCCGTCTGACACGAGGTACACACCGAATTCGCCCTTGGGATGCTCCACCGCGCAGTAGGCCTCGCCCACCGGCACGTGAAAACCTTCGGTGAAAAGCTTGAAATGATGGATCAGCTCTTCCATGTTGGTCTTCATCGCCACGCGCGAAGGGGGTGCGACTTTGTGATTGGACGTCATCACCGGCCCGGGGTTGTTGCGCAGCCACTCCACGCATTGACGGATGATCTTGTTGGACTCGCGCAGTTCCTGCACACGCACCAGATAGCGGTCGTAACAATCGCCGTTGGTACCGACCGGAATGTCGAAATCGAGCAGATCATAGACTTCGTAGGGCTGCTTCTTGCGCAAGTCCCACTCGACGCCGGAGCCGCGCAACATGGGGCCGGTAAAGCCCATCGCCTGCGCCCGTTCCGGCGTGACGATGCCGACATCGACCAGGCGCTGCTTCCAGATCCGGTTGTCGGTCAACAGGGTTTCATACTCGTCGATGTAGCGCGGAAAGCGATTGGTGAAATCCTCGATGAAATCCAGCAAGGACCCCTGACGGTTTTCGTTCATGACCTTGACAGCCGAATCACTGCGCGCCTTGTTGCTGCGATATTGCGGCATCACGTCCGGCAGGTCTCGGTACACCCCGCCCGGGCGGTAATAGGCGGCGTGCAGACGCGCGCCCGATACCGCTTCATAGCAATCCATAAGATCCTCACGCTCGCGAAACGCGTAGAGAAACACCGTCATCGCTCCGACGTCGAGCGCATGGGCTCCCAGCCACAAAAGATGGTTGAGCACCCGTGTGATCTCGTCGAACATCACGCGGATGTATTGCGCGCGCAATGGTACATCCACCCCAATCAGTTTCTCGATCGACATCACGTAGGCATGCTCGTTGACCATCATCGACACATAGTCGAGACGATCCATGTACGGCACCGACTGTATGTACGTTTTCTGCTCGGCCAGCTTCTCGGTCGCTCGATGCAAAAGGCCGATGTGCGGGTCGGCGCGTTGCACCACTTCGCCATCGAGTTCGAGGACCAGGCGCAATACGCCGTGGGCCGCCGGATGTTGCGGCCCGAAGTTGAGGGTGTAGTTCTTGATCTCGGCCATGCCTTACTTCTTCGATCCCGCGTAACCATCTTCGCGAATGATGCGCGGCACGATCTCGCGCGGCTCGATCGACACTGGTTGGTAGATCACGCGTTTCTGCTCCGCGTCGTAGCGCATTTCCACATAACCCGAAATCGGAAAATCCTTGCGGAACGGGTGGCCGATGAAACCATAGTCGGTCAGGATGCGGCGCAGGTCGCTGTGCCCTTCATACATGATGCCGAACAGATCGAAGGCCTCGCGCTCGTACCATCCCGCCGAGTTCCAGACCGTACACACCGAAGCCAGCACCGGGAAGTCGTCATCTGTGCAAAAAACGCGGACCCTTACGCGCCAGTTATGCTCGATGGAGAGAAGGTGCAGCACGGTCGCGAAGCGAGCACCCTGCCATGCGCCATCGCCATACGTCGAATAGTCGACGCCGCACAGGTCAAGGCATTCGCCGAAGCGCAGTGTCGGGTCATCGCGCAGGATGCGCGCGCTCTCGAGATAGTCGTCAGGACTGACCACGATCGTCACTTCGCCGAGGGCCAAAGTCATGGAGGACGCACGCTGACCAAGCGCAGTCTGCAGGGTTGCCTGAAGCGATTCCAGCCGGGTCATGGAGAGGATCGAGAATGCGCGGGAATCAGCGTGCGATTGTGTTGGTGCGGCGGATCTTGTTCTGCAACTGTATGATTCCGTACAGCAACGCTTCCGCCGTGGGCGGACAGCCTGGCACATAAACGTCGACCGGAACGTTGCGGTCGCAGCCGCGCACCACGGAGTAGGAGTAGTGGTAATACCCGCCACCGTTGGCGCAGGAGCCCATCGAAATCACCCAGCGCGGCTCGGCCATCTGGTCATATACCTTGCGCAGCGCCGGTGCCATCTTGTTGCACAGCGTTCCCGCCACGATCATCACGTCCGACTGCCGCGGGCTGGGACGGAATACGATGCCGAAGCGATCGAGATCGTAGCGCGCGGCGCCTGCGTGCATCATTTCGACAGCACAACACGCCAGGCCGAATGTCATGGGCCACAGTGACCCGGTGCGGGTCCAGTTGATCAGCTTATCGGCGGTCGTGGTCACGAACCCCTCCGACATCACCCCTTCGATACTCATCGTTTTTTCACTCCGGTGCTACTCCCAATCGAGAGCGCCTTTCTTCCACAAGTACACGAATCCGAGTACCAGCTCGAGCAGGAAAATCAGGATCACCACGAATACCTGCGGGCCCAGTTCACGTGCCACCGCAGCCCAGGGAAACAGCAACGCTGTTTCCAGATCGAACAGGATAAAAAGGATGGCCACGAGATAGTAGCGCACGTCAAACTTCATGCGCGCATCCTCGAACGCCTCGAAGCCGCATTCGTAGGGCGAAAGCTTTTCGCTATCGGGGCGATTCGGCCCGAGAACGCTGCCAAGCAACAGCGGCACAACACCGACGGCAATCCCTACTGCGATGAACAGGAGGATCGGGAAATAGTTTTCGAGATTCATTGATTGCTCGACTAGCGCCCCGGTCGAGGACCCGGGGAATTACTGCGTTGGTGCCGACGATGAGACTCGAACTCACACGCCTTTCGGCACTGCCCCCTCAAGACAGCGTGTCTACCAATTCCACCACGTCGGCATGCTGAAAACCACAAGATTGTACTGCCTTTACTTCGGAATCTGCGTACTTTTCGGCGCGTCGCCAGCCGCCCCAGGTGTCATGGGCGCAGTTGGCGCAGCAGGAACTACCGTAGCCGGCGCAGGCGTCGCCCCGCCTGCACCTGACTGTCCCGGAATCGCCGCCGGCGATGGCACTCCTGGCACCGCCGGCGCCACCGGCACCTTGGGCGCACCACTTACGGCATCCATCACACCACCCCCTCCACCTTTGGGTTTGTTGGTGGCGATGTAGGTCATCGAAAGGCTGGTCAGGAAAAAAACCGTGGCCAGAACCGCAGTCACGCGCGACAGAAAGTTGGCGCTGCCAGTTGCGCCGAACAGGCTGCCGGCAGAGCCGCCGCCGAACGCCGCGCCCATGTCGGCGCCCTTGCCATGCTGGAGCAGCACAAGAATAATAACGCCAATGGCCGCGATGACGTGAATGGCAAGAATAATGTTGAAAGCAGTGTTCATGACGAGTCCTAAATGACAGCGGCCTTGCATATGGCGGCGAAGTCGGCGGCCTTGAGCGATGCACCGCCCACCAGCCCGCCGTCGATATCCGGGCAAGCAAAAAGCCCGGTGGCGTTGCCGGCACTCACCGAGCCGCCGTAGAGAATGCGCATGCTGGCAGCGGCCACAGGATCACGGACGGCGATCCTCGCACGAATAAAGGCATGCACTGCCTGCGCCTGGTCGGGAGTAGCGGTCTTGCCGGTGCCGATGGCCCATACCGGCTCATATGCAAACACTGCCATGGCAAGGCGCTCGCCGGCGGCGACCTCGAGTACGGCATCGAGCTGTGCCGCGATGACCGCCTCGGTTGCCCCCGCCTCGCGCTCCGCCCAGGTTTCACCCACGCACGCGATCGGCACAAGTCCAGCCTTGTCTGCGGCCGTGTATTTGGCGGCGACCACCGCATTGGTTTCGCCGAACAGCGCGCGACGCTCGGAATGACCGACGATCACGTAGCGGCATTCGAATTCCAGCAACATCGCCGCCGATACTTCGCCGGTATAGGCGCCGGACGTGTGCTCGCTCAAGGTCTGCGCGCCGAGCGCTACCGGCGAGCCGGCCACCAGTTGCCCTACCTGCGCGAGATAGGGGGCCGGCACGCACACTGCGACATCCGCGCCATCAAACCCCGACAAAGCGACGCCGAGATGCGCCAGCAGTTCCTGGTTGAACGCGCGGCCAGCGTTCATTTTCCAGTTGCCCGCGACCAGTTTTCGGCGTGCCAATGTCATCAAAGGGATCGATCAGAAGGTATGAAAAAAGCCTTTCATTATACGGCGGCATAGGCAATGCGGTCAAATAGCAGATGTGCTGCCGCCAGGCGACCACGCTATGGCGTCGCGCGAAACGCGCGAATTCGCGCCTGCAGGTCGCCAGCGGTGAGGGACTCGATCAGGCTCGCCATGTCTGCTGCCCGTGTGTCCACTGCCAGAATCTGCGCAAGCTGCGCCCGCGACCTCGCGTCGAGCCCACATGAGGTCGCGCGCAGCGAGGCGATACGGGCTTGCCAGTCATCGGCCCCGCCGATCTCATGAATCAGCGCCAATTCGCGTGCGGCGGCAGCATCCAGCACGGCGGCGGTTTCCAGTATGTGCAGGGCATTGGCGGCCCCCACACAACGTGCCAGCCGACGGGTGCCAAGCGCCAGCCCAAAGCGCCAACCCGGCATGCGAAAGCGCGCATCCGGCGTTGCAAGGCGTGTGCCGCAGGCCACTACGAGGTCGGCACCCGCGCCGAAGCAGCCGCCATGCGCCAAAGCCAAAGTTGCACACGGCGCATGGGCAAGACGCTGCAGGAGTTGCTCGATGCGCACGAAGCGCCACGCGAGTTCCGCGACAGGCAAGTCTTCAAATCCAGTGAAGTCGAAACCGGCGCAGAAATTCCTGCCATCGCCGCGTACCACCAGCAAGCCGGGTTCATGCCGCAGAGCCTGATCCAGCGCGCTGTGCAAGTCTTCAACCAACGAGGCACAAAGCGCGTTCGCCTTGTCGGGCCGACGCAGCAGCAGTGTGACCACACCAGCGCTGGTTGAACTCTCGAGCTCACTCATCGGGACATGGACTGCTGGAAGGCTGCGTCAAGCCGGTGCCGCGAGATTGCGGGCAATCAAGCACCGACAAGCAGGCTGGAAATCAACAAACGAAATTTGGGGTGGCTGATGGGGTTCGAACCCACGACAACCGGAATCACAATCCGGGACTCTACCGCTGAGCTACAGCCACCACCGCGGAAGCTCGGCATTACCGCACTCCCGTAAAACTGGCCTGCCCGGCGGGACTCGAACCCACAACCCCCGGCTTAGAAGGCCGGTGCTCTATCCGGTTGAGCTACGGGCAGAGTCGTTGCCGCCAAGGCTGGCATGAACCAACCGAAAAAACACAGAATCACATCAAAAACGTTCACTGCAAACTGGTCGGGGTGGAGAGATTTGAACTCCCGACATCCTGGTCCCAAACCAGGCGCGCTACCAGGCTACGCTACACCCCGAGAACTTGTGATTATATCTCGCCAGCGGCGCCGAAACAATGCGTTTCGCGTCAGGCCGCTGGCGCCGCGGTAGCGGCATCGGCCATGGCAGCCTTCATCGACAGGCGCAAACGACCCTTGTCGTCGGCTTCCAGAACCTTGACCTTGATGATCTGGCCTTCCTTGAGATAGTCGGCCACCGCATTGACTCGCTCGTTGGCAATCTGCGAGATGTGCAGCAACCCATCCTTGCCGGGTAGCACCTGTACGATCGCGCCGAAATCGAGCAGGCGCAACACCGGGCCTTCGTAAATGCGGCCGACTTCGACTTCCGCGGTGATCTGCGCGATGCGTTCCTGAGCGGCACGTCCGGCTTCGGCCGAGACGCTGGCGATGGTCACCGAACCGTCATCCTTGATGTCGATGGTGGCACCGGTTTCCTCGCACAGTGCGCGAATCACCGCACCGCCCTTGCCGATCACGTCGCGGATTTTTTCCGGATTGATCTTCATGGTGATCATGCGCGGCGCGAAATCGGACAGTTCGGTCTTGGCCCCGCCTACGGCCTGCTTCATTTGCGCCAGGATATGCAGGCGCGCCTCAAGCGCCTGGTCGAGCGCAACCTTCATGATTTCCTTGGTGATGCCCTGGATCTTGATGTCCATCTGCAACGCGGTAATCCCGGTTTCGGAGCCCGCGACCTTGAAATCCATGTCGCCCAGATGATCTTCGTCACCCAGGATATCGGTCAACACGGCGAACTTGGCGCCCTCCTTGATCAGGCCCATGGCGATGCCGGCCACATGCGCCTTGAGCGGTACGCCGGCATCCATCAGCGAGAGGCAGCCACCGCAGACCGATGCCATCGACGAGGACCCGTTGGATTCGGTGATTTCCGACACCACGCGCATGGTGTAGGCGAAGTCTTCGTGTTTGGGTAGCACCGCCAGCAAGGCGCGCTTGGCCAGGCGACCGTGGCCGATTTCGCGGCGCTTGGGCGTTCCCACGCGGCCGGTTTCACCGGTGGCATAGGGCGGCATGTTGTAGTGAAGCATGAAGCGATCGGAGAATTCGCCCATCAGGGCGTCGATACGCTGCTCGTCGCGAGCGGTTCCGAGCGTTGCCACCACCAGAGCCTGGGTTTCGCCACGGGTGAAAAGTGCCGAGCCATGCGAGCGCGGCAGCACACCGGTACGAATCGCTATCGGCCGCACGGTGCGGGTATCGCGGCCGTCGATGCGCGGTTCGCCCTCGAGAATCTGCGAGCGCACGGTCTTCGATTCAAGGCCGAACATGATGTCGCCCAGCGCGTTGTCGTCATACGCCGCGTTGTCTGCAGCCAGGCCGGCCACCACCTTGTTGTGCACTTCCTTGAGCGCATGGGTGCGTGCCTGTTTCTGCTTGATCTGGAATGCGCTGCGTACATCGGCTTCTGCCAGCGCGGTGACCTTGGCAATCAGGGCCTCGTCTTTTTTCGCCGGCTGCCAATCCCATTCCGGTTTACCGGCATCGACCACCAGTTCGTTGATCGCCTTGATCGCTGCCTGCATCTGTTCGTGGCCAAAGACAACCGCGCCCAGCATCACGTCTTCGGGCAACTGGTCGGCCTCGGATTCCACCATCAGAACGGCTTGTGCGGTGCCGGCGACGATCAAATCCAGACGGGTCGTGGCAAGTTGCGACTTGGTGGGGTTGAGCACATACTGGCCATCGATATAGCCCACCCGCGCCGCGCCGATCGGGCCACTGAATGGCACACCGGAAATCGCCAACGCGGCCGAAGCGCCCAACAGCGCAGCGATGTCGGGGTCGATTTCCGGGTTGCACGACATGACCGTCGCCACCACCTGGACTTCATTGTAGAAACCATCCGGAAACAGCGGGCGAATCGGACGATCGATCAGGCGCGAGGTCAGGGTTTCCTTTTCCGAAGGGCGGCCTTCGCGCTTGAAAAACCCGCCCGGAATCTTGCCGGCCGCATAGGTCTTTTCCATGTAATCGACGGTCAGGGGAAAGAAATCCTGGCCCGGCTTGGCGCGCTTGGAGGCAGTGACCGCCACCAGCACCACCGTGTCTTCGATACTGACCATCACCGCACCGTTGGCCTGGCGCGCGATTTCGCCGGTTTCGATGGTTACCGTGTGCTGACCATATTGAAATGATTTTTTGTGGATATTGAACAAGGTGGTTTCCTTAATCGGTTGAATCGGCAGACCGGATCAATCCGCTGCTGCGGCGCACGCGCCGCAGCAGCGGATTGCCTGATTTCACTTCCCCTGGAAGCGTTGCAAGAACCGGTAGACCGCGTGAAATGAACGGGAACGGAAGCACAAATGCCTGCGCTCGAGAGGCCGCAGGCATTTGGTCAGTCCGTCACTTATTTGCGAAGACCCAGCTTTTCGATCAATTGCCGGTAACCGTCGGGGTTGCGTCCCTTCAGGTAATCCAGCAGCTTGCGGCGGGTGCTTACCATCCGCAGCAAACCGCGACGCGAATGGTGATCCTTGGTGTGTGCCTTGAAATGGTCGGTGAGGTCGTTGATGCGCGCGGTCAGCAAAGCAACCTGAACCTCGGGAGAGCCGGTGTCTCCCTGCGCACGTTGATAAGTAGATACGACCTCAGCCTTGCTGAGAGCGGTGATGGTCATGAAAATCCTCTGAAGGTTGAAAATGCGTCATCCCAGAAGACCGGGCTACGTCGCATGATGCATGACGTGCCGAGGAGGCGGCGAACCGAGAAGACAGCACAAGTATAGCAAAAAGCGCCAATTTCTCAAAAGCTTACTTGAATTACCGGCCGGGAAATCGTCGCGTATATTGCTGCGGCGGCTTCTTTTGACAGCGGTTGATGTGCCGGTGACCAGGCGTCGCTCGCGGCATTGATGCGCCTCGAAGACGCCTTGGTTCAGGCGACTTCGCCGTCCTTGACCAGCATCGCACCGGTCGCATCAGCCACTCGTTCACCGCGCTGGTTCATGCATTGCGCTTGCATGTGCACGATTCCTCCATCGTGCCGGGGCTTGGGGTCCAGGGCGGTCACCGTCCATGTTGTCGTCAGTGTGTCGCCCGCGCGCACCGGGCCCAGAAACCGACAGTTGTGTTCAAGGTAGCCGATCGCCGTACCGGCGAAAATCATCCCGGCCGGCGCGCCGATGATCGCGCTGGTGATCACCCCGTGCAGAATGCGACTACCGAAGCGCGAACTGCGCGCGAAAGCTTCGTCCACATGCAACGGATTGAAATCGCCAATCAATGCCGCGCCAAGACTCAAATGCGCTTCGGTGATGTGCATCGACTCGGTGAAGGTCTGCCCCACCAGGACTTCACTGTAGCGCCTGCCGCGAATCGTCAATTGTCTCTCCCTTCGAATGGCTTCCAGCGTCGCAATATGGCGCGCGCTACACGCGTCGACTCGCAAACATACCGTGACGCGCTATCGTTCACAATCGCGCCTTGACGCCGCCTTGCAAGCCGCGCCCCCCCCTTTACCCACCTCAATAAATATCCCGACCATGCCCGTATACAGCTTAGGTGATCGCCAGCCGGCTTTCAAAAGCGCCAACTACTTCATTGCACCGACGGCAAGTGTGATCGGTAGCGTCACTTTCGGCGACAAGGTTTCAGTCTGGTTCAGCGCCGTGGTTCGCGCCGACAACGAAATTATTGAGCTGGGCGACAACGTCAATGTCCAGGACGGCGCGGTACTCCACGCAGACCCGGGCTTTCCGTTGCGCCTGGCGCGCGACGTGACCGTCGGGCACCTGGCCATGCTGCACGGCTCGACCATTGGCGAAAACACCTTGGTCGGCATCAATGCGGTCATTCTCAATGGTTGCACCATCGGCAAGAACTGCATTATCGGCGCCAACACCTTCCTGCCAGAGGGCAAGGTGATCCCGGACAACTCTATGGTGCTCGGTTCGCCAGGAAAAATCGTGCGCCAGATCAGTGACGAAGAAGCCACGAACCTGCGTCGAATCGCGTCCGGCTACGTGGCGCGATCCGCGCGCTATGGTCGGGAGATGCGGGAAACATCGCCTTGACTGACCGCTTGACCCTGCAGGCACAAGCGCCAACGCGGTGGCCGCGTCGCCAGCCTGGTTGGCCATCGGCCGCAGCAAAAACCTGCCTGGCCGTCAGCCGCGTCGATGCCTTACTCAACCGGTTTCCGACCAAACAAGCCATAGCCGCGCATCATCATCACATGCTCTTCACGCTGGTTGTAGACATCCCAGCGCGACAACACCAGCCCTCGATCGGCCTTGCTGGTAGGGCGTGCCTCTTCGATGGTGCGCATCACCACCAGGACGTCGCCCGGCCGCACCGGCTTGAGCCAGCGAATTTCTTCCATTCCCGGCGACCCCATGCTGGCGGCTTCGGACAGATAGGCATCGCACATCACGCGCATGACGATGGAGCAGGTCTGCCAGCCACTGGCGATCAGGCCACCGTAAATCGACGTGCGCGCACGCTCCGGATCGGTATGAAAGGGTTGCGGATCGTACTGGCGGCCGAACTCGAGGATGGCAGCTTCGGTAACGGCGTGGCGACCGATCTCCACAGTCTCACCGACGTTGAAATCCTCGAAGAAGTATTTGACTGACATCGGTTATGCGCTCACGCTGCGTCGGCAAGGGAGGCGAACGCCGCCAGATGATGATCGGTATCGCCCAGCGTGGCCTCGATCATTGTGAGGCGCTTGAAGTAATGCCCGAGCGGCAGTTCGTCGGTCATGCCCATGCCGCCATGCAACTGAATGGCGGTCTGACCGACAAATTTCGCAGCACGGCCCACACGCACCTTGGCAGCATGAATTGTACGCGCGCGCGCGATCGCATCGTCGCCATCAACCTTCACCGCCGCCAGCAGCGCCAGTGAGCGCGCCTGCTCGGTTTCCATGAACATTTCAACCGCCTTGTGCTGCAGCACCTGAAACCGGCCGATCGCCACGCCAAACTGCTTGCGAGTCTTCAGATATTCAAGCGTGGCCTCGTTCAAAGCCAGCATGCAACCTACCGCTTCAGCGCATAAGGCTGCTATGCCAATCTCCGCGGTGGCGCGGATCACCGGCCAGGCGCCACCAACGCGCCCCAACAAAGCATTGGCAGCCAGCTTTGCGTTGTCGAACCGGATATCGGCCGCGCGCATGCCATCGATGGTTCGATAGTCGGAAACCGACATGCCTTGCGCGCCGCGTTCCAGCATGAACAAGCTGAGGCCTGCCTGATCGCGCGTCGCGCCACCGGTGCGCGCGGCGACAATCAGGCGATCGGCCTGTGCGCCGTGCAGCACCACCGTTTTCGTGCCCTTGAGTACCCAGCCTTGGCCAGCTTGTGTGGCGTTTGCCGCCACATTGAAGAGCTCGTGCCGCGACTGGGTTTCAGTCAATGCCAGCGCCAGTTTCTGCGTGCCATCCGCCACCCCCGGCAATACCGCTGCCTGCTGTTGCGCGTTACCCGCCAGACGCAGGCAGGCGACCCCAAGAATCGCGGTGGCGAAAAACGGCTCGATGACCAGGCCTCGGCCAAGCTCTTCCATCACCACCATCCGGTCAACCCCGCTACCGCCAAAACCGCCATGCTCCTGCGCAACAGGTACGCCCAGCAAGCCCAGCTCCGCCAATCCGCGCCAGGCCTTGTCGCTGGTACCGGCCCCGTGAATGATCGCCTTGCGCGCGGCGAACGAATACTCCTGACCGAGGTAGCGCCTGATCGCTTCGCGCAACTGTTCCTGCTCGGGGGTGAATGAAAAATCCATGCTCAATCCTGGTCGGTCGCAAGCCCCGACCTAGAGGCCGAGAATCATCTGCGTCATGATGTTCTTCTGGATCTCGTTGGAGCCACCGTAAATCGAGGTCTTGCGGTAATTGAAGTAGTAGGCCGCCAGCTGGTCGATCGGATCACCCGCCTGTGGATCGTCGAATCGGTCGATATGAAACGGCAGTGCACGCGGCCCGATGGCTTCGATCATCAACTCGGTCAGGCGCTGCTGTATCTCGGTGCCCTTGACTTTGAGAAGCGAGGCTTCCGGCCCCGGCCCCTTGCCGTGTGACTCGGCTGAGACTACCCGCAAAACCGTGATCTCAAGGGCCATGATCTCGATCTCGAGATCGGCTACCTTGCTGGCGAAGCGAATATCCTGCATCAGCGACGCGCCGCCGGACTGCTCATCGGCCGCAACGGTCTTGAGAAACGCCAGTTCGCGCTTGGCGCGACCAACCGCCGCGATGCTGGTGCGCTCGTGCCCCAGCAGATACTTGGCGCAAGTCCAGCCGCGATTCTCTTCGCCCACCAGGTTTTCGACTGGCACCTTGACATCATCGAAAAACACTTCGTTGACTTCGCAGTCCTCGTCCAGCGTAATGATCGGACGCACCGTGATGCCGGGCGACTTCATGTCGATCAGCAGGAACGAGATGCCTTCCTGCTTCTTGGCATCCGGATCGGTGCGCACCAGGCAAAAGATCCAGTCGGCATGCTGCCCCAGCGTGGTCCAGGTTTTCTGGCCATTGACAATGTAGTGGTCGCCGTGCCGCTGCGCACGGGTCGCAAGTGACGCCAGGTCGGAACCGGAACCGGGTTCGGAATATCCCTGGCACCACCAGTCGGTGCAATCGAGAATGCGCGGCAGGAAATGGCGTTTTTGCCCCTCACTGCCAAAGCGCATCAACACTGGAGCCACCATCGCCACGCCAAACGGCATGATCTGCGGCGTGCCGGCGCGCGCGCATTCGTCGTCGAAAATGTGTTTCTGTGTGGCCGTCCATCCAGTGCCGCCCCACTCGATCGGCCAGTTCGGCGCCGCCCAGCCTCGACTAGCCATGATCTTGTGCCAGCGCACATAATCGGCCTTGCCCATGCGCCGGTGATTGAGCACCCGGGCCTTGAGATCGGCGGGCAGATTGGTATCAAGCCAGGCCCTTGCCTCGGCCCGGAACGCGTCGTCGGCGGTGCTGTAGTTCAGATCCATTGATGTCCTTCACTCACGCGGCGCGCCGGATGATAACTGAGGCCGCGCTTCGCGCGGCGCCGAATCAGGCCGCATCGACCTAATTCAGCTGCGATTTGTCGATCACAGGAAACGGCAACTGCGCAACGGCGATACCTTCCTCCGCCAGCGACTGCGCCTCTTCCTTTGACGCGATGCCGCGAATCGCGCGCAGTGGCGCCTCCTTATAGTGGATGCGCCGAGCTTCTTCGGAGAAATTCTGGCCCATATCTTCGGTCGATTCGATCACGCGACGAATCAACTCGCGCAAATGGCGTTGTTCGGGATCGATCACCGCAACATCCGTTGATGGCGCCGGAGGCGGCGCATCCGCGCTTCCAGAAAGATTCAGGCGCGGTGCCGACAACTGTTTGCTCACCTCAGGCGAGCCGCACAGCGGGCAAGCGAGCAGTCCCCGCGTGCGCTGCGACTCGAAGTCGTCGGCCGAGGCGAACCAGCCCTCGAAGCGATGCTGGGCGGCACAACCGAGATTGAATACGATCAAAACCGGACCCTCAATGGACATTTGTCGACGGCATGGTGCCTGGGACGGGAATCGAACCCGTACAGCCGTTGCCAGCCGAGGGATTTTAAGTCCCTTGTGTCTACCAATTTCACCACCCAGGCCAAACGCGGCAATTGTAGCTTGGCCAGACCGGTAAGCCCTACCACGCACCGAGTGACCGGGCCTGGGTGACGACCAAAGAGCGCCGCTACGCAAGCTGAACAACAGTAATCGAACATTTTCAAGGTATTTGTCAATTTATATCGAAAACTAAAACTTTATTTTCCATCGCCACGCCATCCCAAGCTTGGAATGTTTTGCACTCTTTATAGAATTTCATTAAATCAGCGTCTGTAAAAGGGCTTTCATGCGCATGCAACACAGCCTGTCCCAGCCCAAGTTCATGGAAAATAGTACTTATATAACAAATATTTAGTCTTTGTTTGCACTGTCAAACACTTGACCGAATTAGCCGACGCGCGAAACCCGTCCATTCCTAAAATCTTGTTTGTAGGACGAAATATTGTGTATTGATGTTTCTTGTGCGAAACATCACATTTACCTTCTAGATCGCCAGCCTAGAATGGGCGCATCGCGTAACCCATTCGTGAATCTGTCATGAACCTGCAACTGCTTGCGAGACGTTTTGGAATCCGCCTTGCCATCGTGTTGGGCACATGGGCCATGGCCACAGCAGTCCCGGCGGTACACGCCACGACCTTGAATAGTGCCGGTGCCGGCATTTCCTTGTCTGGCACAGGTAAACAAGGCAGTTTCCTTGATGTTTACTTCTTCAGCCTTGGCCAGACCTTGGGCTTGAGCGAGTCCGTCAATTACAGTAATCGGGTCGGCATAGGCATGGTCAGCAACTTCAGCGCCAGCCTCTTCACGGCAACTGGATCGAGCCCACTGTTTTCCGGAACAGACAGCGCGCCGGGTACCAATCTCACCAACAACCAGTTCTACGCCGCATCGCTGGGCGCCGGTGCATATCGGATGGAGATCGGCGGTATCGGTTCTGGCTTTTTGGGAGGCGGATATACCGGCAGCTTGACCGCGGTGCCGGCACCGGCTCCGTTGCTGGCCGTACCCGAACCGGAATCGTGGGCGATGATGTTTGCCGGCCTGGCCCTGATGCTGATTCGGGTGCGACAGATAACCAGCAAATCGCCGGTGCAAGCGGTTTCTTCAAACCACAGGTGAGCGCATGCCGAGCTTCCTTGAACCCGATAACCTCACGGCGACGCTGCAACCGGGCTTGTTGGCGCGTGTGACCCGCGCATGCCGCCTTTTCGCGCCGGCAGCCATTGCTGCGGTATGCATCGTGCCCTCAGTGTGGGCCATACCGACCACCACCTTGTCGCCCGGCGGTGCCCAAAGCACCATCGCCCTGAGCCGCCCAGCGTCCAACGGTTCCTTCAGCGCGGACTACGACTTCACACTCACCACGGCGGCATCGGCGATCTATAACACCGGTCGCTTCAACCTTGCCGATTCTCCAATCGGACCGCTGCGAATCCAGCAGTTCAGCGCCCAGCTTTTTCTTCTGATCGGCGACACAGTCAGCGGCAGCGCGCTCGCAACCGGCGTCGACACCGATCACCTGGGTTACATGTTGAGCAACGACTTTTTTGCAGCCAGCCTGGCGCCCGGCAACTATCGGTTGGCCATAAGCGGCATCGATGAGAACTCCGGCTACGATGGCCTATTTCGCGCAACCCCGCCGGCACAGGTACACGCCGCACAGGTCCCGGAGCCGCAATCAGGGGCCTTGCTGATGATCGCACTGGGGTCACTTATGCTGGCGCGTCGATGGTCACCAGCGCGCGGGCGGCAGTTGGCTGCCTCCCCTGCCGCCTGACGTTTTGCCGATACAGTCACCGGATCATCGGCCGCCGGTGCCAAACGTTAGACGCCGGCGCGGATTGCGCGCGATCTTGGTATCCTCTACCGCATGACTCGATCACCCCGCCACATCGCTCTGCACCTGGCTTTGATTGTCGGCGGCGCGCTCCTGGCACTGCCTTGCGCCCGCGCCGCGGTCAACAATGCCGACAGCATGGTTTACGTGCCCTCGTCGCTCAGCGCGGCACCTGCGCGGGTCGCAGAGCCCTACCAGAAGGACACCGGCTACCGCATTGCCGTAGACACCCCTGCGCCTCCGGCCGCAGCCGAGCCGCCCTCCCAGCCGAATGACGGCAAGCCGTTCGACCGGGAAATCACTGCTGCCGCGCGTGATGCCGGCGTCGAACCGGCGCTGGTACATGCCGTAATCTCGGTCGAATCAGCGTACCGCCCTGATGCTGTTTCACCCAAGGGCGCGATCGGGCTGATGCAAGTCATGCCGGGCACAGCACAGCGTTACGGGATCAGCAACCCGACCGACATACGCAACAACCTGCGCGCCGGCAGCCGGCACCTGCGTACGCTGATCGATCGGTTCGGCGATCGGCTGGACTTGGTGCTGGCCGCCTATAACGCCGGTGAAGGGGCGGTACGCAAGTACAACAATGCCGTCCCGCCGTTTCGCGAAACCCGCGCCTATGTGCCTGCTGTGATGAAACGTTACAAGCCGCGCAAGGCACCTGTCATCGAACTCGAGGCTTCAACAGCGCGGGATTACATGCCCGGCACCAGGCTCGACCCTGCTTCTCTGTTGAAAATTGAGTAAGCAAGCTTCTCAAACCTTCGGGCCCGAAAAAAAAGCGCCGTGAGGCGCTTTTTTCTTGAAGGCGGAGTTTAAGCGCCAAAAGTCAGGCCTTGCGCCGCCGCGCGATGATCGTGCCAAGGAGCCCCAGACCGGCCAGGAACAGACCGTACGTTTCCGGCTCCGGGATTGGTGAAATCGAAATAGCACCGCTATAGAGCCCACCGAGGGACCCGTTCGCCAGCCCACCCACCAGAATGTAAAAATTGCCACCAGTAGTCGGCGCCCAATTCAGGCTTAGTGAGTTGGCATTCGACGCCGTGCTAGTCAGCAACGTATCATCAGTGTTGAAAAGCATGCCGTCAACATTGGAAAACAGAGCCAGGCTGGAAAAAATGGTATTGAAGTTACCAAAATTGGGGATTGTCAACGGAAAGTTGAGGACGCTGTAGCCAGATCCACCATTGGCCGGAGCGGTGAAAGTAAAGATGTCCTGGAACAACCCGGCCGCCGGCACAACCCCTGAAAATGGGGTAGCACCAACCATTATTGGTCCAAGCGGCGTGGTGGTTGCGCCAACACCTGCGCAAGCTCCAACCAAGGAAAGGGCAACTACCAACTTCTTGAAATGCCTTGAATGTTTCATGTGAATCTCCGAGCAAAATCTAAAAAAAAGGCATCTCCGCGACTCATGCACTCGGCACATCGATGTTTTGTGCCGTTGCTGTCAAGTTCCTTGTCGGGCAAGCCTTCAGCAAACGCGCACTTGCCATACAATTCGAATGCGAAATTTACAGATAAATGTTGCGTCACGCTATAGCCCGTTTGGGCTAACAAGGTGCGTCAAAACAATTTGCATTTGAAAACATTTCCCACAAGCACATCCGCATCCGCAGAGCACATGGTGTTCACCTTAAAGTGCCCTTTGGCGAATTTGAGTACGTGTAAGCAATATTCGGGCCATCGAAAAATTTCAAAAAAACCTTTTACAAAACAATGTCTTGCGGTTTTCTTGTGAAGACACCAATTGCACGCGCACAGATGCGGTGCTTCAGGGCATGTCAGCAAAAATTCACACGCCGAATTCGGCCGGTAGCCTTAGCGCAATCGAACCTCCGGGCGCAGAGCGCTTACTACCCGAACTTACTGCAATCGTCGGCAGGTTGGCGCATCGTTGGCGAAATCTGGTCCGCCAGATATCATGCCCAACCTTCACAGTCGAAAGGCAACCGCGGTCTCACGATCGCAGTCGCTGCCGATTGGGCGCACGTTTTTTTCAATGTGAGCGGCCAAACAAGCAATCGGCATGTCACCGTTGCAGGCGTCTTGCGATCATCGTCACCTTTTGCCCGGCCAACTGCGTCGCTTAAACATCCTGAAGCGTCAAACCACCGGCTGCGTGCGACACAATTTGAAACTACGCGCGCGCGTCACCCCAGCGCAACTGCGTGCGCTCGTCGCCAAGGTAGAAAGTGTCACCGTCGCGATCGACGCAATAGTCGGGCGACACGATCATCTCGGTGAATTCCATGTCAGGCGCGATGCGGGTGTATTCGAACAGCACGCTGCGACGGACCTTGGCGCCGGCGCGGATATGGCTGCCGTGGCCGATCCAGGCCGGCCCGATGATTGACGCGCCCGGATCGATACGCACCGACGAACCGATATACACCGGCCCGGCAATATGCACGGTGCTCCAGGCGATCGAGGTGTTGAGCCCGACCCAGATGCCGGGTTGCACTTCTCGGCCAGGCATGTTCATTTCAGCGATTTCACCGCGCAGCACGCGCTGCAGCACCGACCAGTAGTCGCTGACGCGGCCGATATCGATCCAGTTGAAAAACCGGCTTTGCGCGTAAAACGGCACCTTTTCCTGCACCAATTGCGGAAAAAGCTGCGATCCGATGTCGTAGTTGCGTCCGGGCGGCACACGCTCCAGCACCGCCGGTTCGAACAGGTAAATGCCGGTCGAGGCCAAGGTCGACTTGGCTTCTTCCGGCTTGGGCTTCTCCTGAAACGACAGGATCCGTCCATCGTCATCTGCCACCACCATGCCGTAGTTCTGCACCTGATCCAGCGGCACATCGAGCGTCACCACACTGGCCATCGCGCCCTTGTTCTTGTGTTCATGCAGCGCCGCACCGATATCCAGGTCGATCAGCGCGTCGCCGCACAGCACCAGCGCGGTCTCGTCAAAAAACCCGCTGAAATCCTGGATGTGCCGCATGCCGCCGGCCGAGCCCATCGGCCGCGGCAGCACCTCGCCGTGATCGCGCACACCCTCGTAGGAATAGCCGATCTGCACGCCCCAGCGGTGACCATCGCCAAAGTATTCCTCGATGCGCCGATGGTGGTAGGCCACGTTGACCATGATCTCCCTCACGCCATAGCGCGCCAGATGTTCGATCAGGTATTCCATCACCGGCTTGCCCAGGATCGGCACCATCGGTTTGGGCAGATCACGCGTCAACGGACGCACGCGGGTGCCCTGCCCCGCGGCGAGAATCATTCCTTTTGCCATGCCTGCCTTTTTAGAATCGCTGTTACGGTTTCTTGAAACTGCGCTCAACTGCGACAGTCGGTTTCGCGCCGATGACTCGCAGCATACGAGGTCAAGGTCCCCTTGTTCCGATCACCCCTGATCCGCCTGCAATGCGTTCCGCGCTCACTTTTAACGGTCAAGGCCTGATGAATCCGCGAGCGGCCTGTCAGGCGCCGAAGCCGCGGGGATTGCCCGATTGCCAACGCCAGCCGTCCGCGCACATCGCATCCAGGCCGCGCTCGGCTTTCCAGCCCAGCAGTTCACGTGCCAGTGCCGGGTCGGCGTAGCACGACGCGATGTCGCCGGGGCGGCGCGCGGCCACCTCGTACGGCACCGGCTTGCCGCTCGCCGCTTCGAACGCACGCACCATCTCAAGCACGCTGTAGCCCGTACCGGTTCCGAGGTTGACCGCAAAGCACTCGGCATGGGATTGCAGCCGTTCCAGTGCCTTGAGGTGCCCGTGCGCCAAGTCAACCACATGAATATAATCCCGCACCCCGGTGCCGTCCGGCGTCGGATAGTCATCGCCCCATACGTTGAGGAAGGGGCGCTGACCCACCGCCACCTGCGAAACGAAAGGCATCAGGTTGTTCGGCATGCCCTGCGGATGCTCGCCGATCAGCCCGCTCGCATGCGCGCCGACCGGATTGAAGTAACGCAAAAGACCCAGGCGCCAGGTTGGATCACTTTGATACAGATCGCGCAGCATATCCTCGATCATCAGCTTGGACCGGCCATACGGATTGGTTGCCGATAGCGGATGATCCTCGGTCAGCGGCAGCCGCTGCGGATCGCCGTACACCGTGGCCGACGAACTGAACACCAGCGTCTTCACGGCGCGTTCGCGCATCGCCTCAAGCAGCCGCAGCGTGCCCACCACATTGTTGTCGTAGTACTCCAACGGCTTGGCAACCGATTCACCCACCGCCTTCAAACCGGCGAAATGAATCACCGCCGCCGCACCGCTTGCTTCAAGCGCCGCAACCAGCGCGGCCCGATCACGGATGTCGCCGCGCACCAGGCCAAGCTTTTTGCCGCTGATGCGCTCGACGCGGCGCAGGGACTCCGGACTGCTGTTGCTGAAATTGTCGAACACCGTCACATCGATGCCTGCATCGAGCAACGCGACGCAGGTGTGGGAGCCGATAAAGCCGGCGCCGCCAGTCACCAGTATGCTGGTCATCTGTATCCTTGTCCGGGGAGAATCAACCGGGTGCGCGCTGCAGCATCAACGACGGATGTATCGATTAACGGCAGCAAGGCCGCGAAATTCAGTGCCGCCCTCCGCGAGTCGGCTGCCTGGCACGGGGGTCTCCGTACGGGCTTCATCGCAACGCATGCGAAGCGGCGTCGCGACCTCGCGGCGACTGTGCCGTGGCTGAACGGGCTCATTCAAATACTTCCGCTGCACTGAACCGGCTGCCGAGCGCATCCTTCTTCGACAGTAATGGCGGCCCCTCAAGCTCCGGCCATTCGATCGCCAGCTCCGGATCGTTCCACATGATGCAGCGCTCATGCTCCGGCGCCCAATAGTCGGTAGTCTTGTAAAGAAATTCGGCCGACTCCGACAGCACCACGAAGCCATGGGCTAAGCCCGGCGGTATCCACAACTGTTTCTTGTTGTCGCCCGACAGCACCTGCCCGACCCAGCGCCCGAAAGTGGGAGACTGGCGCCGGATGTCGACTGCAACGTCGTACACAGAGCCGGCGGTGACCCGCACCAGTTTGCCCTGCGGCTGGCGAATCTGGTAATGCAGCCCGCGCAAGACATTGCGCGCCGATTTCGAATGATTGTCCTGCACGAAATCGCCGGACAGGCGCGAGGCCTGGCGAAACGCACGCAGGTTGAAGCTCTCGAAAAAAAACCCGCGCTCGTCGCCGAATACGCTGGGCTCGATCAACAGTACGTCGGCAATGCCAGTTGGCGTGATCAGCATCACATGCCCCGGCCGTCGCGCAGCAGGCCAAGCAGATACTGGCCATAGCCGGATTTGGCCAGCGGCGCGGCCAAGCGCACGAGCGCGGCGTCATCGACCCAGCCGTTGCGCCAGGCGATCTCTTCCGGTGAAGCCACTTTCAGGCCCTGGCGCCGCTCGATGGTCTGGATGAACTGACTGGCTTCGAGCATCGATTCGTGGGTGCCGGTATCGAGCCAGGCGAACCCGCGACTCATGGTTTCGACATCCAGGCTGCCGCGCTCGAGATACAAGCGGTTCAGATCGGTGATTTCCAGTTCGCCTCGGGCCGAAGGCTTGATCGTGCTGGCCAACTGCACCACATCGCGATCGTAGAAATACAGGCCTGTCACCGCAAAGCGCGACTTCGGCTGCGCGGGCTTTTCCTCCAGACTCACCGCCCGGCCGGCAGAATCGAATTCAACCACGCCGTAACGTTCCGGGTCCTGCACCGCGTAGGCGAACACCGTTGCCCCCGCAGTGCGCTGATCCGCACGCTGCAGCAAATGCACCAGATCGTGACCATAGAAAATGTTGTCGCCCAACACCAGCGCCGAACAGGCGTCGCCGATGAACGATTCGCCGATCAGGAAAGCCTGCGCCAGGCCGTCCGGCGACGCTTGCACCGCGTAGGTGAATTGCACGCCCCATTGCCTGCCGTCGCCCAGCAGTTGCTCGAAGCGCGGCGTGTCCTGCGGGGTGGAAATGATCAGGATCTCGCGGATGCCCGCCAGCAACAGGGTCGAAAGCGGGTAATAGATCATCGGCTTGTCGAAGATCGGCAGCAACTGTTTTGAGACCGCCTGGGTCGCCGGATAGAGCCGGGTTCCGGAGCCCCCGGCCAAGATGATGCCGCGACGTCTGGATGTGATCATGTTTGGGTGGGCCTGAAGACGTTGTTGGGTTGGCGCCGACAATCAGCAAAACGCTGAATAAGTTCCTGGCGTGCAGGCTCTCGAACGGAAGTTTTTTTCAAATCAACGGGTTGCAGAAGCGGATTTCTCAACCTACGGACATGTTCAATGTTTCCTTGATTGCACGCAGCGACGTCGGGCGCAACTGCGGCACAGCCTGCTGCGCGATAACGGGCGGGCACTAGCCGCATATCTCATCGACCATGCGGTCGACCTGAATCTGCCAATCCGGCAGGTGAAAGCCGAAGGCGGCGCGTACCCGGCTTGTATCCAGGCGCGAATTGAGCGGCCGCTGCGCCGCAGTCGGGTATGCGCTGGTGGGAATCGGCGCCACATCGTCCGGCCCGGCCTTGAGCACCTGCCCGCGTTCGGCCGCCCGCGCCAGCACATGGCGCGCATAGCCATGCCAACTGGTCGCACCGCCGGCCACCAGGTGATACAGGCCGGCCAAGTGCGGCGCGGCGGCCACGGCGCGAATCGCGTGCGCCGTGCAGTCGGCCAGCAGTTCGGCTGCGGTCGGCGCGCCGATCTGGTCGGCGATGACCGTCAACTTGTCGCGCTCGCGGGCCAGGCGCAGCATGGTCCTGGCGAAATTGCCGCCGCGCGCGGCATACACCCAACTGGTGCGAAAGATCAGATGCCGTGCCGTGCCGGCGACCGCCACTTCGCCTTCGAGCTTGGAGCGGCCGTAGACCGACAGCGGTGCCGGTGTGTCGCTCTCTTGCCAAGGCGTGCTGCCGCTGCCATCGAACACATAGTCGGTCGAGTAATGCACCAGCCAGGCGCCCAGCGCCGCGGCTTCGCGCGCCAGCACCGCCGGCGCCAGCGCATTGAGTGTGCGCGCCAGTTGCGGCTCGGCCTCGGCGCGGTCGACTGCCGTATGCGCCGCCGCGTTGACGATCACATCCGGCCGTACCGCGCGCACCGTTTGTGCAACGCCGTCCAGATCGGTGAAGCTGCCGCATAGCCCGGTGCTGTCGAAATCAAGCGCCACCAGTTCGCCCAGCGGCGCCAGGCTGCGCTGCAATTCCCAGCCCACCTGTCCGCCCTTGCCGAACAACAGTATCTTCACCGCGCCGCTCCCGCGCCACCGTATTGCCGGTCGATCCAGTCGCGGTAGCTGCCGTTTTGCACATCGGCCACCCAGGCCTGGTTCGCCAGATACCAGGCTACCGTCTTGCGAATGCCGCTGTCGAACGTCTCGGCGGGGCGCCATCCCAGTTCACGCTCGATCTTGCCGGCATCGATGGCATAGCGCCGGTCGTGACCCGGCCGATCCTTCACATAGGTGATCTGCTGCTTGTAGGGCCTGGCATCGGCGCGCGGCTGCAATGCGTCCAGCAGTGCGCAAACGGTGTGCACGATGTCGAGATTCGGCTTCTCGTTGCAGCCGCCGATGTTGTACGTTTCGCCCAGCTGCCCGCCTTCGAGCACCCGCCTGATGGCGCAGCAATGGTCCTTCACGTACAGCCAGTCGCGGATTTGCATGCCGTCGCCATACACCGGCAGGGGTTTGCCGGCGAGCGCGTTGACGATCGTAAGCGGAATCAGCTTTTCCGGAAAATGATACGGCCCGTAGTTGTTCGAGCAGTTGGTGGTGACAACCGGCAGGCCGTAGGTGTGATGGTAGGCGCGCACCAGATGATCGGAGGCCGCCTTCGACGCCGAGTACGGGCTGTTGGGTTCGTAGCGGTGCGTCTCACTGAACGCCGGGTCGCCGACCTTGAGCGAGCCGTAGACCTCATCGGTCGAGACATGCAGCAGGCGGAACGCAGGCTTCGCATCAGCGCCAAGCCCGCCCCACCAGGCGCGCACCGCTTCAAGCAACTGGAATGTCCCGACGATATTGGTCTGGATGAATTCACCCGGGCCGTGTATCGACCGGTCCACATGCGATTCGGCCGCGAAATTGACGAGCGCACGCGGCTGGTGGCGCGCCAACAGTCCGGCGACAAGTTCCGCATCGCCGATGTCGCCGCGCACGAACACATGGCGCGCATCGCCCGCCAGGCTGGCCAGGTTAGCTGCGTTGCCCGCATAGGTCAGCTTGTCGAGGTTGACGATCCGCTCGTCAGACTGCGCCAGCCAGTCGAGCACGAAGTTGCTGCCGATGAAACCGGCGCCGCCTGTCACCAAGATCGTCATTGCATTCCTTGCAGACTGTAGAGAGGCCGAATTATCTTCGAACCGCTGCCCGCACAAGCGCGGGCCTGCAACCGGGACGAGAACAATGTCACTGTTTAACCAAAATTCAAAAGCGCGTCGACCTGCCCGTAGTTGGCCAGCGCCACACCGGCGAGCGCGACCAGCGCAGCGCTGACAAGCCACGGGCACGCCGCGCTGGCGCGGGCCGCGGCTGCGCACGCTGTCATGGTCCGTTCGGGTGCGACAAGCACGGCCGCAGCATCAGGCGCGTCCGTAGTGATCTTGAATCCGCACGATGTCGTCCTCACCCAGGTAGGTACCCGACTGCACCTCGATCATTTCCAGCGGAATCTTGCCGGGGTTGACCAGCCGGTGGACCGTACCCAGCGGAATGTAGGTCGACTGGTTCTCCGCCACCAGGAACACCTCCTCGCCGCGCGTCACTTCGGCCGTGCCCTGCACCACGATCCAGTGCTCGGCACGGTGATGATGCTTCTGCAGCGACAGCGAGGCGCCCGGGTTGACGATGATGCGCTTGACCTGGAAGCGCTCGCCATGGTCGACCGAATCGTAGGAGCCCCAGGGGCGGTACACCTTGCGATGCGATTCGGCCAGGGTATGTCCGCCGGCCTTGACCTTGGCCACCAGTTGCTTCACCTCCTGCGCGCGGTTGAGCGGCGCCACCATGATCACGTCCGGCGTCTCGATCACCACCATGTCGCGCATGCCCACGCAGGCCACCATGCGCCCCTGCGACAGCACCAGGTTGCCGTGCGCATCGTGCAGCACCACCTCGCCGCGGGTGGCGTTGCCGGCATCGTCTTTGGGGAGGATCTGCCACAGCGCATCCCAGGCACCGATGTCCGACCAGCCCGCCGCCAATGGCACCACCTGCGCGGCCACGCCCAGGCCGGCATCGCCGACCAGCTTTTCCATCACCGCATAGTCGATCGAATCCGCCGGACAGGTGGCGAACGCCGCCGCGCCCACGCGCCGGAAATCGGCATCCGGTGCACCCTCGGCATAGGCTTTCGAGCAGGCCGCCAGTATTTGCGGATGCAGGCTGCCAATCGCCTTGAGCCACACAGAAGGCTTGAGCGCGAACAGCCCGCTGTTCCACCAGTATTCGCCGCTATCGACATACTTCTGCGCGGTGGCCAGATCGGGCTTCTCGACGAAACCGGCCAGCGTATGGCCGCCGGCCGGGCCGGCCAGCG
>Ga0105046_10000679_pt1 | contig 49161 bp, 41 predicted proteins | sample MAT03_FD_78385 | JGI IMG/M metagenome (GOLD analysis project Ga0105046, IMG submission 78385) | Freshwater microbial communities from Lake Fryxell liftoff mats and glacier meltwater in Antarctica - MAT-03 (megahit assembly) | ecosystem: Environmental > Aquatic > Freshwater > Ice > Liftoff... | reverse complement strand
CGCACCCCGGCGAGCTTCACGCCGAGCACCGCCAACCATGCCCGCCTCGCCGCCTTCGCGGAGGCTCGCGCCGCCGAGGGCATCGAGCTGGTGTGGGAGGCTGAGGGTCTGTGGGAGCCGGCCCAGACGCTCTCCGTGGCCCGCAAGCTCGGCATGCAGACGGTCATCCCTGCGTTCGACGGCGCCGGTCGGCCGTTCACTGGCAGCCTCGAGCGCCGCTGGCTGCGGGTCGACGGCGCCGGCCCGACCACCAAGCTGCGCGGCATCCTGGCCGAGTCTCTGGCCTACGCGATGTCCGAGGCCGACGTGCCCGCGCCGGTGCTGTTCGCCGGCCCCCGCGCCTACGCCAACATGCGTGCCTTCGCTGTCGAGCTGGCGATCGATGATGATGAAGATGATGGCGACGAGGATGGCGACGACGCATCCGACGAGCAGGCGGACGACGGCGCTGATGAGTGACCGCCGCTTGACCGTTGACTGCTGAGCGGACTGCTTGACCGCCGACTGCTGGCTGCTGAACGGACCGCTGACTGCTGAGCGGATGCGCGCTGGCGCGCTGGCGCGGCTGGGTCACTTTGCGCCGGTCGGGTCGCACCGGGGTCCGGCTTCGCCGACCGCGCCGCTGGCGCTTAAAAGAAAACCGCCGAGGTCGGGTGACCATCGGCGATTTTTTTGGCCCTAGTGGCCAGGTACAGCGGCTCCGAGGAGACCGCTTGGGCCATCAGGCCGCGGTACCGCGCTTGGCGGTCTTCTTGCCGGCCTTCTTGCCAGCCTTCTTCGCGGTCTTCTTGGCACCAGTGGCCTTGGTGGCCTTCTTCGCAGCGCCACGCTTGGCGCCGCCGGCCTTCTTCGCAGCCTTCTTTGCACCGGTCTTCTTGCTGGCCTTCTTGGCACCAGCCTTCTTCGCGGTCTTCTTGGCGGCGACCTTGGCGGTCTTCTTGGCGGCGGTCTTCTTGCTGGCCTTCTTGCCAGCAGTCTTCTTCGCGGCCTTCTTCTTCGCGGTCTTGCGCTTCGAGGTCTTCTTGTCGGCCTCGGGCGTGGTCGGGTCGTTGTTTTCGAGCGCCATAACGTGTGGTCCCTCCTTCAGGGGCAACGGTTCTGACCAGTAGTTACATATAAGTCTCACGTAGTGTCAACGCCAATTAACATCTTTTTTACTCAATTATACGAAGGTGAACGACTCTTGTAGGACACTGAGGCCTTTTTGAAGACTTTAGAGAGTTGACTCACAACTTATCGGCGGTCGTGACGCCACGAGAGTGTGCAGCTCGCGCCGTCTCTCCCCGCTTGCGAGGAACCCCACGGGTGAGCGACAAGACCAAGGTCCCATGCTGACCATCGACTGGACCTCCCAGGACCCCGCGACAGCCGCCCTCCAGACCCTCGCGGTCCCCATCTCCAGCCGCGAGAGCGCACCCGCCATCGATAAAATGTTCGGCGCAGCGATCGCGCAGGCTTCGGCGGCCGCCCGGTTTCAGGGCCGCCCCGGCGAGTCGTTCCGCTTCACCCGCGAGCGCGACGGGGCGCTCCAGACCGTCGTTCTGTTGGGGATCGGCGCCGACGCCCTGAGCCCCGGGCGCTGGCGCGGCCTCTCCCACGCCGCCGTTCGCGCCGCCAGTGAGGTCGGCAGCGACCACCTCGTGCTCGACCTGCGCCACGCCGTGCAACTCGGCACCGGCAGCATCCCCGCCCCGCAGCTCGGCAACCTGCTCACCCAGGGCCTCGAGCTCGCCACCTACCGCTACGACCGCTACATCGCCGAGGCCCGTCGCAAACCGATCACCGTCAAGCGCGTGAGCGTCGTCGGGGTCGACGCCGCCGGCAACGAGGGCGTCAACCGCGGCCAAGAGGTCGCCGCTGCCGTCGCCCGCGCCCGCGACCTCGTCAACGGCCCGGCCAACCAGGTCACGCCGAGCTACCTCGCGCAATTCGCCGCCGATGTCGTCACCCGCCTCGAGGGCACCGCGGACGTCAAGCTCACCGTGCTCGAGCGCGACGACTGCGAGAAGCTCGGCATGGGCTCGTACCTCGCCGTGTCCCTCGGCAGTGATCAACCCCCGAAGTTCATCCACCTGCAGTACACCCCGCGCGGCGAGAACAAGGGCCGCGTGTGCCTGGTCGGCAAGGGCGTCACCTTCGACTCCGGCGGCCTGTCGATCAAGCCCAGCGACGCGATGATGGGCATGAAGATGGACATGGGCGGCGCAGCGGCTGTCCTCAGCGCGCTCGAGGGCGCGGCCCGCCTCGGCGCTCCGTGGGAGGTCCATGCGATCGTCGCCGCGACCGAGAACATGACCGGCGGCGCCGCCTACAAGCTCGGCGACGTGCTCACCGCGTCCAACGGCAAGACCATCGAGATCGACAACACCGACGCCGAGGGCCGCCTGACCCTCGCCGACGCGCTCGTGTACGCCGGCAAATTGCAGCCGACCTACACCCTCGACTTCGCAACCCTGACCGGCGCATGCATCGTCGCCCTCGGACCGCATATCGCCGGCGTCATGACCAGGGACGATGAGCTGTGCGCGCAGTGGCTCGCCGCCGGTGAGCGCGCCGGCGAGGACGCGTGGCGCCTGCCGCTGCCCGAGGTGCTCAAGGAGCAGCTCAAGAGCCCGATCGCCGACATGCGCAACACCGGCGAGCGCTGGGGCGGGGCGATCACCGCCGGCCTGTTCTTGTCGGAGTTCACCGAGGGCCAGCGCTGGGTGCACGTCGACATCGCCGGCCCGGCGATGGTCCGCAAGCCCTTCGGCGTCAACGACGAGGGCGGCTCCGGCTACGCGGTCGCCACCATCCTCGAGTTCCTACGTTGATTTGGACATGACCTTCGGGTCATGTCCCTTGGGACAGGGCTAGTTGAGGAACTTGATCTCGGTGATCAGGTTGTTCTCGACCGCGATCTCGATCTCGCTCGAGGTACCGTCGCAGTCGAGGTTGTTCATCACGTACTGCCCGATCCTCGGGCCGCTCGTGCAACGGATGAAGGTGTGGAAGCGGACCGCGCGGGCCTCCGTCTTGCTGCCCTGGCTGTCCGCCGGCGGGCCCCACACCATGAACGCGACGAACTCCTTGTAACCGACCTTGACCTCGCCCCTCTTGACCGCCTCGCGCTCCTCGTTCGACAGCTCCGACCAGCGCGCCCACAGCCCCTTCCGCTCGAGGAAGCTTTGCCGCTGCGACTCCTGCAACTTCAAGTACGCGCCCCGGTCGTTGTTGTTGGGCAGGTTGTAATAAAACTTACGGTCGAGGTCGGGCAATCTCTCCGGCGTCATGGCGCAGGCCAGTGTGCCGCAGAGCATGAGACCGGCGACCAGGCGCGACAGCGAGGAGGTGAAGGAGCGAGGCATGCGGTGCATCATAGGCAAGCTGTCCGGCGGTTCAAGAATGCGGCAGTGTGTGCGAGCCGAAGGACCACCCCCATCGGCCGCAATGGCCCCTTCGACGCCGGGCAGTCCGCGGACTTCGCCGTCGTCCGTGAAGTCGCGGTAAAGCCCGCTGGCATCCGTTTGGCCGCGGATCTCGAGTTCGCCGTCGGGCCGTGGGGGCTGAGAGCCGTCGCCTAACTCACAAGGGTGGGGGGGGGCGCCCGTGTCCGCCCGTCATGCTCGGGAGCGAGCCGCGGACGTTGACATGACGCGCCAAAATGATAGCCTGGCGAGGCTTTTCGGCGGATCTACGCCCGCTCCTTGAAGGCGCTTCATGAGCGATTTCAATATTGGTGACAAGGCCGTCTACCCCGGCCACGGTGTGGCAGAGGTGACGGGCTTGGAACGGCGAGAGATCGCCGGCTCTGCCATGGAATTTTATGTCCTTCGTGTCCTCGAAAATGACATGAAGGTCATGGTCCCGAAGACCAACGCGGCCGCCGTCGGCCTGCGGCGGATCGTCGGGGAGCCGGAGATCAAAGAGGTCTACGGCGTTTTATCGCGTCGAGGCGAGAAGATCTCCACCGCCACCTGGAATCGGCGGTACCGCGAATACATGGAGAAGATCAAGACCGGCTCGCTGATGGAGATCGCCGCCGTGCTGCGCGACCTCTCCATCCTGCGTAGCGACAAGGACCTGAGCTTCGGCGAGCGCAAGATGCTCGACACGGCCCGCACCCTGCTCGTGCAGGAGCTCGCCCTGGCCAAGGGCGTCGAGAACTCGGACGTCCTCCGCGAACTCGACGAGATGTTCCCGCTGCAATGACCCGATGACCGCGGTCACGCGGTCACGGGATCACAGGTCAGCGGTGCGCATGAACATCGGTTGTGCCAGTAGCCACAGGCTGAGCATGCTCATGGCGATCATGCCGACCATCATCACCAGGTGCACGCGCAGGGCGGCCTTGCGGTCGCCGTCGTAGACGCGCATCGCCTCGCGCTGGGCGACGTAGATGCCGTAGATGTGACCGACGATGACGAGCGCGACCTGGAGGTACCAGATGCTCTCCGGAGACCACAACGCCGTCAGCGGGGCGCGAGCCGTGCCGAACAGGTCGTGACCCCAGCCGAGCGGGTCGGAGATCAGGCGCCGCACCTTCGACCACTCCCAGAACACGTGCACCGCGTTGTGGGCCAGGTGATAGAAGAGCGCGATCGGCAGCAAGGTGTAGCTAAACTTGATGAACAGCTTGCGCGTGCCGACCTCGGGCCGGCCGCTCGCCAGGCGCATCGTGGCGCACAGCAGCCAGTACAGCAGCCCGGGGACGACGATGCAGCCCAGCATCATCAGGCTAAAGGTCAGCGTGCCGCCGTGGCTGCCGGCGAAGCCGAGGATGTCGCTGCCGAACACGGCGAGCTGCGCGTCGACGATCGCGCCGCGGATCCCGGTCTCCCACTCCATCCACAGGGGGATCATCGCCGCCCCGTGGAAGGCGCTGACGATGAAGATCAACAGCGCCATGTAGGCCTCGTCGGCGCGGCTGCGGTGGCGACCGAGCACGTCGGCGCCGGTGCTGCGCAGGTTGAGGCCGATGTTGTCGTGCGGGCAGGTCTTCACGCACTCGGTGCACAGCGTGCAGTACTCGTTCTCATTCATCGCGCCCATGAACTCGTGCGTGGGACACGGGTAGCCGCGCTCATTGCCGTGGTAGCAGTCCTTGGTCTTGCACGCGCGACACACCTCGGGGTCGCGACGACGCAGCTCAAGCATGCCCATCATCGCGTACTGGCCTGAAACTCGACCCACGAAGCAGACGTAGCGGCACATCGCCTTGCGCTCGTAGATGACCAGCAGCAGCCACGACAGCACGATCATGAAGATGCCGAGCACCGAGGTCAGCCAGGGCCGATTGGCGGCGTCGAAGATGATCTCGAGCCAGGTGGCGAGCCCGAACAGCACGATCGCCGGCCACATCCAGAGCTTGAAGCGCGGGTACTTTTTATTAAGACTGGCGATCTTGCGGACCGGCGTCAGACCCCTGCGCATGAACCAGTCGGGGATCGCCGTCCACGGGCACATCTGGCACCAGAGGTTGCCAAACAGCAGCACCATGAAGATCAGGCCGATCCACCAGATGTTCCAGGTCAGCACCGGCGCGAGGTTTCGGCCCGGCTCCTGAGAACCAACCAGGCCGATCACGATCACGGCGAGGAACGCGATCACCACCGGCAACTGGATCAGCGGCTGAAACCACCGACTCTTCATCGCCCGCGCGAGCCATGACCAACGGGTCAGCTCGAACTTCCAGTAACGGCGCGGCTGCCCCGTACGCCGCTCGAACAAGGTGAACGAGGCCAGCAAGATGACGATGACGCCGATGAAGAACGCCTCGTTGGGGATCCCCGGCATCAGGTGCACGTAAGCCTTCTTCTTGACGGTCTTGACGTCGTGGAAGGCGGTCGGATCGAAGAAACCACCGCTGCGGATCTCCCCGAGTTGCTGCTCCGTGAGACCGAGATCGTCGGCGGGCTGGTCCTCGCTGAGCACACGCGCGCCGGTGCTGGTCCGCTTGCCGCCGAACCTGTCCTCGGAGACAGCCTCTGGACGCGTGCCGGGCGCGATGTCCTCGACGACCGGCGGCCTCGGGATGTCCTCTACGACCGGCATCGGCGGCGCCGCGGGCAGGTCCTCCACCACCGGTTGGGGCGGGGTCTGCATCGCTCCGACCAGCGCCTGGACCTGCGGGTCGGTCTGCAGGGCTGCATGCACGAGCACTGCATCGGTGTCCCGCGCCTCGACCCGCGCGCCGACGATCCACGCGAGGCCGAGCACCGCCAGGCTGCTGGCGAACCATCGCGCGAAGCGACCGCCTCGCAGCAGCAGCAGCGGATCGTCTTCTTCGGGGGTGGAGGGCGCCTGCGTGGTGAGGACAGGCAAGCGCACGCGGCGGGGGCTTTGCTGGTTCACGTGCCACCTCCGCTGAGCTCGGCGAGCACGAGCACGTTCGGCGCGCGCACCCAGGTCTCCGGCTCACTGGTTTTGTAGCGCCCGGCGTTGAGGTCGACGACTTCGTTGGCCGTCAGTTCGCAGTCGGCCTCCTTGCTGCGATCGAGGGTCGTCCACAGGACCTGACCCTTGCCCTCGCTGAGCTCGGGATTGTTCGGCACGCCGGCACCGATCGCCAGATGCTCGCCGACGGCGTCGAGCGCGAGTGCCCACGGCGCGTGCCCGCTGGCCAGGAGATCGAGGCCCCCGAGCTTGCCGCACAGGCTCGCCGAGGCCCCACCGCGCACGATCACTACGCCCGGGTCGGGCAACGCCGAGGCTACCAGCCACAGCGGCTCGCTCGCGCCGGCCGGCCGCAGCAGCACCGGCTGGCGCAGCAGACGGACCTGTTGCAGCTCCGGGAGCACGTCCTTGGTGGGAATGCTCTTCGGTGTACATTCACCGGTGAGCTGCCACAGCCGCGGCGACTCGGCGAGCTGGGCCTGGATCGCCAGCATGCCGCCGGCGCCGTCGGGTGCGACGAACTGCGTGGTCCAGGCCTCGCCGCCGCCGAGCTTGAAGCCACACCCGGCGATCTTGCTGGCGACGTCGGAGATCGGTGTGGTGGCGAAGTCGTCGGGCAGCGCGAGGATGGCGACGGTCTCACTGCCGTCGCACGCGACCGCGATCCGCGACATGTCCGTGTTGAGCGGTGTGAGCTGCCAGGCGCCGATGCACGGCACATCGAGGGCGCCGAGGTCGAAGCTCGCGGGCGTCGCCGCGAAGTCCGACGGGTCGACCACCAGGACTTCACTCGGTGTGGTCCACTGCGAGGTCTGCAGGTTGTTGGCGAACACGCCGACGAGCAAGCGGCCCGTTGGATGTGCCAGCATGAAGATGCCCTCGCGGCGACCGTGCGGGAGCGCCTCGACGCCCGCCGAGAAGCTCGCGTTGTTGAAATAGTTCGTGGTCGCAAAGCTGCCGCCCGCCGGCAGCTCGGCGAAGGCGGCCCGCGGGAAGCGAAGCAGCGAGCCCTGGTCGGTGTCGGGATAGTGGCCGACGGTGACGATGAGGTCAGTGTCCGTCAGGACCAGCTCGTACGGCTCATCGAGCAGATTTCCGCTGATCTGCTGGCCGGATGGGTCGGGCTTGAGGTCGAGGTCGATGCGGCCGCGCAGGGTCGCCGTGTTCACGTCGTAGATGTCGACGCGGTCGTCGAGGGTCTGGCTGACCAGCAGCAGCGTACACGGTGGGCTGCCACACGCGAACAGCCCCGTCTCGACGACGCCGGTGGTCGGCTCGCCAGTACTCTCGGATCCGGACGTCGACGCGGTCAGCGTGTCGACGGGGTTATTGGGTAGGCAGGCTGGCATGGCCAGCATGACCGCGAGGACCGGCGACACAGGGCGCGACCACATGCAGTCACGCTAACACAACGCCGCGTGGGCTTGCACGACTCACTCGCGGCGGCCGAGGGCGACCTTCATCAGCAGCAGGGCCTCACGGGCGGCGTTGCCGACGAGCTGGCTCTCCTCGGGTTCGGCGGCGACGCCGAGCAGTCCGGCCTTGCCCATGGTGAAGTTGCTGTCGAGGGCCCGGTCGCGAAGCTGGGTGAGGAAGGCGTCCTGGGTCAGCTCGAGGTTGCCGCGATAGTCATAGACCTTGATGCGATTGATCTTCCCGCCGGAGTTGACCCCGATCCCAACCTCGAGGGTGAGGATGCCGCCGTCGAGGATCTTCGGCTTGGTGCGCGGGTCAATGAAGATCGCCACGCCGAGGAAGTTGCCGGGCTTGTCCTGGGCGATGAAGAACTCGGGCTGCTTGTCCTCCGGGTAGAGCTCGAAGCCAAGCTGCGCCTCGAGGAACTTCACCTCGGCCTCCGAGAAGCTGTAACGCTTGATCCGCCACGCGTTCGGATCGGCGTCCGGGAACAACTTCATCAAGTTGCGGTGGGTGACCTCCCAGGTGCCCCACTTGGCGAGGTGCGCCTCGCTCGGCGGAGCCGGCAGCGCGAGGCACATGAGCAGCGACAGACCGAACTTGACCGCGTGGCGCTTGAGCATGGAGCCTCCCGCGACGACGATGGCCGCGGAGGGCAGGGACGTCAAGCCGCGCGAAAGCTTCACGCGGGGTCCGACCTAGAAGTCGGCGACCGCCTGAAAGGTGAAGTTGTCGTTGTGCAGGCGGTTGGCGCGCCCGCCGTCCTCGCGCACGAAGGCGTACTCGGCCTTGATGGTGAAGCGCGGCAGGACCGGGAAGCGCAGGCCGACCACGTGGGCCTGCAGGGCCTCGTCGTAGCGAAACTCGTCCGAGAAGTCCGAGGCGACCGGGCCGCCTGGAGACGCGCGCGGCACGTCGAGGTCGGGGTCGGCGTGGTCGAAGCGATACTGCGCGATGAGGCCCGGCAAGCGGGTCTTCTTGCGCCGCCACAGCGGCTGGGCGACCTGCGCGTAGCCGCCGAGCATGCGGCGGTCCGCGAGCACGGGGTTGGTGGGATCTTGCCTGGCGGCTGCGTCGACGCCGTAGACCACCTCGCCGCGCAGGTGCGGCAGCGGGTATCGGCTCTGGAACACCTCGTCGAAGTTGAGGTCGAGGTGAGCCCCGACGCGCCAGGTCTCGGCCTGGGCGGCGTCGACGAAGGTCTTGCCCTGAAAGCTGGGGATCTTGAAGCTGCTCTCGGGGTGCTTGCCCCACACGAACGAGCCGCCGAGGTTGAGCGCGGGGACCGGGCGGATCATAGCCCTGGCGACCAGCGACTTGTTGCCGTTGTTGTCGGGCGAGATGCCGAGCACCGAGCCATCCCCGCGGGGGATGTTCTCGACGCCGCGCAGGCGTCGCTCACAGGTCTCGACATATTGGCCGACTGGTTGGTAGCGATAGAGCTGGTCGTTGCTGCGGGTCTGCGTGCACGCGTCGCCGTTGAGCACACCGACGTCGATCTCGATCGGCCGCTTGCCGTGCCCGAAGGTCGGCTTCCACTTGACGGTCGCGCCGATGTCGATCCACGTGCCGGGGTAAACTCGTCCGGCGCTCATCGCCAGCGGACGGCTCGCCCACCAGCGCACTGGCGCGTCGTGCTCCTCGTCCTCGAGACCGAAGGGCACCACGAACACTCCGCCGGTCGCCTTGAAGCCCTCGCTAAACCACCGCGGCGCCTTGCTGGCCCACGCGAAGGGGTTGACCTCGAGCGCGGCGGCCTCCATCAAGACGACGGGGTTGAACGCTGGCGAGACGTCAGCCGCGCCGGCGGTGGCGCGAGGGATCGAGATGAACTCGAAGGCGATCCGCACGAACACGACGTCCGAGTAGACCGGCGCGCCGACATAAAGGTTGGCCGCGCCGCCGCCGAAATAGGGCAGGGTCTTGAGCTGGTCGAAGGTGCCGGTCGTCGGGTTGCGCATCGCCGTGTTGGTTCGCTCGGTGACCGCGAAGTTGAAGCCGAGGTAACCGCGGACCTGGATGCCGCCGCCGGTCGCGTCACCGGCGAGCTTGCCGGGATCGAAGAAACCCGCGCCGCCACCGGCGATCGGCTTGCGGTCCTTCGCGCCGCCGAGCACGATCTTCGGCTCGGCAGTCGGTGCGCCGGGGCGAGTCGGGAGCTGCTCGATCGGGGGCATCGGTGGGGCGCCGGGTCCCTCGATACTGGCCGGGGGGGCGTGGTGCCAGGAGCGAGAAAATCGCCGGGCGCGGGCGTGCCGGATGGGATCTTGGTGCGAGTGGTGCCGGCGCCGAAGAAGTCGCCGCTCGCAGAGGATGTGGCGGGCGGTGTGAGAGCGTCCGGGTTCGGAGGCGTGACGGCGAGCGGCACCTCGGCGGTCCGACCGCTCGGCTGGGCCGGCGCTTGCGCGAGCCAGACGCCGATGACGGGGACGAGCGGGAGCATGAACGCGGGGTCCGGCGGACTCTACCTCAGGTCCGTCGGCTTGTGATACGCCAGAGGGCGTGACGCGCTGGCTCTTGACCCTCACGTTGACGATGGGAGCCGGCTGCGGGTCGGGCACCGGCACGCCACCGGCGCCCGCCTCCGGCAAGGAGGCCCTCACCACCCCCTACGTGGCGATCCAGGAGACACTGGCGCGTGACAGCATCGACGGGCTGTCGCAGTTGTCAGCGCGGGTCGTGACCGCCGCCGAGCCGGTGCAGGACCGCCAGGGCATCGCCGAGGTGGTGGCGGGTGCCGGACGGGTGGCGGTGCAAGACATCGACACGGCCCGTCTGGCCTTTTCAAAGATGAGCCTGGGACTGATCGCGTACCTCAAGCAGCACCCGGGCGAGCGGGCCGACCTCGAGGTCGTGTTCTGCCCGATGGCATTTAATAACAAGGGCGCCCACTGGGTGCAGCGCAGCGGCGAGGTCGTCAATCCCTATCACGGCATGATGATGCTGCACTGCGGCGACAAGGTCGCGTGGGACCAGGCGCCGGGCTGAGGTGTCCACGACCTGTCCTCGGGGACATGTCGTGATGGAGGCCTCAAATATCGAGGTTACGGGCGTTGAGCGCGTTGTTGACGATGAAGTCACGGCGCGGCTCGACGTTGTCGCCCATGAGCACCGAGAACACGTTGTCGGCCTCGACGTTGTCACCGACACGGACCTTGAGGAGGGCGCGGCGGGTGACGTCCATCGTGGTCTCCCACAACTGCTCGGGGTTCATCTCGCCGAGGCCCTTGTAGCGCTGGATCTGCAGGCCGCTGCGGCCGAGCTCGCCGACGTTCTGGACGACGTCGACCAGGCGGGCCGGCTCGGCGACGACGTCCTGGCCGCGGTACAGGCGGTACGGCGGGAGGCCGAGGGTGTCCATGTAGTGGCGGACCTTGAGCATCTCCTGGACCGGGTAGGAGGTGGTGAACTCGTGGTCGACGACCTCATACTGGGCGACGCCGTCGGCGATGATCTGCAGGCGTATCGCTCGGCGCTCGATCGCTGTGCCGGCGGTGGCCCGCGCGGCGTCGCGGATCGGGTCGCTGGCCTCGGGCACGACCTCGAAGCTGATGCGCGCGAGCGGCATCGCCTGGGCCACAGCGACCTGCATGCGGCGGCCGAAGTCGGTGATGGCGGCCTCATCGGCGAACACCTCCGGTTTGATCGCGCCCCGGTGGAGGTCGTTGAGCAGGTGGTCGACGACGGGGGCTCGGTGCTCGCGGGCCATCGACTCCATCAGGTGGCGATAGCGCAGGCCCTGGCGGGCGATCTCGCCGAGGACCTCGGGCATCACGAAGTGCCCGCCGATCGACAGGCGCATGCTGTCGACCGCGTTGCTGATGATGAAGTCCTCGAGCGCGACGTCGTTCTTGAGATACGACTCGGACTTGCCGGACTTGACCTTGTAGAGCGGCGGCTGGGCGATGTGTAGATGGCCGCGCTCGATGATGTCGGGGAAGTGGCGGTAGAAGAACGTCAGCAGCAGCGTGCGGATGTGCGAGCCGTCGACGTCGGCGTCCGTCATGATGACGATGGTGTGGTAGCGCAGCTTGCTGATGTCGTAGTTGTCCGCGCCGATGCCGGTGCCGAGCGCGGTGATCAGCGTGATGATCTCCTGGCTGGAGAGCATCTTGTCGATGCGGGCCTTCTCGACGTTCAAGATCTTGCCGCGTAGCGGCAAGATGGCCTGGGTCTTGCGATCGCGACCCTGCTTGGCGGAGCCGCCGGCCGAGTCACCCTCGACGAGGAACAGCTCGGCGTGTTCGGGGTTGCGCTCCTGACAGTCGGCGAGCTTGCCGGGCAGCGAGAGGCCGTCGAGGATGCCCTTACGGGTGATCGTCTCGCGGGCTTTGCGGGCGGCTGCGCGGGCGCGGGCGGCCAGCAGCGCCTTCTCGACGATCAAGCGAGCCGAGCGCGGGTTCTCCTCGAGGTAGCGGCCGAGCTCCTCGGTGATGACGGTGGACACCAGGCTGGTGACCTCGCCAGAGACCAGCTTGTCCTTGATCTGCGAGCTGAATTTCGGGTCCGGGTGGCGGATGGAGACGACGCCGACCAGGCCCTCACGGACCTCCTCGCCGGCGAGCGTGTCCTTGTGACCCTTGAGCGCGCCGCTCTCGCTGGCGTACTTGTTGATGACCTTGGTCAGCGCGGTGCGAAACCCGGTGAGGTGGGTGCCGCCGTCGCGATTTGCGATGTTGTTGGTGTAGCAGAGGATCGTCTCCTGATAGACATCGGTCCACTGCATGGCGATCTGGACGCCGAGGACCGCGGTGCGGCCCTCGTGTTCGAACTCGATGTCTTTATTGAAGACGACGATGTCGCCGATCGGCTCCTTGTTCTGGGCCAGCAGCTTGACGAAGCTCGGCACGCCGCCCTCTCCGTCGAACACGCGCTCCTTGCCGTTCCGCAGGTCACGGAGCGTCATCTTGACGTTGCTGTTGAGGTAGCTGAGCTCGCGGAAGCGACTGGAGAGGATCTCGAAGTCGATCTCGGTGGTCGAGAAGACCAGGGGGTCGGCGTGGAAGTGGACGCGGGTTCCACGACGATCGGCGGGCCCGACGTGCACCACTTCCGTCACCGGGGTGCCGCGCTCGAAGCGGACCGAGTGGGCCTTGCCCTCGCGCCAGATATCGAGCTGTAGCCAGTCGCTGAGGGCATTGACGACCGACACACCGACCCCGTGCAGGCCGCCAGAGACCTTGTACGAGTTATTATTGAATTTACCTCCGGCGTGCAGGACCGTGAGGATGACGATCGCGGCGTCCAGGGTCTTGCCGCTCACCTCCATCGGGCCGGTCGGGATGCCGCGGCCGTTGTCCTCGACCGAGACCGAGTTGTCCGGGTGAATGAGGATCTCGATGGTGTCGCAGTGGCCGCCGAGGGCCTCATCGATCGAGTTGTCGAGGACCTCGAAGACCATCTTGTGGAGGCCCGAACCATCGCTGGTATCACCGATGTACATGCCGGGCCGCTTGCGCACGGCCTCGAGGCCCTCGAGCACCGAAATGGAGTCGGCGTTGTACTCGTCAGCGGCTTGCGTCTTGTCGGCTTCAGACATGGAATTCAGGGCTGAGTCGACGGCGAAATTCGTTGCGAATTCGCGGCGTAGACAGCGTGCGCAAGGTACCACGGCCGGGGCCTGCGGCCAAGCGCGTGGACGCCATGAATTCGCCGGAATTCGCGCCCCTACGGTGGATCGGGGCCGGGCTCAAGGGGGGCTCGCGGCGGCTTCGATCCGACCGCCTCGGACTTCGATGTAACGACAATCTTCGCCCGCCTCGAGGCCGATGAAGTGCGGGGCCGTGGTGGTCAGCACGCACTGCCCCGCCTCGCGGACCAGCGCCGCGAACAACTGCGCCGAGCGCTCCGGGTCGAGCTCGCTGGACACGTCGTCCAGCAGCAGCAACGGGGCCGCGCCGGTGAGCTCGCGCGCGGCCTGCAGCTCGGCGATCTTGAAGGCGAGGATGAGCGCGCGGGCCTGCCCCTGCGAGGCGTAGGTGCTGGCAGATTGGCCGCCGAGCTGCATGTCGAAGTCGTCGCGGTGGGGGCCGACCGTGGTCGTGCCGCGGGCGATGTCGTGGCGACGGTGCTCACGCAGGGCCTCGGAGAGGACCGACTGGGCGTCGCGGTCGCCGAGGGCGCCCACTTTGCTCAGATAGTTCATCGACCCTGGCAGGGCGGCGCCGTGGATACCGGCGAAGGCCGCTGCGAAGCGCGCGTGCAGGTCGGACAGCAGGCGTTCGCGCCGGGTCCAGATCCGGCCGCCGACCTCAGCCAGGCCGACCTCGTAGGAGGCCAGCAGGTCGTCACGCGTCCGCGGGTTGCTCTCTTCGTCGCGCAGGACCCGGTTGCGCGAGCGCAGTAGTTTTTCGTAGTCCTGGGTATCAGAAATGTGTGTGCGCTCACGGGCGAATAGCACTCGGTCCATGAACTGGCGACGGCCAGTGGGCGAGCCGCGCAGTACGCCGAGGTCCTCCGGGGTGAACAGGATGGCGCGCAGGCGGCCATAGAAGTCGACGCCGGAGCGGATGGTCTTGCCGTCGGCCTGGGCGAGGCGGCGGGTCTGGCGGTCGGTGCGGCTGAGCTGGACGACGAGGCGCGAGGTGATGCCGACGCGGGGGTCGAGGCCGCTGACCTCGACGCGGGCTTCGGGCTGTCCGTGGCGGACCAGGGGGCTCAGGTCGGCGCTACGAAACGATCGCAGGGTGCCGATGAGGTAGAGGGCCTCAAGTACGTTGGTCTTGCCGGCGCCGTTGTGGCCGTGCAGCACAGTGAAACGCGGGCCGAAGGTTACTTCGCCCGCGCCGATGTTGCGAAACTCGCGGATGCTGAGGTGCTGGAGCTGCAGGTCAGATCCGCATCGGCATGACGACGCCGAGGTAGTCGGGGCCGTCGACCGGTCGAAGCACACAGGGGTCGAGCTCGCCCTGGAAGTCGAGGTGGACCTGCTTGGTGTCCATCGCCTCGAGCACCTCGATCAGGTAGCGGGCGTTGAAGCCTGCGACCAACGGCTCGCCTTGATACTCGATCTCGATCTCTTGATGAGCGACGCCGAGGTCGGGGTTGTCGGCGGTCAGCTTGAGGCTGTCCTTGTCGAGCTCGAGGCGGACGGTGGCGGTCTTTTCGGGGGCCATGACCTCGGCGCGCTTGAGCACGTCGATCATCTCGTCGCGCAGCGCGGTGGCGCGGCGCCGGAACTCGCGCGGGATGACCTGCTCGTACGGCGGGAACACCACGTTGTTGAGCTTGACCGAGAGCAGCAGCTCCTCGGCTTGCAGGTACAGGTGCTGGCCATCGACCGCGAGGCCGACCTCGCCGGAGACGCGGTCGAGCACGCGCTTGATCTCCAGCATGCCCTTGCGCGGGATGATGATGCCGCGCTCGAGCTTGGGGCCCGCCAGCGGGAGCGAGAGCTTGGTGAGGCGGTGGCCATCGGTGGAGACCATGGTGCCGAGCTCGCCGCTGCTCTCGAACAGGACGCCGTTGAGGTTGACCCGGGCTTCGTCGGTCGAGACGCTAAACTGGGTCTTCTGGATCAGGTCGGCGAGGGTGTGGCCCTGCAAGCGCGTGAACTTGATGCCCTTGGTGTCGGGCAGCTCCGGGAAGTCACCCGGGGCCTGACCCATGAGCTTGAACTCGCTGCGGCCGACGCTGAGCTGGGCCCAGTGGTTCTCGAGCCCGCGGATGCGCAGTGGCTTGGCCGGCAAGGTGCGCACCACGTTGTGCAAGTAACGAACACCGAGCGTCAGCGCCCCGGGGGTCTTTACCTCGACGGAGATGGTCTCGGTCACCGAGATCATCATGTCCGTCGCGCTGCAGATGAGCTTGTTGTCCTTGGTGGCCCGCAGAAGTACGTTGGCCAGGATCGGCATGTTGTTGCTGCGCTTGTCGGCGACGGTCTGTGCCTGGGCGAGCGCGTGGCTGAATTTGGACTGGTCGATCTCGAATTCCATCGAGGCCTCTTTGACTCGGACGAGTCGGATCGGTGAGAAAATGGGTGAGCACGAACAGCGTGCTTCAGAGTTAAGATCTTAAGGCTTTAATTCTTAAATTCTCGTCTTCTTGATCTGCGCTGTGGAGCGGGGGGAGCGGAGTGTATCGCACCGAGAAGACTCGTAGATCGGGAAATTTTTTGGGTGTGGGGCGGCGGGGGTTGAGGCGGAGGTTATCCCCGGGAGACGGTCCGGCCGGCGCTTGCCGGCTTGTCCGCAGGCGACTTCACAGGGGGCTGTGGAGGGCCCGTTCTCGAGACACGCCGAACGCCGGGACACCATGAAGGCGGCCCGGCGTGGGTGATCGATCGGAGCGTGTGAGGGAAGCGCTACAGGACGGCGCCCGGCGCTGTGATCGTGGCGCCGCCCGAGCCCGTGTGGACGGCAGTGCGGGTGGACTCGGCGCCGGTGAGCTGGCGACGCAGGGTGTCGACGGTGGCCCGCAGCTCGCGGTCGTCGGTCTGGATCGACTCGATGCGCTTGCAGGCGTTGATGACGGTGGAGTGGTCCTTGCCGCCGAAGCGCAGCCCGATCTCCGGAAAGCTGGCGCTGGTCAGTTGCCGGCACAAATACATGGCGATCATGCGGGGCCTGGAGATGCCCTGATGCCGGCGCGGACCCTTGAGGTCGGAGATGCGGACGGAGAAGTGCGCGCAGACCACCTTCTGCACGCTCTCGATGCTGACCGGAGGGGGCTGCGCGTTGCCCGCGGGGGCGCCGAGCACGTCGCTGACGAACTCGCAGGTGATCGGGACGTGCTTGAGGGCGGCCAGGGTCGACACGCGGACCAGCGAGCCCTCGAGCTCGCGGACGTTGGAGCGGACGATGGTGGCGAGGTGCAAGGTGACGTCGTCGGCGATGGCGATGTGATCGTGCTCAGCCTTCTGGCGGAGGATCGCCACGCGGGTCTCGAGGTCCGGCGGCTTGATGTCTGCGACCAAGCCCCAGTTGAGCCGGGAGATCAGGCGGTCCTCCATCCCCTGCATCTCCGAGGGCATGCGGTCGGCGGTGACGACGATCTGCTTCTCGGCCTCGTAGAGGACGTTGAAGACGTGGAAGAACTCGTCCATCGTCCGGTCGCGGCCAGCGATGAACTGGATGTCGTCGATCAGCAGGACGTCGCACTGGTCGCGGTAGCGGCTGCGAAACTCGTCGAATTGATTGAAGCGCACCGCGGCGATGAACTCGTTCATGAAGCGCTCGGCGCTCTGATAAACGATGCGCTGCTCGGGACGCGTGGCGTGGATGTGGTGGCCGATCGCGTGGAGCAGGTGGGTCTTGCCGAGGCCGACCCCGCCGTAGATGAAGAGCGGATTGAAGCGGGTGCCAGGCTCGTGCGCCGCAGCCCAGGCCGCGGAGGCGGCGAGCTCGTTGCCGGCGCCCTTGATGAAGTTCGGGAAGCGATAGCGGCCCGACAGTTGCGGGGGCGGAGCAGCGACCAGCACCGGGACCGGCGGACTCGTGGGCCGAACGGGCTCGGTCGCAGGGGGAGGCATAGGAGTGGGGAGGCTTGTGGGGGCAGCCGGCGCGTCGGCCGTGACCTCGATCTCGACGTCATAGGTCTGCGCTGTGCGAGCGCGGAGCTCATCGAGCACGACGCCAAGGTAGTGGTTCTCGAACCACTCCTTCATGAAGCGGTTGGGCGCGGTGAGGTGCAGTCGGGTGCCGTTGACCGCCCGGAGTGCGATCGGTCGCAGCCACAGATCGTAGGTCTGGGCCCCGAGTCGCGGTTGCAGTCCTTGCAGAGCCTCGCTCCAAATATCGGTCATGAACCCTCCATCCACAGACTCGAAAGGCCTGTGGGAAACTTGGAAAAGAACGGGATTACAACGAGTTAAGCGACGCAATGCGGTCGTTGTCCACATCCTGTGAGATCACCCGAGGGGGGTCGGGGAGGCCTGACAGGGGATGCAGAAAGCGCGCGTGCGCCGCGGGGCAAAAGTTGTAAGGCGCGCCGGGCGGCGCGGGAGGAGTCTTCTACTCGGGCTCACCGGTCGGGGACAAGACGCTGGCGACAGGGAATTTCTAAGCCTTCGAGATACAACCGCTTTTCGGCGGATGGTGGGTTCGGAGCTCGCTCGAGAACGACCCACGACAGCGCGCGCGATCGCGGGATCCAAGCGTGATCACAGGAAATTTCCGAAGGCTTCGGGTCAGGTTGCGCAGGCGACTCCAGACCAAGCGGTTTTGCGCCGCTCCTGGGCCGCAAGTCGGCTTACCGAGCCAGTTTCGCGGCTCGGGTGAAAGTCGTTTCCAGGGGCGCGTGTAGGTGTGCCAACGAGAGTGTCGTCCCCGGCGTGTGGAAGGATCGCATGGATGCTGGAGACAAGGGCGTGGTGGGACCGCCGCATGTAAGGATGCAGACGGCTGTCGTGATAGGCGTTGCGTTGACAGACCGAGGTCGCGCTGGTATCGATCCGGCCCCTTTGCCGGGCCCGCGTCTGCTTCCAGGCGCCGAGCAATCTCTCGCTCGCAACGACTTCAGGCAATAGTCCCGGCCCAGCCCAGCTCACGGAAATCCCATGTCGAAGCGCACGTACCAGCCCCATAACCTGAGCCGCGCCCGTACCCACGGGTATCGCGCCCGTATGGCGACCCGCGGTGGCCGCAAGGTTCTCGCCGCCCGTCGCCGTCGCGGCCGTAAACGCCTGAGCGTGTCGATCGGCGGCAAATGAAGCCTGAAGGCTTCCCTGCTGCGATCCGCGTACGGAAGCGCAGGGAATTTCTCCGCATCCAGGGCGCAGGTGCCAAGCTTCACCTGCGCCACTTTCTCGTGTTCGTGGTGCCACCAGCGGCCAACCCTGCGATGCAGCGGGCCGAGAAGCGCAGCGATGATGTGCGGCTCGGCATCACCGTGACGCGCAAGGTCGGATGCGCGGTCGTGCGAAACCGCATAAAGCGCTATGTTCGTGAGGCATTTCGGCGCAAACGTGGCAGCTTTACACCCGGTTACGAGATGGTCTGGGTCGCAAAGCAAAGCGCAGCATCGGTCGGCTACGACGAGGTCGTCGCGGCGATGGATGCGTTAGGCAAGCGCCCGCCGCTGGGAGCACTGTGCTGAGCCACGTCATGATCGCCTGCATCCGAGTGTATCAGCGGGTGCTCTCGCCGATCCTCGGGCCGTGCTGCCGATTCACGCCGAGCTGCTCGCACTACGCGTGTGCCTGTATTCGTGACCACGGGGCCCTGCGCGGCGGGTGGCTGACCATTCGTCGGCTGCTGCGCTGCCATCCGTGGCACCCGGGGGGCCTCGATCTGCCGCCCGCGCTGCCGGGGCCCAAGGCCGCGGACCAGCGTCTCTCTCCGTCCGTGATGGACGCCCCCTCTTCTCTGGAGAACTGCTGAGTCGTGGATTTTCAGCGCCGTACCCTGTTGGCGATCGTCGTCTCCGTGTTGATCTGGGTCGTCTACGCGAACTTCTTCGCGCCGCCGATGCCGGAGCCGAAGGCGTCCTCCGCGAAGACCTCCACCGAAGCCAAGGCCGACGCCGACGCCGAACCCAAGGCCGGTGCGCAAACCGCCGGTAGCGACCCGCAAGCCGCCGGTGGCGACGCGCAGGCGGACGTCAAGCCGCACAACGAGGCGCCGGCGCAGACCCACCGACTGGCGACGGAGCTCATCGCCCTCGATGTTGGCAACGTCGGCGGGATCATTCGTCGCACGGAGCTGTTGAGCAAGCAGTTCGTGCGCGCCGACGGCATCGGCGACGACTTTCTGCACCTCGGCGGCGCCGACTCGCTGGCGATCAGCTTCGACGCCAACGAGACCGACTTCCGGATGCCGCGCACTGCGGGCTGGGAGGTCGTCAGCAAGACCGACAAGGCGTGGAGCCTGCGCTACAAGGACCTCGACGTGGAGGTCCTGGGCGACCTCAAGGTCACTGATGGCTACGAGGCCCAACTTCAGGTCAAGGTGCTCAACCGCTCGAGCAAGCGGCAGAGCCACAGAATGCTGCTCAAGAGCCAGTACGGCCTGCCCAAAGCGGCGAGTAGCTACGACGTCCACCGTGGCCTGTGCGCGACGGTCGACGATGTCGAGGAGTTCGACTCCAGCGACGTCGCCGAGCAGTCGGGGACGGTCCGCGGCCAGATCCGCTGGGCCGCGCTCGACAGCAAATACTTCGTGTCGGCGGTCGTGCCGACCCACCCCGTACAGATGTGCGAAGTGAAGCTCAGCGACGACGGCGCGATGCTCGTCAGCACGCTCGGCTCGAACGCTGTCATCCTCGAGCCCAACGAGTCGCGGACCTACGAGTTCGGGCTGTACCTGGGTACCAAGGAGATGGAGCGGCTGCAGAGCTTCGCCGTGGTCCCGGGCGTGCATCTGGAGGATGCGGTCGATTGGGGCTGGTTCGGCGGACTGACGCGCTTCCTCGGCGAGAAGATGCTGTGGCTGCTGCGGGTTTTCTACAACCTGACCGGCATCTGGGGCGTGGCGATCATTCTCCTGACGGTCTGCGTCAAGGTCGTGACGCTGCCGCTGACCTTTAAGCAGATGCGCTCGATGAAGAAGATGCGCGAGGTCCAGCCGGAGCTCGAGGCGCTCAAGAAGAAGTACGCGGACGACCGCGTGCGCCAGGCCCAGGAGATGCAGGCGCTGTTCAAGCGGGCCGGCGTCAATCCGCTGGCCGGCTGCCTGCCGATGCTCATCCAACTGCCGATCTGGATCGCGCTGTACGCGATGCTCAACACGGCGGTCGAGCTGTACCGTGAGCCCTTTATGTGGCTCCCGGACCTGACCCAACAAGACCCCTACTACATCCTGCCGCTCGCAATGGGCGCCCTGATGTACTTCCAGATGAAGATCCAGCCCTCGGGCGTGGACAACGAGCAGGCCAAGATGATGGCGTGGATGATGCCGATCATCTTCACGGTCATGATGCTGTTCCTGCCGTCCGGCCTTTGTGTCTACATCTTCGCCAACGTGCTGCTGTCGCTGGTACAGACGGTCATCCAGCTCCGTCCCTCGCCGACCGCCGTGGCCACCAAGTCCTAGGAGAGTTGAAGAACATCATGGCTGACTCCACGCAAGCGGCTCCTGCGGCCGATACCCCCGCTAACGCTGACCAGAACTACGGCAAGGCGGTCCCCGTCGTCCGCTCGTTCCTCGAATCCGTCCTCGGCCTGCTCGGCGTCGAGGTCGAGGTCGACATCGACATCGAGGAAGACGGTCTTCACTGTGACCTCAACACCAGCGAGGAGGACGGCGGCCTGCTCATCGGGCGCCACGGCGCCACGCTGGACGCTCTGCAGTACCTTACGCTGCGCGTGCTGCAGGCCGAGGGCTTCGACCGCATGCGCATCACCCTCGACGTCGGCGGCTACCGCACTCGGCGCGAGAAGAGCTTGAAGGAGCTCGCGCAGGGCGTCGGTCAGAAGGTGCAGACCAGCGGTCGGCCGTACCACTTCGACCCGATGTCGGCGATGGAGCGTCGCGTCGTGCACATGACCCTCATGGAGATGGAGGGTCTGCGCACCGAGTCGGAGGGTGAGGGCCGCTTCCGGCACGTCGTGGTGTTCCCGGCGCGCGACGGCGATGGCCGTCGCTCCGAGAATGACGACGCGCGGGCATGAGATGACCGGTGACTCCGGGGATCGTCACCGGGACTGATCGGTCGACGATCGTCGGCGTCGCAACTGGCACGCCGGACGGCGGGGTGGCGATCGTTCGGCTCAGTGGGTCGCGGGCCCAGGAGATCGTTCGGTCGCTGGTCGGCGAACTGCCGACGGTGCGTCAGTTGGCACGTCGGCGGCTGAGACTCGGTCGAGACACCGAGGATGCGCTGGTGGTGGTGATGCCCGGACCGGGTTCGTTCACCGGCGAGGATGTGGTGGAGCTGCATGTCCACGCCGGCGCTCGCAACGTGGAACTTGTGGTGGCGACGGTGCTCGCTTGCGGGGCGGTCGCGGCCGATGCAGGGGAGTTTAGTCGGCGGGCCTTCGAGCACGGACGGCTGAGCCTCGAGCAGGCAGAGGGGATCGCGGCATTGATCGCGGCACAGACCGACGCGGCGCTCGAGCAGGCGAGGCGCCTGGTCGCTGGGGAGCTCGGGCGGGAAGTGGGTCTACTGGCGAGCCAGATCCACGCGCTACGGTGCGAGGTTGAGGCGAACCTCGATTTTTCCGAGGATGTCGAGGCGGGCGACGTGCAGCGCTGGCGCGGAGAGATCTCGAGGTTCGTGGCGACGATGCTGGGCTGGCTCGGGGGCTTCGAGGCCGGCCGGCGCTCGCGTGAGCGCCCGCGGGTCGTGCTCGCGGGGCCGCCGAACGCCGGCAAGAGCGCGGTGTTCAACGGATTGCTCGGAAGATCGCGTGCCATCGTGTCACCAGTTCCGGGGACGACCCGCGATTACGTGGAGGCCGAGCTGAAGCTGGGCGCGCAGGAGATCGTGCTGGTCGATACGGCAGGGCTGCGCGACGGCGCCGACGCGGTCGAGGCCGCGGGGATCGCCCGCAGTCGCGATCAGATCGATGGAGCCGACCTCGTGTTGTGGATCGAAGCGGCAGATGCTGAGCCGGCGGTGGTCCCGACGGTCGAAGTGGTGTGTGTGGAGAACAAGCGCGACCTCGGTTGCCGACGACCGACGTGGCTCGGTGCCGTCGGGACGATGGGTGGTGTCGAGGAGCTGCGGGCCGCGCTGCAGATGTGGGCGCAGTCGCGAGTCGAGCAGCCTTGGATCGGTCTGGCCAGGCACCGCGATCGAGTCGCCGATAGCAGGGAAGCGCTCGATGACGCCGCGGCTGTGCTCGACCTGTCGGGCCCACTCGAGATCGCGGCGTTTCAGCTCGGAGTCGCGGAGCAGCGGCTCACCGAGGTGACCGGGCGCAGCACGCTCGGGCCCATCGGTGCCGAGGTGCTCGCAGACATCTTTTCGCGGTTCTGTATTGGCAAGTAGGACCGAGGCGTGGACTCCCGCAGCGGTACTATTTGCTCGTCGCGGTCGACCTAAGTAGGGCCTGCAGATCGTCGGCGAAGGCGTCGATCTGGGCGGGGTCGTGTGCGGCGGTCACGGTGATCCGTAGGCGGGATGTGCCATGCGGAACGGTGGGTGGGCGGATCGCCTGGACGTGCCAACCGCGGTCGACGAGCTGAGCGCTCAGCGACAGCGCCGCCTGGTTGCTGCCGAGGAGGATGCGAAAGATTGGGGCCTTGGGGTTGGCCTGACCGAGGCGCTCGGCGAGGTGCTCGACGTTGGCCCATAGACGAGTGCGGCGCAGGTGCCCCTCGGGGCCGTCGACCAGATCGATCGCCCTGTGAAGCTGGGCGGCGATGACGGGCGAGATACCCGTGCTGAACACGAAGCTCCTCGCGGCGCCGCGGATCCACTGGCAAACAAGTGCGGAGCCGGCGACGAAGGCTCCGGCGCAGCCGAAGGTCTTGCCCAGGGTGCCGACGAGCGCGGTCGCGGCGATGCCGTGCATTCCAGCGTGCCCGGTGGCACGACCGTCGCGGCTGAAGAGGCCGAAGCTGTGGGCCTCGTCGAGGTAGAGGCAGCCATCGGTGGCGAGGTGCCGCTGCATTGCGGTCGGATCGGCGTAGTCGCCATCCATCGAAAACAGCGCCTCGGTAACCCACCAGCGGAGCGGGGCAGATGTGCTGGGCGGCGGGGAGGTGGCGTGGTCGAGTACGCAGAGCTCGGCGCGTGCGAGACGGAGTCCGTCGATGATGCTGGCATGGTTGAGCGCGTCGCTGAAGACCTGGTCACCTGGCTGGATGAGGGCAGGAAGGACCCCGATGTTGAGCTGGAAGCCGCTCGGGAACAGTACAGCGTCCTCTGCGCCGGCCAATTGCGCGAGTCTGATCTCGATTGAACGGTGTTCCGGGAGGTCGCCGCAGACCAGTCGGGACGCGGTGGCACCGGTGGTCGAGGTCGTGACGACGAGGTTGGGGTGGTCTGCGAGGCCGAGATAGTCGTTGCTGCAGAAGCCGACGACGGGGCGACCGTCGAGGTTGTAATGCACGCCGTCTCGGTCGGAGATCGCGGGAGGTCTTCGAGTCAGACCAGCGTGGGCTTGCTCGGCGAGTTGGATGCGGAGTCGGCGGTCGAGGAGATTGGGCATGGCGCGCTTGACAGCCGAGCGGTGCAGGTCTTACTGCGGATCCGTGTCCGGGGGCAACTTGAAGGCCTTGCTTGAGCCGCACGTGAGCGCGCTCGGCTTCTTAAGAGGCATTGCGTGGGACAAGCTTGAGGAGCTGGGCCGGCAGTGGTTGCGCTTTGGACGGGCGATGAATTTGAGCGGGGCACGAGATCTTCCAGGCCTCGCGGAGCAGGTGGCTGAGGGTCTTGAGGTCGTTGCACTCGCGGAGCGCCTTGGATGTGCCGAGGGAGATCGATGGATCGATGTCGGCTCGGGTGCGGGCTTTCCTGGTTTGATCGTGGCAGCGTGTTTGCCGGTGGAGATCCTGTTGGTCGAGCCACGCGAGCGGCGAGCGGCGTTTCTCGAGTTGATGCTCGCACAGTTGAGGGCGAGGGGACGGGTCATTCGAGGGAGGCTTGAGGAGGATGGGATCCGGGATGAACGCGGAGGGCTGCTGGATCGGGTGGAATTCGGGTGGGCATCGGCGCGGGCCGTATTTTCGCCTGAGCTTTGGCTGACGCGCTCGCAGACATTGCTGGCGGGGGATGGCGTCACTGTGGTTCACCTGCATCGGGGAGATGCGGACCCGCTGGGTCGAGAAGCTGCGGCGAGTGTGGATGGCGAACGTTGGTCGGTTCGCGGCTATCGGCGTTTCACGTGAAACGTCGATGACGTGATGCGAGTGCCAGCGCGGGTGCGCAGGGAGTGATGCTGGACTCAGATGTTTCACGTGAAACGTTCTGACGGTAGTCCACCGATGTTTCACGTGAAACATAGTACCTAGATCGCGTCAGTTGCGCAGGTGTGTAGGTGGGCTTCGATCTCAGGCACAGGCTCTTCCGAGAGGAACACGGCTGCCCGCAGGAGTGGTTCGGCGGGGCCGGGATTGCCCTGGCGGCACCAGATGTAGCCGAGGGTGTCGAGGTAGTTGGCGTTCGCGGGGTCGCTGGCCAGCGCTTGGCGGATGAGGGATTCAGCCTGGGTCAGCTCGATGCCGTCGAGGGCGAACTGATAGGCGATCGCGTTTTGCAGGGTGGCGCTGTCGGGGTTGCGAGCGAGCGCGTCTTGAAAGTGTCGGATGGAGGTGGCGGTGTCGCCGTCGCTGCGGGCGCGAAACCCAAGCAGTGCGTGGTACTCGGACTTCCAGGTCGGTGCCTGGCCGAGCGAGGCCAGGCCCAGCAAGAGCGCTGCCACGAGGAGGCCGCCGAGCGCGTGGACCCAGCGCGGCCAGCCTCGAGCCAGGAGCGCGCCGAGGATGAGTCCCATGCCGAGGCCGCCGACGTGCCCGGCCTGGGCGATGCCGGGAACGATCGTGCCGAGGAACAGGCACAGCAAGATCAGGATGCCGAGGCGGAGCGCCGAGACCGGGTCGAGGGCGGCCTGGAGCGTCGGGCTGCCGAACTGTCGGCCGACCCACAAGGCGCCGGCCTGACCGAGCACGCCTGCCGAGGCGCCGACGACCATCCGCGATTCGCACCACAACAGTGAGACCAGGCAGCCGGCGACGCTGGTGAGGATGAAAAGGATCGCGCTTCGCCAGGAGCCCCACGCGTGTTCGACCCAGTCACCGATGGAGCCGAGCGCCACCATGTTGAGCACGAGGTGGACCAGGGAACCGTGCAGGAGGCCGCTGGTGAGCACGCGCCACCATTCGCCGTCGACCCAGACGCGGGTGAGGTCGAGGGCGCCGAGCTTGAGGAGGATCTCCTCGCTGCCTTCGAGGCTCCACAGGCTGCGGGTCGCCGTTTCCCAGGGATCGGGGGCGCTGACCAGGGCGCCGACGAAGGTCGCTGCATAGGCAAGCACGCACAGCGCCAGCAGAGTCGCAGTGACTGGACGCTGCGGGAGGCGCCGCCACAGGGGGACGTCGGGGTCGCTCGCGTCGGGCTCGCCTTGCACGGCGAGAACCTAGCACCTGGCGCGACGAGCTCGCCCATGCTGCTGCATTTCTGGCGGTGAACGACGACCTGTCCTTTGGGACATGCAGGGGCGGTTTTGCGCCGCTACGCGCGGGCCCGCTGGCTTGCGAGCCGGCGGCGCAGACGATTATCGTTATGCTGTCCGGGTGCGTTTGACCGTGATGACGATGAGACGCAGACGCGAGCTGCCGGCGGTGGCTGCCCCGGACACAGTTGTGGGTCGGGGACGGTAGGGAACCGGGATGGCGCGCCAGAACTTGTTGCTCGTCGACGGGGATGCCCGGCACCTGCGCGTGCTGGAGGTCAGCCTGCGTCGGGCCGGCTTTAGCATCACGAGCGCAGACAGCTCGTTGCAGGGGCTGCAGTACCTCGAGACGGCCGAGCCGGACCTCATCATCTCCGACACGCACCTGGCCGACGGCGACGGCTTCGACTTCTGCAGGGCGGTGAAGCAAAACCCCCGCTGGACGGGCATCCCGTTCATTTTTCTGACCAGCGCGACGGAGTTGGAGGACAAAGTCCGCGGGCTCGAGCTCGGGGTCGAGGACTACCTGACCAAGCCGATCTACGTGAAGGAGGTGACCACGCGGGTGAAGATGCTGCTGCAACGTAAACAGCAGGAGCGCCTCGGTCGCAAGGACGCCCGCACGAAGTTTAGCGGGCAGCTCGCCGACATGGCGATCGTCGACCTGCTGCAGACGATCGAGATCTCCCGCAAAAGCGGGACGATCGAGCTCGACACGGACCTCGGGCACGCGAGCGTGTGGTTTCGCGACGGGCGAGTCATCGACGCCAAGATGGGCCGTATGCAGGCCGCAGCGGCCGTCTATCGCCTGCTGGGGATCAACGAGGGCAGCTTCGAGGTCGAGTTTCGCAACATCAGTCGCGCCAGCGTGATCAGGGAGACGACCCAGGGCCTGTTGATGGAGGGGATGCGGCGCGTCGACGAGTGGGTGCGCCTGCTCGAGGGCCTCCCGCCGCTCGACCACACCCTGACGGTCGACGCGCAGTTGTTGGCGACTCGCCCAGAGCCGCCGAAGGCCGCATTCGCGATGCTGCTGCGCCGCTTCGACGGTCGCCGCACGATCATCGAGATCATCGACGACAGCGGGATCGACGACCTCATGGCGCTCGAGATCATCAGCGGGCTGTACTTCGAGGGCCTGCTGACCGACGAGGTCGCGGCCGTCGACGATGAGCACCACGAGGCGCCACGCACGAACCTGGATCCATGGGACCCGGCGTTGACGCGGGCTGGAGTGCCGCCCCTGCCGTCGACAGTGGACCCAGGCTGGGCGCCGACCAGCGCCGCTGACTTGCCGCCCCTGCCGTCCTATCCGTTGCCTTTTCCCAACCTCAGCGCCGCCATCGATCACGATGATGTGCTGGTCGGTGGTATTCCGGATGACGTGCGCGACCCGCAGGAGTCCGATGAGGGCAGGATTATGGCCGTGACCGGAGCACGGCGGCGGCGGACCGACAAGGTCTCCGCTCCCGCAGCGCCCACGGTCCGTCGGCTCGAGGCCGTCGATGGACTCGTGGCCTTGCCGATGGGGATGGCCCGCGCAGAGGCCTTCGGTGAGTTGCAGTCGCTACCCGAGGCGGACCAACCCGACGTGCGCACGCATTCGCCGTCGTCGTCGATCATCGTGCGCCCGCGGGACATCCGGTCGTCCTCCTCGACGTCTCTGGCAGCCAACAGCGCGGTGACTGTCGCCCCGGATCCGGCCAACGCCTCCGATACCTGGCCGCACGACGAGGTCTCGCCGCAGTTGTTGCACGAGAGCTCGGACGACATGAGTCGGCTCAGCGCCCTGGTCGCGGCGCTCAATACCAGCCCCGGTGAAGCCAGCAGCGGAGCGCTGCCCGAATCCGCCGCGGTCGTGGCCCGCCCGGCTCCGCCGCGTTCGCCGACGTACTGGTGGGCATGGATCACCCTCGCGGCGGCTTCGATCGCAACGGTCGTCGCGCTGCAACGATGGGACGCTGAGGACTACAGGCCGCCGGTCGTGGTGGCCAGTGGTGATGCAACGACGCCCAAGCCGCTGCCCACGGCGACGCCGGTGGTCAAGCCGCCGCCCGAGCCCGTGAAGCCGCCGGTCGAGGCACCCATCGCGGTGCCGGACGAGCCCGTGGTGCCGCCGCCGGCCGTGCCGGATCCGCCGGTTGAGCCAGTCACGACGCCGCCGGTCGAGTCGCCGCCGGTGGTCGATGACGGGGCGCTCAAGCGCGAGGTGGAGAAGGCCGCGAAGCTGTATCGCTCTGGTCGCTTGAAGGAGGCGCTGGCGGCCGCCGAGGCGGCGCTGCAGATCGACCCCAATCACGCACCGGCGTTGCTGGTAAAGGCCAACGTGCTCGTCGAGCGCAAGGACTTCGAGGCGGCGAAGTCGGCCGCCGAGGCGGCGATCGCCAGCGACAGGATGATGGCGGACGCCTGGCTGGCGCTCGGCGTCATCGAGCAGGAGCTCGGCGCGACGGAGGCCTCGATCGCCGCGTACGAACGCTTCCTCGAGGTCGCGCCGAAGTCGCCGTACGCCGCGAGCATCCGCACGCAGCTCAAGCAAATGAAGCCCGCTGGCTAACGCGCTTGAACCGGCCTGAGAAGCGCGCTACGCCAGGCGACCGATGCCGGGGCCGATGACACGCGCTGCGAAGATCCTGGCGATCGAGTCGTCGTGTGACGAGACCGCGTGTGCGGTCGTCGAGGGCCTGCAGGTGCGCGCGAGCATCATCGCCTCGCAGGTCGAGATCCACGCGGCGTTCGGCGGCGTGGTCCCCGAACTGGCGAGCCGCCACCACCTGACCGCGGCGGTGCCAGTGCTGCGGGCCGCGGTCGAGGCTGCAGGCGTGACCTTCGCGGAGCTGGATGGGCTGGCGGTGACCGAGGGACCCGGGCTCGTCGGCGCGTTGCTGGTCGGAGTCCAGCTCGCGCAGGGGCTCGCGCTGGCGACCGGACTGCCGCTGCACGGCATCCACCACATGGAAGGTCACCTACTCTCGCCTTTTCTCGGCGACGCGGAGATCACGGCGCGAGAATTCGTTCCGCACCTGGCGCTGTCGGTCTCGGGTGGGCACAGCGAGCTCGTGTTGGTGGCCGGGCTCGGCGATTACCGCGTGCTCGGCTGCACGCGCGACGACGCGGCCGGCGAGGCGTTCGACAAGGTCGCGAAGCTGCTCGGGCTCGGATATCCGGGTGGCCCGGTGATCGATCGCCTGGCCGCCGAGGGTGACAGCACGGCGTTTCGTTTTCCGCGGGCGATGCTCGCGGACCGCGAGCGCTTCGAGTTCTCGTTCTCGGGCCTGAAGACGGCGTTGTCGGTGCACCTCGACAAGCACGGTCAGCCAAGCTCGCGCGCGGCGCTGGCGGACCTGTGCGCGTCGTTCCAGGCGGCGGTGGTCGAGGTGCTGGTGGCGAAGGCCCGACTGGCGCGGAGAAAATTCGCCTGCAAGGCGATGACGATCGTCGGCGGGGTCTCGGCGAACCGCGGGCTGCGTGAGGCGATGGCGGCCGCGGCCGCGGCCGACGGCTTTGAATTGTGGACGCCGGCGCTGCGCTACTGCGGTGACAATGCGGCGATGATCGGCGCCGCAGCGGCGCTGCGGGTCCAGGCTGGACGCACACCCGCGGTCCAGGTGTTCGCCAGCCGCGCGATCGACGAGCCACGAGGCGTGACCGCATGATCGACCCACCTGGACAACTCCTTCGTCGCCACGGCCTGCACGCGCGGCACAGTTGGGGGCAAAATTTTCTCATTTCGATGGATGTACACGACGCGATCGTGCGCGCCTCGGGTGCGCGGCCCGGGATGCGCGTGGTCGAGATCGGAGCGGGCCTCGGCACGCTCACGGACCGGCTGCTGGCCACCGGAGCGGACATCTGGGCGATCGAGCGCGACCGTGACCTGTGCAAGGTGCTGCGCGAGGAGATCGGGCCGCGCCCGAATTTTACGCTGCACGAAGCGGATGCGGTGCGCTTCGACTATGCATCGGCGGCGGTCGGCCAGGAAGTACCGCCGACGATCGTCGGGAATCTTCCATACCAGCTCACCGGGCCGCTGTTGTTCATGATGCTCGAGCATCACGCGATCACCGGGCCGTGGGTCGTGATGGTCCAAAAAGAGGTCGCCGACCGGCTCTGTTCGCCGCCGGGGTCGCGCGAGTATGGCGGCGTGACGGCTGTCATGTCGCGTGTGCGAGCGGTGTCGCGGGTGTGTGCGGCCTCGCGGGGGTGCTTCCTGCCAGCGCCGCGGGTCGATTCGGCGGTCATCCGCCTCGACCCGAGAGCCGCGCCGCGCGGGGTCGTGCGTGACAGGATCGGGTTTCAACAACTGGTGCGCTCGGCGTTTCAGCAGCGGCGCAAGGTCCTCAGCAACGCGTTGACGTCGATCGCGGGCCGCGAGGCGGCGCTGCGTTGGTGCGTGGTGGCCGGCGTCGATCCGCAGATCCGGCCGGAGCGGCTCGGGCCCGAGGAGTTCGCGGCGTTGCAGCGGGCGCGTGAGGCAGAGGAGGACAGCGGCGTGCTCCCGCCACGCGGTACACCGGAGACCGACGATGCCGGAGCTTCCTGAAGTCGAGTCGGTGCGACGCGGATTGATCGCGGCGCAGTTGCAAGCCGAGGTGAACTCGCTGTGGCGCAGCGAGTTCAAGCTGCGGATCGGCAAGCACTGGGCGACGGAGAACCTCGAGTGCCTGCGCGGGGCGACCCCTGGCGAGGTCGGCAGGCGCGGTAAGTACATCGTGTGGGCGTTTCAAGGGGCACAGCGCGAGGCGCTCGGGCTGGTGATCCACCTCGGGATGAGCGGGCGGTGCGGCGTGACGACCCGCGAACAGCCGCGCGTGGCCCACACGCATCTGGCGCTCGGCTTCGCGGACGGGCGCGAGCTGCGGTTGGTCGATCCCCGGCGCTTCGGCGGGCTGCGAGCCGGCCCGCTGGCGGAGATCCTGGCGTCGCCGCCGATCGGTGAGCTCGGGCCCGAGCCGCTCGAGCCGGGGTTCTCGGGCGAGGTGTTGCAGGCGCGGCTGGGGGCCTCGGCGCGGCCGATCCGCGACGCGCTGCTCGACCAAGAGGCGGTCGCGGGGCTCGGGAACATCTATGCGGTCGAGTCGCTGTTCCTCGCCGGGATCCATCCGCTGCTCGAGGCTCGACGACTGCACCGCAGCGCCTGGGACCGACTGGCGGTGGCGGTGGTCACGGTGCTGCGGCAGGGCATCGAGAACGGTGGCACCACGCTCAAGGACTTTCGTAACGTCGTCGGTGAGGTCGGTCGGAATCAGGACGACCTGAAAGTGTATGGCCGGACGGGTCAGCCGTGCCCGCGGTGTGGCGCGCCGCTCGTCGGCTTCGTGTCGGGCGGCCGTAGCGGGGCGTACTGTCCCCGAGACCAGCCGCGGCCGCGGACTCGCCTGCTGCGCTGAGGCCGTCGCGGGCGGTGGTTTGCGAGGCGCGAAACAGACCGCTTGCCAGGGATTCGGGCATGGGCGCACACTTGCACGGCCCCAGGCGAGGGCGGCATGGACGAAGTCCACAGCACTGGCTCACTGGCCGCCCCACCTGTCGTGTCTGCGTCTGCCGCATCTGTCGCGTCTGCTGGATCACCTGCTTCCTCGGCGGTGTCACAAGAGACGCGGGCTGATGAAGCGCTGATGGTGTGCTTCCGCGACGGTGAGGCGCGGGCGTTCGAGGTGTTGGTGGTTCGGCATCGCCGCGGGCTGTTCAACTTCCTGCTGCGGAGCGTCCAGAACCGCAGCCGGGCCGAGGAGATGCTGCAGGAGGTGTTCTTGCGGGTGGTGCGTTCGAAGGAGCGTTACGAGCAGACCGCGAAGTTCACGACCTGGGTGTATACGATCGCCCGCAACCTGTGCGTCGACGAGAGTCGGCGGGCGAAGTTTCGCAGGACCGTGTCCCTCGACGCGCCGCGGCGGGGCGCCGATGGTGACGACGGTCCCGGGATGCTCGAGTCGGTGGCGGCCGATCAGGTGGCGACGGACGACGCCGCCGCGGCGCCGCAGATCCGCGGGCGGATCGCGGCGGCGATCGAGCTGCTTCCCGATGACCAGCGCGAGGTGTTCCTGATGCGTCAGGTCAGCGGGCTGTCGTTCAAGGAGATCGGGGAGATCGTCGGAGCGCCGGAGAATACGGTGAAGAGCCGCATGCGCTACGCGTTGGATAAGCTCCGCACCGAGCTCGCAGACTTCGCGCGCGAGTGAGTGACTACAACTCGGCGAGCGAGAGCTGCCGCGTGGGCGCTTGCACCGGCAACTTCTCGGCGCCCCAGCTCTTGCGGGCCTCGGGCGGGAGGCCGCCGCGGGCGCTGGCGTAGGCGTCGAGGAAGCGACGGGTCGCGGCGTTGCTGTAACCGCCGCCGGCGACGGGTCCGAACTCGGGGTGGTAGCGCTCGCAGATCTGGGCGAAGGCGGCGTCGCGTGCGTGCTTGGCGACGATCGATGCTGCAGCAACGGCGACGTGCGCCGACTCGCCGTCGTTGACGGCCTTGAGCCGCGGGTAGTGCTCGCGCAGCGGACGAAACAGGACCTCGCCGTCGCAGATGATCGTGGCGTCGACGGCGGCGCCGAGGCGACGTAGCAGTTGCAAGGCGACGTCCTGCTCGAGGCGATTGAGCTGACCGCGAAAGGTGTGCTCGTCGATCGTCTCGACCGCGACCAGCTCGCAGGTCCAGGCGACCGCGCAGGCGTGGATCTCGGCGGCGAGGTTGGCTCGCTGCTCCTGGGCCTTCGCGCCGGAGCCGAAGCGCTTGCTGTCCTGGACGCCGCGCGCGACCAGCTTGCTCGCGGCCTTGCGGTCGAGCACGACCACCGCGAGCGCCATCGGTCCGAGGATCGGGCCGCGGCCGGCCTCGTCGACGCCATAGGTGTGCCTGGGAGTCCCCGTGCGCGTGGGACCCGGACGAGTCATGGCGCGAGCCCATCGAGGCTGCCGAGCACGGCGTCGAGGCTGGCGACGGTGGTGGTGCGCAGGCGTAGGGCCTCGGCGCGGGGGGCCGAGGCGGCGGTGTGCCGGGCCTGGCGCTGGGCCTGGCGCATGTGGCGAAACAGGCCGCGGATGAATTTTCGCCAGCTCGCGGCGACCGGCTGGAGCGCGACGCGGTAGCGCTCGCGCAGGGCGGCCTCGCCCTTGGCGACGTTGGGACCGTGTTCGATGACGAGGCTGGCGACGAAGCCGGAGGAGTCGAGGCTGTCGAGGAAGCCCTGCGCCCAGGGGATCAGGCGGTTGCTGAGCACGTCGGTGAGGGCCTCTGTACCTGGCGTTTGGGTCAGGTCGGTGAGGTCGCTCTGGAGCGTGCGCAGGATGCTGTCCCGAAGGACAGCCGAGAGATAGGTAGCGTCCTGCGGGGCCAGGAAGGCGCGGGCGGGGGCCGTGCCGGCGCGGAGGATCCCGAGCGCGAGGCACTCGCGGACCAGCAGGTCATCGAGCGCGAGGATCTGGCCGTAGACGGTGTCGGCGAAGTTGACGAGGCGAAACTCGAGCTGGGCCGGGTCGCTGGCGTCGCCGACGGCGGCCGCGTCGGCCTTGGCGTCGAGGGCGTCGGCGGTGGTGAGCACGACCTCGCGCGCGTGGGTCAGGGCGTCCGCGAGGCGTCGGGCGGTGAGAGATCTCTTGAGCTCGCGGGCGCGCTCGAAGAAGTGACGCTCGAGGGCGTCCTCGACGGCGCGGAAGGGGTCGCGCTCGCTCTCGCCGGGCTCGAGCTCGGCGGGTGAGCGGGTGCGCAGGTCGAGCGCAGCGCTGGCGCAGATCGGGATGACGTCGAGGAGCAGGTCGCCGAACTGCTCACGCAGGTAATCGACGAGCTCGACGCGCTCGTCGTCGTCGAGGGTGTCGACCTTGTTGAGCACGCCGAGGACCTGGCGCCCGTCGGCGCGCAGGCCCTTGAGGGCGCTGCCCTCCGAGGCCGCGCCGCCGCGGGTGGCCGAGAAGATCCAGATGATGGCGTCGGCCTCGTCGACGAACTCGCGGGTGACTCGCTCATGAAAAGTGTCGAGGGCGTTGAGGCCGGGGGTGTCGACGACTGCGGCGTCGCCGAGGCGCAGGCCGGTGCGCTCGATCTCCATGTGGCGGATCCGGCTGGCCTCGAGGTCGTCGAGTTGTTGCAGGAAGCCGTGCACTTCATCGCGCGCGACGGTGGCGATCGATCCGTCGCGGTAGTGGACGCGGGCGCCGCCGCCGGGTCCGCGGCGAAACAGGTTGATCGTGGAGGTGGTCGGCAGCACGCCCATCGGCGCGACGGCCTCGCCGAGCAGGGCGTTGATGAAGGTGCTCTTGCCGGAGGAGAACTCGCCCATGATCGCGATCGTCAGCGGACGGGCGAGGCGCTCGCGGGCCGCGATCACGCCAGTGAGGGCCTCCTGCACGCCGCCCAGCGGAACCCCGAGGATGCGCCCGGGCATCGCGGCGAGCAGGGCGGTGGCGGCGGTCAGGAGATCTTCGAGGCGGTTGCTCTCGACGGGGCGGGCGAGGGCGATGAGCAGCGCGCGGGCGTGCTCGTGCTCGGGGAACTCGGTGAGGACCTCGACGAGGTACTCCTGCGCGGGCTCGGCGAGGCCGCGTTGCAGGCACAGCTCGGCGGAGGCGAGGGCGCGCTGGCTGCGAAGGACGGTCAGTCGCAGGCCGACGTCGCGCAGCGGGGAGACCTCGTCGGGGCCCCACGGGCCGCCGAGGTCGGCCTGGGCGCGGAAGCGCGGCGGGGGGCCGGAGACGAAGTCCTCCATGAAGTGCTTGTCCTGCTCGTCGCGATCTTGCACGCGCTTGCGGGCGTGGACCAGGCGTAGTTCTTCCGGCGCGCCGGGGCTATCGCGCAACTGCTTGCGGATCGCGGTGACGGCGGCCTCAGGGAACAGATCTGCTCGAAGGGACAGGTGGGCGAGCTCCTGCAAGTGGCGCTCGAGCAGGTCTGAGGGGGCGGCGCGGGCGGCCTCGACGAGGGCGTCGAGGCAGGCGCGGCGGGCCGTGAGCGGGGCGGCGGCGCCGTTGCTCGGCCAGGTGGCGGCCTCGGCGAGGGCCCACAGTCGCTGGCGCCTTGGGTCCTCCGGGGCGCGTTGCAAGTGGCGCAGCGCGAGCTCGCGGGTGGCCTGGCTTTCGGGACCTGTCCCAATGCACAGGCCCACGCGGACGCGCAGGTCATCCCACGTGGAGTCGCCGGCGTCGACGCGGGCGAGTGCGGCCTCGGAGCCGAGGCGGTCGCCCTTGGCGGCGAGGGCGAGGGCGAGATAGGCGCGGGCGGTGCGGGCGGAGGCGTCGGGCTCGGTGCCGTCGGGCGTCTCGGTCTCGCTGCCGAGCCAGGCGATCGCCTCGTCGATGCTCTCGGCTGCGAGCGCGACCTGGGCGCCCTCGGCGAGCAGGAGCTGACGAAGCGGACCGCGGGTGCCCTCGGGCAGGCGAGCGCGGGTCTTGTGCAGCTCGAGCAAGGCGCGCTCGTGTCGGCCGCGGCGGCCCTGCGCGAGGGTCGTGAGCAGGTGGTAGACGAAGCGGGTCTCCGGCTGCAGTGAACCGGTGAGCTCGTCGATGAGCTTACGAGCGCGGCGCAGAGCATCGAGGCTGGCGTCGAACTCGCGGCGGAGTAAGTGCAGCGTGGCTTCGACGAGCGGGCCGGCGGGGTTACGCTCGCTGCGCTTGCCGAGGCCCTCGGCGAACAGGTGCAGGACATCGCTGCGGTCGGGCACGACGAGGCCCTGCTCGACGATCGTCAGGGCGAGGCTGAGCAGCAGGCTCGCGTCGCCAGGGCGGGCCTTGAGCTGGGTCTGCAGGCGCTCGTAGGCGGGGGCGAATTGGCCGGCGCGGCGCAGGTCGTGGGCCTGGCCGAGCGCACGCGAGACCTCCTCGGGTTGTTGCGGTCCGGCGACTTCGGTGATGGCCTTGCCGACGCGCTTGGCCCAGCCGCCCAGGGCGTTGCCGACCGATCTCAGGGTGTTGGCGGGGCTCTGGGGGTCGTCGCCCTTGTTGTCGTTGCCGTCGTTGCTGTCGTCGCTGCCGTTGGTCATGCGGAGGGGCCCGTGCGAGGAGGGTAGCGGAGGTCAGGATCGGCGTGGTCCGATGGACGCGCGGGCTGGCTCACGCAGCCGAGACGACGGGGGCGGCGAGCCCGGGCTCAGTAGCGAGTTTGGCGAGCTCGTCGCGCAGTTGTTCGAGGCGCGACTCAAGGGCGCGAAGCTCGGTGAGCGCGGTGCGGCGCGGATCTGAGGCTGGCTTTTCGGTCAGGTTGACGGCGGTCGCGCTGGCGGCCGGGGTGCCGGGTTCGGCGGGCGGGAGCGCCTGAGCCTGGACCGCGGCGGCGCGCTCGAGCAGGGCCTGGAGGTGGGCGCCCAACTGATTATGGGCGAGCACGATGTACTCGCGCAGACCGGCGACGTGGGCGTCCACGGCGCGCAGCAGCGTGCCCTCGAGCTCGGAGAAGCTGTGGCTGAGCGCGTGCGGGACGGTCTTGCGGGCGGCCTCCCGCAGCTCGCGGATCGACCGCTCACGCAGGAACATGGTCGCCAACGGGGCGGCGATCGTGACGAGCATGCCGGCGACGATGTTGCCGAAGTACATGATCGCGGTGCCGGCGATGCCGACCGCGAGGGTGCCCGCCTCGACGCCGACCGAGGGTGGTTGCAGGTGCACGACGGGGCCGCGAAAGCCGAGGTTGAGCATGGTCTCGGCGAGGCGGCGCTGGGCCTGTTCGCCGCAGGTGTGGATCGCGTCGCGGCTGAGTTGCTCGAGGGCGAGGCGCAGGCGCTCGGTCTCGTGGTACGTGAAGTGAAGTAGCGCGTCCTGGATCGCGCCCGGCAGCAGGTCCGCGGTGGACCTGAGGTCGCTGCGCTCGAGCTGGGCGAGGATCGAGGTCTGAAGCTCGCCGCGGAAGCTGGTGAGGTGCTCGTGGCAGCTCTGGGCGATCTGGGCGCGACCCTCGGCGATCGTGCGCTCGATCTTGTCGAGGTCGAGGCGCTGCTGCACGAGGGTCTCGCGGACCTCCTTGAGCTCGGCCTGCAAGGTGGCGGCCTCGAGGCGCAGCGCCCGTGCCTCGATCGAGGTGTGATGCAGCAGCAGGTCGACGCTGCGTTGCAGGCTCGCGCGCGCGCGGGTCGGCAATACGGTAGTGCTCGTGCTGGCGAGGGTCTGTAGGCGGGCGCGTAGGCGGTGGACCTCGCGGGTGCCGATGCTGTCGCCCTTGGGTTGTTTGCTGGCGCCGCGGGCGTCGGTCTGGAACACCTCGACGGGGCCGGGCAGCACGGCGGTGAGCTCGCGATGGATGTGGTCGATGAGGGTGCCGCGTTCGGCGTCGGGGACGAGGTCGATGCGGTTGAGGGCGAGGAGGAGGGTGGCGCCGGTGCCTTCGGTGCCGCCGAGCGCGACCAAGGCGTCGCGCAGGAACGCGACCTCGGTCAGCTTGAGCACCTGGGTGGCGTCGAGCACGAGGATGATGGCGTCGCCGCGGGGTAATTCACCGCGGCTCATGAGGCTGCGGAAGCGCTCGAGGTCGTTGATGCCGGGGGTGTCGATGAGCTCGACGCCGGGCGGGAGGTGCTCGCTGGTGGTGGTGACGAGGAGGGTGCCGAGGAACTCCTCCTTGCCCTTGGCGAGCTTGGCGAAGCGGTCTGGCGCGAGCTCGTCGCGGTTGCCGTCGGCGTTGACGAGGAAGCGCCCGAGCTGGCGGTCGCGCACGATCTGAACCACGGCGCCGGTGGTCGGGGTGACGCCGCTGGGCAGCAGGGCCTCGCCGAGCAGGGCGTTGATCAGGGTGCTCTTTCCCTGCTTAATTTCGCCGATCACGAGCACGCGCAGTTGGGCGTGCTCGAGGCGGCGGGTGGTGTCGGCGACGATGTGCTCGCCGAGCCCGGGCAGACCGAGCTGGCTCGCGATGTCGGCGAGCTCGCGGGCGCGGTCGCGGAGGGTGGTGGAGAGATCGGTCGAGGACCGATCGCTGGAGGTGGCAAGGTCGAGGTTGGACATCAGAAGATCCCCAGGCGCTGGGTGAGGCGCTGGTCGCAGCGCGCGAGTGGCCAGGCCTCGGCTGGGACCTCGAAGCCCGCGGCGAACGCCTGCGGACCGGCCGCTGCGGCCGCGCGGGTGTCCGCCGTCGTGGCGCTCGTGATCTCCGGGGCGGTGGCGGCGCCGTCGGTCAACGCGGCGGGCTCACTGTGTTGCATGAGCTGGTCGACCAGGGCGCGCACCGAGGGGTGCTCCTCGGCGAAGCGACGGCTCGAGCGGACGCGGGCGACGACGCGGCTGCGGTCGAACTCCTCGAGCGCGCGCCGTCGTTCGGGCAAGCTTGCGAGCGACGGGTACCACGGTGGGAGCTGCTCGGTGGAGCGAGCGAGCATCTGCGCGGCGGGTTCAAATTCGCCCGAAGCCAGCAGGCCGGCGCGGTCGGCCGAGAACGCGGCGAGGCGGCTGAAGGGTCGCAGCGCGAGGCGCAGTCCGGCGTGGCCGCGGTCTTCGTGGAAGGAGACGAAGTGGGCCATGAACAGGGCCGCGTGTCCGCACTGGATGTGGCCGAGGCCCTGCGCGAGGAGGAAGGCGCGTTGCGGGGGTGAGCGCTCGGCGAGTGCATGGGCGTCGAGGACCAGCCAGTCGTCGCTGTTACGAGCGTTGCCGAGCGGGGTGACGAGGGGCCAGCGTCCGCGCGCGGACGGGGCGACGAGGCGGACCGAGGGGAGGGTGACGCGCAGGAGCTCCGCGATCCGGACGATCTCTTGCAGAAATGGCAGCGTGGCGGCACCTTCGGGGACCTGCAACTCCTCTCGCATCAGTTCCTCCGCGACGGCGCTCCAGCGCAGCTCGAGCGCGCGCATGACGGTCTGTGCCGCCATCGACTGGTTGAGCCAGCGAAAGCGCCGGACATCGACGCCGTAGGCGTAGGTGACACGGGCCAGATCTTGTTCGAAGGAGCGAAACTGCCGGCGCTGCAAAAAGCGACCGAGATCGAGTGGAGAGGTCACTGGAGTGATTTTAGCAGGCGGCTGCCGGATCTGTCGCCGCGAAGATCCAAAAAGGTGCCGACCGGCACGCGAACCAGCTTGCGGCTCACCGCTGATCTAGGTATGCCCGGCATCGAACGGTCCCATGGCTGCTGCCAAGCACATTGAGCTCCCGGCCGTCACCGTGCCGCCGCACCTGTGGATGCGGAGCGGGCGACCGGTCGAAGGACGCGTCGCGCAGGTCGCCATCCCGGCGTTCCTGATCCTCGCGGCGCTGCTGGCGTCCGAGTCGAGCACGATGATCCGCGTCGGGCTCGTGGTCGCTGGCGCCGCGCTGTTCCTGTCGTTGCCAGCGCTCGTGCGCGGGCGACTGGAGCGCCTCGGTCGCGAGGTCCAGGCCGCCGACGCGAGGACCGCTGCGCAGTTGCTGCAAGGCCTGCCGGGCCGGCCGGTGGTCCGCTTCTTCGCGCCCTCCGCCTGGCACACGCTGCAAGCCGGCATCCTCCAACTCAAGGTCGGCGACGGCTTGGCCGCGGCGGCCAACTTCGTCGAGACGGCGCGACTGGTCCACCAACCCGAGGCGGTGATGTTGGTCAGCGCCCAAGCGCATGCGCTGGTGCTCGCGGGTGAGCGTACCGAGGCGTACAACCTGCTGCAGCGGCTGGCCAAGGAGAATCTACTCGGCTCGCGCGACCAGCTCGACCTCGGCATCGTGCTGCTGATCGAGTCGCAGAAGAAGAACAAGCAGGCGCTGGCCTACATCGAGGCCGCCCGCAAGACCATCGGTGATCACCCACGCGTGCTCGCAGCGCTGGCGCTGGCGCTGCAAAAGACCGAGCGGATCGACGAGGCCTCGGAGCTGCTCGAGCAGGTGCAGATCAGCCTGCAAGGCGGCGAGGCCGACCCACTCGTAGAGGATCTGGTCAAGCGCGCGCGCAAGGGCCTGCAGGTGTTCATCGAGACCCAACTGCGACGCGAGCGGCGCTCGCGTTCGCGACGTACGACGATCGTCGTATCGAGCGACCTCGCCGCCAGCGAGATCGTATCGGGGGAGATCGGCGCCGGCGATCATCAAGATCCGGCGCAGCTCGATAACCCGACAACCAGCTTCCGACCCGCGGACTCGGGCAGCCCGAGCGTCATCTCCAGCAAGTCCGTCGACGGCGAGCTGACCAGCGAAGAGCGGACGATGCTAAACCTGCCGAACTCGCCGACCCGTCGGGCCGAGGACGCACGCGCGAGTACCTTCACGATCGAGGAGGACGGACCGGGCGAGGTCGAGGTGGCCGAGGTGAAGTCCGAGGCGAGTAAGCCGACCGCACCGCCAGCGAAGGCCGAGGCGAACGCGCCAGTCGCAGCGGAGCCCGAGGCAGCGAGCCGGCCGGCAGCACCGCCAGCGAAGCCCGACGCTCCGAAGAGCACGAAGCCTGCGACGGCGAAGCATCCGGCGCTGCGGGCCGCGGAGACGGCGGCTGCGACAGCGAAACCGTCGGTGAACAAATTGGAGTCCACGACGGCGAAGCCGGCGGGCGACTCGGAGTTTGCGGGGACGAAGCCGGCGCCTGCGCGCCCGGACCCTGACCCGGTGGCCACTGGGCTCGAGCCGACGACGTCCGAGCGCAGCGGACCGTTCACCAGCTCACTGTTCGACTCGCTGTTCACCGAGCCGGAGACTTCGGCGGTCCCCCAGAACATCTCGCTGCTCAATCCCGCGGTGGCCGTACCGTCGCCGTTGCCGAGCGACCTCAGCAAGATCCTCGCTCCGCTGCCGCCACCACCGCCGCCGGAGCCCGCGCCGAGCCGTGCGGCTTCGAAGCCGCGCGACGAGGTCGACGTGCCGGTGTTTCGCCGGAAGCCCGCGCCGCTGGCGAACCTGGGCGCGGCGGATCGGGCCAATCAACTCGGCAACCTGCCCACCGGAGGCAACTCGGGCCTGTCGTCGTTGCCAGTTGCGGGCGGTGGCAAGTCGCCCGCGCTGCCGACCAGGTCGACCAGCGCCGCGCCGAAGAGTACGACGCCGATGTTCCGCGCCCCGAAGTCCGACGGCGATCCGAACGACGAGTCCGGTCGGCACTGATCGGGCCGGGCCGACTTCAAAGCCAAGGTCGACTCACCAGACCGCAAAGGTCAGGACGGAAAACGGCGCCCGTGGGGCGCCTCCTTTTCAAGACTGTCCTGAAGGACAGCTACTTGTCGATGCCGGCCAAGGGATCGTCGGCGTCCTGGATCTTGGCGCGGGGGTCCTTCTTGACCGGCTTGTCGGTAGGACGGGGTGCCGAACTGCCGCCGCTGTTGCCACCACTCGGCTGCGGGCGACCCTCTTTGAATTGCGTACCCTTGATTGCGTCGCTGCTGCCCTGGACGGTCTTGGGGCCCTGGGTGTCCGGGGGGACTTCCATGCCGCCGATGACCTTGACGGGGCCTGTGGGCGGCGGCGGCGGCGGCTCCTCGCCCTTGCCGCCAAACGCCAAGTAGGCGACGAGACCGATCACCACGACCGCCACACCGATGATGATCCCCATCTTCGAACCGGAGCCGGTGCTCACGTCGTCATCGAAGCTGCGGCCGGAATCGAAGGAGGTAGCGGACATCGGCGAGCCGAAGTCTTGCGACTCGGACGAGGAAGAGCCGAAAGGCGCCGATTGGGGCACCTCGCCGAAGGGCGACGCTGGACTCCCGAACGGTGAGGCCACCGGGGCCTGGCTCGTCGGCGCTGCGCCATGGGCAGCGGCATGGGGCGCCGCGACCGGTGCAGTGGCGACAGGCGCCGGGGTGCTCACTGGCGCCGCGAAAGGCGATGCGACCGGCGCTGCAGTGGCGGCGACCGGGGTGACGCGCGGGGCAGCGGCGATGGGTGCTGCCACCGGAACTGCGGGGCCGAGTTTGGCGGTGGCGGGGACCTGTCGGACGGTTTCCGTCGACCCGCGCATCGCGGCGGCTTGGGCGGCGAGGTCGGAGCGGCGGAACATCTGTGTGGTGCCGCCAGCGATGTCGTCCTCGTCCTCGGGGTCATCGCTGTCGGGCGCGTCAGCTTGCTCTGCGTCGCCCTGTTCGGCGGCGGCCTCGAGCTCTGCGTAGAGCGAGCGGATCTTCGCGTCGAGTCGTTCGATCGCCTGAGCGTTCATCCGCAGCGCGGCGGGATCCGTCGAGGTCTCTAGCGCCGCTTCGTGCCGGTTGCGCTCCTCTTCGAGGCTCTCGAGCCGCGCGAGGGATTCCTGAATCCAGTCTTCCGTGGGCATAGATGGTGAGGCTCCGCTCAGGTTCTGCGCTCAAGGAGCGCGAGTCGACAGGCATAATACACAGCGTTCAAGGCGCTCCAACCTTTAATTCCCGAACGCGCCCGCATGGCGGTCGATCTGTGGAGATGTGCGTTGGGCGTTGGGCGTCATGGGGTTCGCTGGGCGCGCCTGCGCAAGGCAGTTGCCGCACCGTCGTCCATTTACATCGGACAGCGGACGGTTTCAGTGATGCTGCGAGGCCCTGGCATCACCGATGTGCATCACATCTCAAATCGGTGCGACGTGGCGCCGCTTCGATGCGTATACGTGATTTTCATCTCTTGCCAGCGGCGCTTTAGGTGCCCTTGCGCAGCTCGGCGAGGACGAGCTTGGCGAGCATCTTGAGCGTATCGAATACGCCGATGCCGGTCGTGGCGACGCCATCGAACTCGGGGACCTGCGTCGGGTTGAGCATCTTCGACAGCTCGGCCACGCTCATCGCGTTGGGCAGGTCGCGCTTGTTATACTGCACAACGTACGGGAGCTTGTCGAGATCGTAGCCTTGCTCTTGCAGGTTGAGCCGGAGGTTCTCGAGGCTCTCGATGTTGGCGTCGTAGCGCTCCTCTTGCGAGTCGGCGACGAAGCAGACGCCGTCGACGCCCTTGAGGATCAGCTTGCGGCTGGCGTCGTAGAACACTTGGCCGGGGACGGTGTAGAGATGGAAGCGCGTCTTGAAGCCGCGGATCTCGCCGAGGCTGAGCGGCAGGAAGTCGAAGAACAAGGTCCGCTCGGTCTCCGTGGCGAGCGAGATCATCTTGCCCTTCGCCTCGGGTCGCGTCTTGTTGTAGATGTACTGCAGGTTCGTGGTCTTCCCGCACAGACCTGGCCCGTAGTAGACCAGCTTGCAGTTGATCTCACGCGAACTGTAGTTGATGAAGGACATCGGTGGGGTGTCTCGCTCTACTTAGTCGTTGAACAGGTCGTCGATATCCTGATCGGTGATCTCTTGCAGCGCCGGCGAGCTGTTGGGCTGCGAAGCCTTCACTGCCAGTGCCTCGAAGATCGGGACCAGTTCGTCTTGGGCCCGCTTGACGCGCAAGCGCACCAGCCCGGGCGTGGTGCCCTTGTCGAACAGTACGACGAGGATGATCCGCCGACCGACCAGGGACATGTTGATCGACATCCCCTTGCCCTCGTGGAACTGGCCGGTGAACTCGTCCTCCTGCAACAACTGGGCGATGCCACCGGTGGCCGCCACGTTTCCGGCGACCAGTGAGCTCAACGAGGTCGTGTCGAGTTCGTGAGCGCTGCCGGAAGCGGCGACGAGCTGCCCGTTCTTGTCGATGAGAAGGATCGATCGCGAGCGTGAATCCTGCAGGAGCCGGTCAACGATCTTTTGGATCTGCTTGAGCTCCTCTTCAAACATCACGAGCTGGGGATTCATCGGGTTCAAGGGACAGACTCCTGATGCGCGACGTGTGAACTTCGGACCGATGCCCGACGGCGTGAAAACCGTAACAAACTAGGCCCGGCAAGTCCATCGTGCCGAGAACTGCGGTGGCGTCCGAGCGCCCCGTGTTTTCGTGGCCCGCGTCGCTGTCCGGAGCCTGGACTCCCCCGGACAACTGAATCCCGGCGAAAGACAGGTGCATCACCTGACGAGCGCCGCGCCCCGCGCCCACGAGCCTTGACGCGGTGCACGGACGCCCGACCGCGATGCGGGCACGACAGGCACACGGAGACAGCAGGCAAACCCGCATGCACAGGCACCCACCGGCATGCGCTGGCACGTACCCGCATGAACCCGCATGAACCCGCAGGTAGGTTCGGAGCAGCTCACAGCGAGCGGCGCTCGGCCAGCGCGCGGTGCAGAGTGTTCAGATCCGCATACTCGAGCTCCCCGCCGACAGCGACCCCGGAGGCGATCCGCGTGACCCGGGCCCCGAGCGGCTGCAGTATCTTCGACAGGTAGAGGGCAGTGGCGTCGCCCTCGACGTTGGGGCTGGTGGCGACGATGACCTCGCGCACCGCGTCGCCTCGCAGCCGACGCAGCAGGGAGTCGATCTTCAGCTCGCTCGGGCCGATGCCCGCGAGCGGGTCGAGGACGCCGTGAAGCACGTGATAGAGCCCGGAATAGGCCCCCGTACGCTCAATGGCCATCCGGTCTTGCGGCTGCGCCACGACACACAGCAGGCTCGCGTCGCGCCGCGGGTCGCGGCAACGCTCGCAGATCTCCCCGGTGCAGAGGTCACAGCAAGTCGCGCATAGCCGCATCTCGGCGTGGATCGCTGCGATCGCCTCAGCCAGCGCTCGCACGTACTCGTCGTCCGAACGCACCAACGCCAGCGCCAAGCGCAGCGCACTCTTCTCGCCGACACCGGGCAGACGCGTCAGCAGTGCCGCAAGCCGCTGCAGCGGGTTCTGGCTCTCGCCCATCCGCCCAGAGTCGTTCACAGCCCGGGGATACCGCCCGGCCCCATCAGCCCGGGCGGCAGCAGAGAGCCGACCTTTTGCTGGGTCAGCGCCTTGGACCGCTCGAGGGCGTTGTTGACCGCGGCGACGATGAGGTCTTGCAGCATCTCGCGCTCCTCTTGCAGCGCGGCAGGGGTCAGCTCAATGCTGAGGATCTGCTGCGTGCCAGTGGCCTTCGCCTTGACCATGCCGCCACCGGCGGTCCCCTCGACGATCTCCTTGTCGAGGCTCTTCTGCATGGTCTCCATTTGCTCGCGCAACATTTGCGCCTGCCGCATCATGGCTCCGAGGTCGAACTCGCTCATGGTCCCGGCATCATACGCCGGCCCGCTCAGCGACAAAACCCCTTTCTTGGGTGCTCACAGCCCGCGAGAATGCGGCGCTCCGCGCGGCCGCACGCCCCGAACCTGGGCGGAAAACTGGGCCTTGAGCGCCTGGATCTGCGGGCTGGTATCGACCTCGTGTTGGGCCTGCTCCTGCAACTCGGCCTCCCGGCGCTGCTCGATGAGGCCCAGGCTCGGCAGGTCCGGCAAGGATGGCTCACCTTCGATGAGCTCGAGCTTGAAGGGCAGCCCGAAGTGTTGCTGCAGCAACGACTCGAGGTGGGCGCGCAGGGGGGCCTGGTCGCGCAGGTGATTACGGGCGAAGGTCACGGCCGTGCCGGCCAGGCGCAGGACCCCATCGCCGAGCTTGGCCAGGCCGAGATCGGCCAGGATGGCGAACAGGGGACCCTCATGGCTGCGAAGCCGGTCGAGGAACTGCTCCCACGCGACCATCGCCGGCAGGCTCGTCCAGGCGATCACGCCCGGACGGTCCGATTGCGGCGAGCCTGGACATGCGCCGCCGCAATCGGCCGGTTCTGCGATGGTGGTCGGTAGGGGCGTGAGCTCAGCGTGAAGCTCGGGCGGCCGTGTCGGGGCAGAGACGGCCGACGCCGGCCGAGCGCTTTGAGAGGGTTCCTGCGCGGCCGGAATCGGCCGCCGCGGGCCGTCGAACGGGGGGGCACGCGTCCCGGCCAAGGCCGGCGAAGCCGACTCGGTCGCGCCCCAGCTTGGGTCGTCGTCCCAGGGCGGTGGCTCCTCCGAGACCGCCGAGGTGCGTGAGGGCTCAGCCGCCGGGCGGTCCTTCACGACCCGGCTACCTGGCGCACCCGGCGACGCGGGGGCCGTCCCCGGCCGCTCCAAGGGGCGCGGCGCTGGGGCCTCGGCCGGGGCCACGGAGCCGCCACGGATCGGTGCGAGCAGTTTGGCGAACGGCGAGACGCTGTCCTCGGGAGCGCTGCGGGCCGGACCCGCCGGTGCGGGTGTGTCTGCCCGGGCTCGCGTGGGCCCCGAATAAGGCACGCCCGGCGCCGAGTGAGACGAGGCAGACGAGGCGATCGGGGGGCGGGCGGGAGCCGGGCGGGAGCCTCCGCTGCCGGTTCCGGGCGCTCCGGACGAGATCTGCTCCAGGCGATCTATCAGGTCCCCAAGCGGCACCAAGGGCTCGCTGTGGACCAGATCAAGGAGGCCCATTTCGAGCACGAGGCGCGGCACACGGGTCCGCGGCAAGGCGTCGACCACCCGGGTGAAGCGGTCGAAGAGCTGCGCGAGCACGACGCTGTCGACGCCCGAAGCTTGCTGGCTCAGCAGCTCGAACTCCGCGTCCGAGGCGTCGACCAGCACGTCCCTGGTCCCGCACAGCTTGACGATCATCAGATCGCGCAGGTGCTTGAGAAACTCGAGCGCGAGGGCGAGGAGATCTTGCCCCGAGGCGAACACCTCGTCGAAGCGGCGCAGCGTCAGCGTGGGGTCGCGCGCCAGCACGGCCTCGACGAGACCCGCGACGGCCAGCGCACCCGGGACCCCGAGCACGACGCGCACTTCATCGGCGCCGATCTTGTTGGTGTCGCTGGCGAACGCGATCACCTTGTCGAGCAGCGTCAGCGAGTCGCGCACCGAACCGTCGCCGGCGCGCGCGACAGTATAGAGCCCGGCCTCCTCGACGCTCACGCCCTCGTTGCTGAGGATCCATTGCAGATGCGCGACCAACTGCGCGCTCGAGAGCCGACGGAAATCGAAGCGAGACACCCGCGAGAGGATCGTCGCTGGGAGCTCATGGACCTCGGTGGTAGCGAAGATGAAAGTGACGTGATCCGGCGGCTCCTCGAGCGTCTTTAGCAGGGCGTTGAACGCCGAGCCGGTGAGCATGTGGACCTCGTCGATGATGTAGATCTTCCGCCGGGCGGTCTGCGGCAGGTAGCGCACCTGCTCCCGGATGTTCCGGACATCCTCGACCTTGTTGTTGCTCGCGCCGTCGATCTCGATCACATCGACGCTGCGGCCCTCGGTGACCGCCACGCACTCGTGGCACACGTTGCACGCGTCGATCGTCGGGCCATTGACGCACACGAGACACTTGGCGAGCAGCCGCGCCGCGGTGGTCTTGCCCAGGCCGCGACCGCCGCAGAACAGGTACGCGTGATGCACCCGGTCGTGGGCGATCGCGTTGGCCAGAGTCCGCGTGACGTGCTCCTGGCCCACCAGGTCCGCGAAGCGCTGCGGGCGGTACTTGCGGGCGAGGACGACGTAGGCCACGGAAGCCGCACCCTATCACGAGCCCGCCCGCGCTTCACGGCCGCAGGCGGGCGACGCCCAGCTTTTGCGCGCGCAGCAGCAGCCGCATCGTGTCGGCCTGGACCTTCTTTTTGAAGGCCTCGTCGAGCGTCACGCCCGCCGCGAGGAACAGCTCCTCCTGACTGGTGGTGTGGCCGACCTGCGCGAGGACCGTCGAGACCGAAACGTCCACCAGGGGCACCGGCGGGGCGGGCTGCGGGTTGTCGATGAACTCGGGGTTGATGCACGGCGAGACATCCGCGGCCTCAGCCATGCGCTGATTGAGCGGCGCGATGCCGAAGCGCCGCATCAAGGTGGCGCCGACCGAGCAGTGCTCGAACTGGACGTCGCTGGCGCAGCCGCGACGGACGGTCGGCCCGATGACGAGCGACGGCACGCGGAAGCCCAGTTGTTCGAACTCGGGCTCGCCGTCGATGGTCTTCGGCGGCGGCTCATGGTCGTAGAAGCCGCCGTGCTCGTCGTAGGTGATGATGAACAGGGTCTTGTTCCACACCGGGCTCTCGGCCAGCGACTTGTAGATCGTGCCGATGAGGATCTGTCCGAGCTGGATATTGTGCGACGGGTGGTCGTCGTTCGAGGTGAAGCCGGGGTCGATGACCGTGAAGTTGGGCAGGGTGCCGGCGTCGCAGTCGGAGAAGAACCGCTGCATGTTGTTCGGATTGCTCAGCGAGTTGAAGTTGAAGCCCTGGTAGTCGTCCGCCAGCTTGCTCCACACCGTCGGGATCAGCGGGAAGGCGCCAGTCACCCACGGGACATCGCCGAAGTAGATCTTGCTGGTGATGCCCGCCTCGTCGCAGCGATGCCACAGGGTCTTGAGGAACGGGTTCGGGAAGTTGGTCTTGCCGCCGCCCGAGCTGCACGCGTGCATGTAGTAGCGATTGGGCCAGGTCGGTCCCATCACCGAGGCGTACCAGCGCTGGCACAGGGTGTAATTGTCGGCCAGCCCGTAGAGCACCGGCAGGTGCTCGCGGACGTGATAACCCATCGCCTGCGCGCCGAGGCCGGGGTTCTTCTTCTCGTTCTCGAACATGAAGCCGCTGTTCTCGCCGAGGTTGAACTGCGTGTGGCACGACTCCCATTCGTGCGGCGGGTCGGCCGGCTCGAACTCGTCCATCTTGAACACCGGCACGGGCACCAGGTCGAGGCCGAGGTTCGACTCGTCGCCCGCGAGACCGTTGATCGGCTGGCCCTCGGCCACCTTCAGCGAGCCGAAGTAGTGATCGAAGCTGCGGTTCTCCATCACCAACACGACGATGTGGTCGATGCCCTTGAGCAACTCCTCGGGCGTCAGGTCGCTCTGCACCACACAGTCGGCGACCGGCTCCTCCGTGGTCGTGCCGTCGCCCGTGGTCGTGCCGTCGCCCGTGGTCGTGCTCGCGTCGCCGCTGCTCGAGCCGTCACCGGTGGCGCCGCTGGTCGATGCATCACCGCCGCTGCTCGAGCCGTCACCGGCGGCGCCGCTGGTGGTCGGCGTCCCACCGCCGCTGCCGTCACCGCCGCCAACCGTGGTCCCAGTGTCATCCGCGCCGCCAGCCGGCGAGTCGCCGCAGCCGAACGCGGCGGTCCCGAGGAGCGAGCCCATCGCCTGCAACGCCCGCCGACGGGACAACTGGGCGCGCGCAGACCTCAGGTACTTCTTGGTCATCGCCGACCAATCTATCAGGTCAGGCGGACAGCACGATCGCGCGGCGCATCCGCCACGAAGCCGGCGACTCGAGCTTTCGCACTAATCCAGAAGGCCTGGCTGACCCTGGCCCTGCCAGACACCGCCCCGGTCGTCATGCGCGATGGCGCCACCCGCAGGCGCGAACGGAGACTTAGCTCGGAACGTTGGCCCTGGAGCGCCCTCAGAACGTGAAGTGCTGGGAGACGATGTCGTCCGCATCGACCAACTTCGAGGTCGGCCGGGGCTTGACCACGGTGGGCACGGGGACACCCGCGGCGTCCAACTTTTCTGCAATGATGTCCTCAAGATAGCCGCTCACGCTGAGCCCCGAGGACTCGCAGAAATCCTTGAGACGCTGATAGGTGATGCCCTTGACCGAGATACTCCTGCGGGTCTGTCGCTTCGCCATGGTGTCCTCCCTTCGCCGCTAGCTCCTGCTCCTGCCCTCTACGTCAACCCAACTCGACACGCAAGGCCCATTCCACACCACCCTATGTTGCGCGAGTTGCGCGCAGTG
>Ga0105046_10000678_pt1 | contig 49164 bp, 42 predicted proteins | sample MAT03_FD_78385 | JGI IMG/M metagenome (GOLD analysis project Ga0105046, IMG submission 78385) | Freshwater microbial communities from Lake Fryxell liftoff mats and glacier meltwater in Antarctica - MAT-03 (megahit assembly) | ecosystem: Environmental > Aquatic > Freshwater > Ice > Liftoff... | reverse complement strand
CCTCGCCCAGAAGGACGTCTTCTACATCGAGACGGTGAACAGCCGGTATCGTCTGGAAGTACGCGAGCGTGACAACGCCCTCGACGACGCTTCGAGCGGCTGAGTTCGAGCGGCTGAGTCTCAAGCGCTCCGCCTTCTGGCCTTCGTTCCCGTTTCGGGTTAGGTCAGGCGCCCCCCGGGTTCCGATTCGGAGTCCAATCGTTGTCCGTTCGCTGCACCGCGCTCGTCGCCGGTGCCCTTCAAGGAGATCAAGTCCATGGGTCGTTTCGACAGTCGCGCCAGCAAGAAGATGCGTCAGCGCCGTGCTCAGACCGAGAAGAAAGAGCGCCTGGCTCGTCGCGCTCTCGCCGTTCGCGCCGAGCGTAAAGGCAAGTGAATCGATCGCCGAGTTGAGGTAGCGCTGCGTGCGGACCGTTGGGTCTCGCTGGGCGGCGCGCCTCAACGGATCGTGCGCGTCGGGAAGTGGGTATCCTTCTTCTTGTCGCCGCGATCGATCTTTTCGCCGAACAAGCCGAGCGCACCGCCGATGCGTTTCTCGCTTTCCATCACCCAGTTCCCTTCGGCGTCGCTCCACTTTTGTTCGAGTCGCGTGACGCGCAACGTCGTGTCGTCGTCGAACAACCACGAGACGTCGACGCGTACGGTAGCGTGCACAGGATCGTCGAGTGAGAGTCCCGCCAACTCGGTGTCGACGATGCGCAGGCCGTTGTTCCAACCGGCGTGACGTTTCAAGAATGCGTCGCGCTCCTTCGGCGCGGAGCGCCCTGCGGCCACGTCAAGGCGACCCCAGCGAGCTGCATCGTTCAGTTCGTCCGCGGCTTCGTTGGCCTTCTGCTTGGGCGTAGGCGGCGTGGGGCAGCCAGTCAGCAGTGCGGCGGCCAAGAGCACGCCGGATGCCGACAGGACGTTTCGGAACGGGCTGCCTTCGGTCTCGAGTCGAAAGGCGGGAGGAGCGGAAGGTCGCATCGCTCGGCCCTAGCTGGAGATTGCCCGTCAGGGAAAGTTTTGAGCGACCCCCGCGGGCATCACAGGTCGTCGTGAAACAGCGGCTCGCGGTTTCTGACGTAGCGGTAGATGAGCTGTTTGGCCTCCTGGCTCAACGACTGGAGAGACGCGCCGAATCCCGGTGGCGCGTCACCTGCACCGCTCTCTCGTGACCAGCGCACTTCGCCCCCGGCCTCGAAATCATAACCACCGGGCATCGTCACCTTGAGCCAAATGGGCGTGCCGATCGGCGGGATCTTGTAGGTGGCAACGAACAAGCCGCCGTCGGCCACGACGTCGTTGCCGCTCAGACCCTTGTAGAAGTTCGTGGGGCTGTGGGCTCCCAAGTTGGCCTCGACGATCAGCGCACCTTGGTCCGGACCAACCGAGGGCGCTGGCGCATGCTTGGAGTCCATTGACCTGGAAGTCGCCCACCGGTCGGCGGCCGGCGTGTGGATGACCGGCGCCGGAGCGGGCGCGTCGGTGACCGGACGCGCCGGCTGCGTGTGATCGAGGTGGGCAACGGGCGATCGCGAGGCGATGGCCGTTTTGTCGAACGCTCCGGCGCCCGGTGGCGCGGGTGGGACCGAGGAAACTGGCTTCTGACCCTTCGACGGCGTCACCGAAGGTGCCGTCTTGGCGAACAAGGGCTCCGGGGGCGGCGCGACCGAAGGAGTCGTCTTGGCGAAGTTGGGAGCCGCCGGAGCCGCGGGGATGGACGGCGCAGGACTGCTAGAAAAGCCCGCGGGCGGACGCGAGCTGTTGGGGCGTGGTACCGGTGGCCGCGAAGGCTGAGCGGGCTGGGCATGCGCCGCGGCAGCGCGCTGTGCCAGCACATGGACCAAGCCGAGAGAGCCCGCAACTTCGGCCGACGCCCGATCGAGCGTCGGATTTTCGGGTACCGCCTGAAGCGCGGCGAGCGCTTGTCGCACCGCATCGAGAGCTCCGGGCCCGCCCGCTGCGAGGCTTTGGCCGTTCGAAGTCTCGATGCCGTGCAGGGCCCCCATGGCGCGAGCTACCGGTTCGGCCACTGTGTCGAGGACATCGCCCGCTTCCGGAGTCTGAAGCAGAGCGAGCGCTGCCGCGAGCTTTTGTCTGGCGGAGCGCGCCGATTCGACGATGTCGTTCATCTGAAATCCTTCTCCAAACCCACTTCGTGCCGCTGTGGCCCCATCTGCCCGGCCTCGTGCGCGGGTCGACGTTCGGCCCGCGGGAGCAGATTAGACCAGACCCGTGTCATGACCCGCAAGCGTCCGCTGCCCGCAGAAAACTTGGTCGATCCCCGACTCCCCTGATAGCCCCACCGTATGCACAGTGGTTCGAGTCTCAGCCCGGGTGCGCCGTGGGCAACCCCCAGCTCCAGTAGCGGGTCCGAGATCGACGGCGCCGAGCGGCCGCCGCCTTTTCGGCCTGCGCTCCGCGGCGATCAACGCTTCGATCCCAGCGCCGCGCACAAGGACATCCTGGTGTTCGAGGACGTGCACAAGGCCTACCGCGCCGACATTCCCGTCCTCAAGGGCCTCAGCCTGAGCATCTCGCGCGGTGAGTTCGTGTTCATCACCGGCCCGTCCGGCGCCGGCAAGAGCACGCTCTTGCGCATGATCTACGCGGCCGAGCAGGTCGATCAAGGGCGCATCTTGTTCTTGGGGCGCGATGTTTGCCGCCTCGCTCGCGACTCCATTCCCTATCTGCGTCGCAACATCGGTGTCGTGTTCCAGGACTTCAAGCTGGTCGAGAACTGGACCGTTGCGCAGAACGTCGCCATTGCGCTCGAAGTGCTGGGCGTGCCGTCGCGCATCGTACGTCGCCGCGTGGGAGAAGCGCTCGAGCGAGTCGGTCTCTCCGGTCGTGGTGAAGACCGCGCCCGCTCGCTGAGCGGCGGTGAGCAGCAGCGGGTGGCCATCGCGCGAGCGATCGTCGCCGAGCCCGCCTTGATTCTGGCCGACGAACCCACGGGCAACCTCGACCCGCAGCTGGCGGTCGACGTGCTCGGCTTGTTCGAAGACATCCACGAAACGGGTGTGACGGTGCTGTTCGCCACGCACGATCGAACCCTGCTCGACGTGCGGCCACGCCGCGTGGTGGTGCTCGACGAAGGTCGCACCACCGACGTCAGGGCGGGCCTCAACGACGATGCGGCCGTAGCGCGACTGCGGGTAGCATCATGATCGAACGCGCCTACCGAGCCGCTCTCGCCGACTCGAAGCTCCATTTGCTCAGTGTGTTCAGCGTGGCCGTGGCCTTCGTCTGTCTGGCCGCCACCCTGCTTCTTGCCGTCAACATCGACAACGTACGCGACAAGTGGTCCGAAAGCGGGCGCGCTTCGGTCTACCTGCGCCCCAGTGTCGACGTCGAAACCGTGCAAGCCGTCCGTCAGGCTCTGCTTTCGACAGACGGCGTGGTGCGCGTCGAATACGTCTCTTCCGAGCAAGCGCGCGCCGAAGTGGTGTCGTCGAGCACCGACGAAGCTCTGTCCGCGCTGCCGAGCGAAGCCTTCCCGTCTTCGCTCGAAGTGACGCTTCAGGACGAAAGCGCGGTCGCCCGGCTCGAAAAACTGAGCATGCAACTCAAGGCCTTGCCAGCGGTCGAGTCGGTCGAAACCTACAAGGCTTGGGGTGAGCGACTCAGCGAACTGCTTTCCGGGGGCGTTGCAGCAGCTCTGGTGCTGCTTGCGGTCGTGCTGGCCGCGGTGCTCAGCGTCGTGGGTTCGACGATGCGCATGGCGCTCAGTCGTCGGCGTAGCGAAGTCGAGGTGCTCAAGATGGTGGGCGCGACCGACAGCTACGTGCGCGGTCCGTTCGTGCTCGAAGGCGCGGCCCAAGGCGGGCTGGGTGCGCTCTCCGCCGTCTTGCTTCTTGGCGTGCTCTACCTGATTCTGCGTGACGCCTTCGACGCCGCCCTCGGCACTTTGCTCGGCATTACGCCGCGTTTTTTGCCCTTCAGCGCGTGCTTCGGCTTGGTCGTCTTGGGCGCCGGCATCGGCGCGTTGGGCGCTTACGCCAGCCTACGACGGTTGATCGGGAGCTTCGCGTGAAGCGACGCGCCCTCGGTCTCGGCCCCGTGGGCGGGGCGCTCCTCTGTTTGCTGTTGGCTGCCAGTGGTCGCGGCGAAGCGCTCGAAAGCAGCCTCGACATCGGTGCGGTCGAGAAACGACTCGAAGCGATGCGCAAGCGCGAGCATTCGCTCGAGCGCACGTTGCTCAAAGACAGCAGCGAGCTCGAACGAGTGAAGGGCCGCATCGTGGCTCGCGGTCGCGCCTACTACCGCGTTTCGCGCGCCATGCCCCAAGGCGATTTCTTCGAACACGCCGTACGTCTCGAGCGACTTCGCCAAGGCTTGCTCACGGACATGAAACGCGTGCGCGAGCTGTCGAAAGAGCAAAAGGGCGTCGATCGCCAGATTTCGCTGCTGCGCGAGCGGCGCGTCCCGCTCGAAGCCGAGAAGGAAGCTGCCGGACGCGCGCGCGCCGCACTACTCTCGCAGCAAGAGCGTGAGCGCGCGTTCGAGCAGGCCTTTTCGGCCACCAGTCGGGCGCCCGCTCACACGGCCATTTACAGCGCGAGCGCCAGCCTCGAGACGGGCGACAGCTTTGCCTCCATGCGCGGACACTTGTCCTTTCCGGTTCCCGGTCGCGCCGAAGTCGAAGAAGTGCGACGTCCTTTCGCCGCCGGGCCTGGCTTGGTCCTACGCGCCCAGATGGCCACCCCGGTGCGCGCCGTATTCGCGGGTCGCATCGCTTACGCAAGTGACTACGCCGAGTACGGTCGGACGGTCATCGTCGATCACGGTGAGGGCTACTTTACCGTCAGCGCGGGCCTTTCGAGTCTCGATGTGCGGGTAGGTGAGGACGTGCCGGCAGGCGCGCGTCTGGGAGTCATCGGAACACGAGGTGGGCTCGGCGAGCTGTACTTCGAGGTCCGGCGGGCCAGCGAGACGTTGGCGCCACGCGAGTGGTTCGGACTCTGAGCCGAGTGGTTCGGCGCGCGCTGATGCGCTACACGTGACCAACATGCGCGAAGTCGGGGCGGGATCGGTGCGGCCGTTGGCCTGGTTGGTTCGCGCGGGCGCCTGGCTCGCTCTCGTTTCGTCGACCGCGCTGGCTCAACCGAGCGCCGCCTTCCCCGAAGACGACCCAGAGCCTGCACCGAGTACCCCCGCGCCGCGCCCCGCCCCGACCCGTCAAACAACCCCCGCGCCGCGCCCCGCCCCGCCCCGCCCGAGTGCGCCAGCCCCGCGCGCCCGAGTTCCGCGTCCGGCGGAGCCTCCGCCTCGTACTCAGCCGACGCGGCCCGCGCCCGCATCTCTGCGTCGCCCGACGCCCCCACCTGCGCTTGCGCCGCCCCGCGATGCGCCGCCCCGCGATGCGCGCCCAGTCGATGCTGGCGGATTTCGACCCCTCGCCTTGCCCGTGTACGGCGACGGTCCGCCGCCCGACGGCTACGTCCTCGAGAAAAAGGTGAACACCGGAGTCATCGTCGGGGGGCTCGTCACCTTTGGTGCCATGTACGGCATCTCGATTGCTTACGGCGCCAGCCAGAACTTCGAGCAAGGCATGGGAGCGGTCGCCGTGCCGCTCTTGGGACCGTGGCTCGCCCTCGCGCAGCGCAACTTCAGTTGCCCGTTCGATCCGAGCGCAGCGGGCGCCGAGGCGTGTCAGCAAAAGACCGTCGACGAAGCTGCGACATTGGCCGTGCTTTCGGGGCTCGGCATCGGGCAGATGGTCGGAGCGACTCTGACCGTGATCGGCGTCCTCGACAGCGAAGCTCTGTGGGTGAGGGCGGACGCCGTGGGCGCACGATTCACCGTGGATTCACTGGGCGTTGTCGGCGGAAGTGGTCTTCAAGTGCGCGGCGTGTTCTGAGCCGCCGAGATTGGTTGCATCCCCCCTGGACAGGGTTAACCTCGAGGGATGGCAGGCAAGCGGAGTGCAGCGGACCAGGCCGCCTTCGATCAGCAGGACGCGGAGCTCGACGGAGCCCTCGCGCAAGCCGATGCCTCGGGCGTCGTTCCATCCGGGTCCAGCGATCATGCGCGCTTGCGCAATGGCGAACTTGCGGCACAGGCGTTCCTCGATCTCCAGGTCGAGCGCGCTCTGGCGCCCTATCTTTCTACGCTCGAACCGGCGCTCATCGACGCCATGCGCCAAGTGCTGGCCGCCCAACTCGAACAGGATCCGCTTCTTGCCGAGCTGGCCGCACGCGCCACGCAGATCGAGAGCTGACAGTTGCGTGCCAAGAACAAGTCTTTGGGCCTCTGGCTCGGAGCGTTGCTAGTCTTCGGTTGTTCGGGTGAGTCGCCCAACTTTGGTACATTGCCGCGCATCTCCGTGCCGCTCGAGGAGTCGCCGGCCCCTACCGAAGTCGAGCCCGCCTCGTCGCCCCCACCAGAGACGGTCACTCTCGTTGGCAATACCGATCCGCCGGATCCGCCGGCCCAGCGTACGCGCGAGCAAGTCGAGTACCACCTGTCGTTCGGTCGTGGCGCGCTCAAGCTGCTGGCCCAGGCGGATCACTTGCAGACCGAGCCCGTATTGACGCCACGGCGTGTGGGACGCTTCGCCGTCGAGTTGTTCTTGGGACCCGAACTCGTCGAGCGCGTACGTTTCGACTTTCCGCTGCTAGGCAGCGATTCGGATGATCCTTCGCTCGAGAAAGGTCTGACGACCGACGCGCGTGTGCTGGTGCCCATCATCCGCCGCGCGAACAGGGCGCGCGTGCTCGATCGCAAGACCCGCCAGCAGCTGGAACTGACGTGGCCGCCTCCGGCAGGCGGAACGCTCAGCGAACCACCGGCTGGACCGTAAGCTCTCATTGCAGGCTGAGGCCCTTCGCGGGAGACTGCGCGCGGCATGCGATGCGAAAGTTGCGACACCGAGAACATTGAGGGCGCGAAGTTCTGCGCAAGCTGCGGCATCATTCTGCCGCAACCGCCGGGGGAGCACCCCTGGATCGGTCGGCTCGTCGGTGGCCGCTTCCGCGTGACCTCGGTGCTGGGCGAAGGCGGCATGGGCGTCGTCTACGCAGGTGAGCAGCAGATGGGCTCGCAGTCGCGAAAGGTCGCCATCAAGACGCTGCACCCGCATCTCAGTCACGACGTTTCCGTGCTGGCGCGCTTTCATCGCGAGTGCGGCACGGTTTCGCAGCTGGAGCATCCGAACACCATCAAGGTCTACGACTTTGGTACCGAAGCAGACGGCACGCTCTACATCGCCATGGAGTACGTCCAGGGTCGATCGCTCGACAAGATAATCGAGAGCGAAGGCCCGATGCCTCCCAATCGCGTCGTCAACATCCTCAAGCAGGTGTGCGGCGCGCTCGACGAAGCGCACGATCTGGGGGTCGTGCATCGCGATTTGAAGCCGGAGAATATCGTCTTGGGTGAGCGGCTCGGTCGTAGCGACTTCGTCAAAGTTCTGGACTTCGGTATTGCCGCGCGCAGCGAGTCGGCCAGCGCTCAGAAGGAGAAGAAGCTGACTCAGCAGGGCATGGTGCTTGGCACGCCGCCCTACATGAGTCCCGAGCAATTCACGGGCCAGGAACTGGATCGGCGCAGCGACATCTATTCGCTCGGCATCATGGCGTACGAGATGCTGACGCAGCAGCTGCCGTTCAACGCCCAAACGCCGTGGCAGTGGGCCACCGAACACATGACGGCGCAGCCGTTTCCGATGGATCAGTTGCCGTCCGGCCACGGTGTGCCGCGCTCGATGCGCGACGCCGTCATGCGCGCGCTGTCGAAGAACCCGGACGACCGTCCCGCTACGGCGGGTGCGTTCTTGGCCGAGCTCGAGGCTGGTTTGACGGGAGCGATCAGCGCCACGGGCGCGACCGGACAGGCCCGTACCGAGGCCATGCAGGCGGCGCCGAGTGGCGTCACCGGCCCGACGCCGAGCTTCGCCTCGGCGCCTTCCGGGCAGCAGCCAACTTCGCACGCCCTCTCGGCCACGCAGGACATCGAAATTCCGGTCCGAAAGTCCAAGACCGGTCTGCTTGTGGGCGCGGTCGCTGGAGTCATCGGACTCGCCGCGGGCGCGTACTTCGTGGTGGGCGGAAAAGGCAAGACCGGCGACGACACGGGTCCCGAGGCCGCTGGCTCTGGCGCACCGACGACGACCGCAGCGCCGACGACGAGTCCGCCGCCGACGAGCGCTCCGACCACGGAGCCCGCTCCCACAGCGATGCCCAGCACGGACCCGACGACGACGACGCCAGCCGTTCCCACGACGACTCCGACGGCGCCCACCAGCCCGACCAAACCGCCGGTACCAGTGACTCCCAAGCCTCCGGAGAAGCTCGCCGACTGCAGCTCGTGCAACGCCGCGATCGCATCGGGTGAATGGAGTCGGGCCGCGAGCATCTACGCCAAATGTGAGCCGGGAGGGCAGTCCTCGTGTAGCGCTGCGGCTCGCACCCAAGCCGGTACGCAAGCCAAGGCTGCCGGCAAGAGCTGCTCGAAGTTGAAGTCGATGTTGAGCGCCGCCCAAACCATGGGTGTGCCGACCAAGCGCATCGACGACGCGCTCGAAGCCGCCAAGTGCAAGTGAGACGGACCGCGGCGTGAAGCGCTACGGGCTCGGCTCATTCTTGTTCGGGTTCGAGGCGCCGGTCGATCGATCGAGCTACCTCCGCTGGGGTCTCGGGCTGATGGTCGGCAAGTTCGCGATTGATTCCTTGGCGTTGCGCGTCTTCGCCGACAGAACGCTGACACCAGTTGAATATCTCGCGCCGTCTGCCCTGCTGCGTGGCACGATCGAGAGCACGCCGGCGGTGCAGCTCCTGCTCTTGGCCTGGACACTTCCCTTCATCTGGATTGGCCTGTCCATGTCGATCCGACGCGCTATCGATTCGGGCAAACCCGCGTCGCTCGGCATCTGTTTCCTGCTACCCGGCCTGAACTACGTGCTGATGCTGGCGTTGGCGTTGGCGCCGAGTCGACCTGCAACTCCTCGACCGCTCAGCCGTTCGAAACGTTCCGCGCTGCTCGGCGTCGCCTACGGCAGTGTGCTCTCGGTGTGCATGGCGGCTTTCAGTGCAACCGTGCTGCAAGACTACGGCTCGTCGTTGTTCTTCACGACGCCCGTCGTGCTCGGCTTCGTGTCTGCTTGGTTCTTCAACCGTGGCGAGCCGCAAAGCGCGTCAGCCACGTTCGCCGTGGCCAGCTTCGCATTGCTCTTGACCAGCAGCATGCTGCTGCTGTTCGCGATCGAAGGCATCTTGTGCCTCCTTATGGCGTTGCCGCTTGCGTTGCCGCTCGCTTGCGTGGGTGCAATGTTCGGCCGCTTCGTCGCGCTCACGCCGATGCCCGGCGGTTCTACGGCCGCGGTGCTCATTCCCGCGCTCGGCCTGCCGCTCGGCGCGTCTTTCGAGTCCAAGACTCACGGGCGCGCGCCGCTGCGCGAAGTAGTGACCAGCATCGAGATCGCCGCGCCACCGGAGCAGGTATGGCCGCACGTTCTCGATTTTCCCGAGCTACCGCCACCGCATCAGCTCGTCCTGCTCGCCGGTATCGCCTACCCGGTACGCGCGCACCTCGAAGGGCGCGGCGTCGGTGCGATTCGACGCTGCGAGTTTTCGACGGGTGCGTTCGTCGAGCCGATCACGCGTTTCGAACCACCCCACCGACTCTCGTTCGACGTCGTCGAACAACCCTTGCCGCTCCACGAAGTCAGTCCGTATCGCGACCTCCACCCGCCGCACCTTGACGGCTACTTCCGCTCACGCCGCGGTGAGTTCCGGCTCGTGGCACTTGTCGGCGGACGGACGCGACTCGAGGGCAGCACCTCGTACGAACTCGACCTGGAGCCTCTGCCGTACTGGTCCGTGTGGAGTGATTTCTTGCTCCACACCATCCACGAGCGGGTGCTCGGGCATGTGCGTGCCCTCGCCGAGCGCACGCGGTGAAGATATTTTCGAGCTGGGTTATCGTGCGGATCTGAAACCCCGAGACATTCCCGAATTGTTCTGAGCCGATGGCAACATTTTCGTGAAATCCACCCGAACAGTGGTCGCGTGACCTACATCTACGACCAACTTGACTAGGGCCTCGGGCCGAACCTAAATAGCCACCTTCGCCCCAGAGTTGAATGACTTCGGCGCGTTGACTTGCTTCTCAGTCGTGTGTTCCGGCCCTCGGGCCAATTTCGACAAGTCTCTCAGGACTCACTGCATGGTCAGCCGAATGACATGGTCCGAGCTCTCTCGCTCAGAGAGATACAAGGGTTTGTGGGTCGCACTCGACAACTGTCGCTACGACGTCGCAACCCGCCGGCCGGTCGAAGGCGACGTGGTCGACGCCGATCCAGAGCTCTCCGAACTGTGTGCACGGATGCGCGAAACGGGACGCTGCTCCTGTGCCATCCTGTTCTGTGAGCAGGAAGTATTGGTTGAGCGACAGCGCCAGGTCGCTGGCCTCGCTGGCTGATCGACTGTCTCATCTGCTCCCATGCTCGGGGCCAACGACTAGCCGACCAGGTTCATTCCCAGTGGCGCGCGCCTGCGACACTTTTTTGCTCAGCGAATCCGTGGCTTGAGGATGGCCTTGCCGTCCTTCACGACCACGTCGAAGTCGACGCTGCGACCCTTGTGCTGTTCCCGCAGCTTTCGCTCGGTTTCGCGCAGATTCGAGGCCAGCTTCTCGTAACTGACCGCGGTGGCGTTCGTCTGCGCGCGCGCCTCGAGGTAGCTCTTGTGCAGCGCGCGGATCCGGTCTTCGGCGAGACCGGCCTGAACGGCCTGGGCCGCTTCGCGTGCCTTGGCTGCCTGAGCCGCCGCGGACGGTTGTGCCAGTGAGGGTCGAACTGGAGGCACCGTGCGGGGACGCGGTGGCGGCGAGGGACGCGGTGGCGGCGAGGGACGCGGTGGCGGCGAGGGTGGGGTCAGAGGCCGGGGCGTCGGCAGGATCGAGCTGCGGGGCGCCGTGGGTGCGCTGGGTGTTGGCGACACAGCCGAAGCGGTGGGCGCTCGGGGTGGCGCGAGCGGGGGAGCAGTCGTGGTCGCGGGGCCAGCGGCGGTTCGAGGCAAGATCGGCGCAGCGCCTCCGCGCGGCGACGGGAGCGGTGGTAGAGCGGGCGGAGCCGGCGCGGCTCCGGGGCGTGCCGGGAGCGGCAAAACGCCAGGTGCGGTACCGAGTCGCGGGCGTTCGACTTTGTCTCCCGACCCACCAGCCAAGCGACCCAAGAGGCCCGGCCCCGAAGGCTTCTCAGCGGGCCTCTCGTCGGTCGAGCCGGCGTCGGTCGGTGGGTCCGCGACCTTTTGCGCTGCCGGCTTATCGTCTGCTGCACGTGCGCGCACGGGTGCCGCGGCCACGGGTTTGCTCAGGTCGGCCAGCGCGCGTTCGAGCTCGATATCGGTATCGACTCCGGAGTCGAGCAGCGCCTCCAAATCGTGCTCGAGTCGTGCGCGCGCATCACCTGCGCCCTCAGTCTCTTCGGCAGCCGCCGAAAAGACTGAGGGCTGGTTCGCCTCGGCTGCCATTGCACGCTCGGCCTTCAACTTGTGGCGCTTGTAAGTACCGTTTTCGATCTCGCGACAGATACGCTGCCAGTACGAAGTCATCGTGCTGTAGCGCTGGACGAGTGTTTGGAACTTGAAGCGGCGGGCTGTGTTGCGAAAGGGCGTTTTGCGCAGATCGTGAAAACGCCGCTCGACGTCCTTGCGGGGGACCTGCGGCTCGAGCCGTTCGATACCCATGAAGTACTGTTCGTAGAGCGCGCGCAGGCGATCGAGGCGCGTCTCGAGTTCAGAGAGAGCTATGTCGATCTGGTCGGGATTCACGCTCGGTCCGTCACCTTAGCACCGGGGGCTTTTGACCGTCAGCTCTGGGGCGAGGTCGGAGCACCAAGAAAAAGAGCGCTGGCGCACCCAACGCCGCCGTCAGAACGCCGACCGGCAGCTCGCGCCCACCGATGAGATGACGTGCGAGCACGTCGCATCCCACCAGGTAGGCGGCGCCGGCCAGGCACGACAGAGGCAACAGTGACCGCGCACTGGGCTCCGCCCAGCGGCGCACCAAATGCGGCACCAGCAAGCCGACGAACGAGATGGGTCCGCACAGGGCGACAATCGAGCCTACCGCGAGCGAACTTGCGAGCAGGACCTCGACGCGGATGCGGCGTGTCTCGACGCCCAGCGACCGCGCCCAGTCTTCACCGAGCGCCAGAGTCTCGAGTTCGCGTGCGCGGTAGAGCAGCACGGCGCAGCCGACAGCGCAGGGTCCAGCTGCGAGCAGCAAGCGCTGGTAGCCGACCTGTGGCAGTTGGCCGAGCGACCACTGGGCACTCGCGAACAGTGCAGGCGCGTCGGCCATGGCGTGGAGGGCCTGTGAAATGGCGCCGGCTGCCAGCGTAATGGCGACTCCGGCGAGCAGCACCTCTTCGAGCCGCGCGCGTCCGCTCAGCGCCACGCTGCTCACGAGCGCGGTTGCCAGAAGCGCTCCAAGGAATGCGAACACCGTCGCTGCTGGCAAGAACAGAGAACTTTGGGCCCCCAGCACCAGCGCGGCGAGCGCGCCCAGAGCGGCTCCTGCGCTCGTGCCGACTGTGTCGGGCGTGGCGAGCGAGTTTTGAAACAGTGTTTGAAAGGCGGCACCGACCAGGCCCAAGGTCGCGCCGACGAGCAGGCCCAGTACAGTGCGCGGCACGCGCAGCTCGTAGAAGACGAAGTCGCGCAGATCGCCTGCTGGTTCGAGGCCGACAACGAGAGAACAAGCTACCGCCACTAGCAAGACACCCATGAATGCAAATGCTGCCCAGCTTTGCTTCATTCGAGCGCCTCCCAATCGATCGACACGTCGCCCGGTCGTCCTCCGGAGCGAAAGGGCACGCCGGACAGCCGTGCAAGAGCAGCAGGCAGCTGGGGTGAATCGAGCCGTTCATCGAGCACGACGCGACCCTGGGCGAGGCCGAGCACGCGCACGCGAGTCGGATCGCCGAGCAGGCGCACCAAGCCGAGTTCATGCGTCACGACGAGCAGACCGTGCCCTTGCTGCCAGAGGCGTCCGAGTGCTCGGTAGGCCGCGACCTGCTGCTCGGGATCGAGGTGATTGGCAGGCTCGTCGACCAGCAAGAGTGGTGCCTGTTGAGCGACCAGAGTCGCGAGCAGCACGCGCTGCAGTTCGCCACCTGAAATACGATCGGTCCGCCGCCCGACGAGTTCGGTCGCATCGAGCGACGCCAGAGCCCGCTCGGCGGCCGCGCGGGCCACGGCCTCGGACTCGCGGAAACGAAATCGACCCGCAGCGACCAGTTCTTCGACGGTTCTCGGTTCGGCCAGCCCCGGCCGTTGCGGCAGCCAGCCGAGACGACTCGCCAACTCGATTCGACTCCAGCCGTCGTAGGATCGCCCGTCGAGTTCGAGCTGCCCCCCGTCCGGCATTTCCAGGCCGAGTAAGACACGAAGCAAGCTCGATTTCCCCGAACCGTTGGGACCCGTCAGCACGATGCACTGGCCCGCCTCGAGTTCGAGCGACACGTCGCAGAGGCGCGCACCGAGGCACAAGGCACGCGCGCTGAGCTTCGCCAACTTCGCCCCTGGACTTCCCGCAGCAAGCGAAGTCATGGCGTCGGACGGGCCAAGAGGCGCGCAATTTCGGTGCGTAGCGGCTCGACGAATTCGAGCAGCGCCGGACCGGAGCCCAAGAGTTCGGGCGCGACCAGTGCGCCGAGACGGTTGGCCTTCACGGCCCGCAAGGGCTCGAGCTTGCGCAACTCCGCCAGGAGGGGCTCGACCGAGGCCGGGCCGCGTGTGTCGGCGCCGAAGATCACCACAGCGTCTGGATCGAGGCGGAGCAGCTCTTCGACGGAGATGCGGGGAGCACCCATGACTGCGTCGGGCACGGCGTTCCGGGCACCGGCTGCGTGCAGCAGCGCGCCGTGGAGCGAGTCCCGCTTGATGAACCAATAGCTGCTGGTGCCTGCGCCGGCGTCGCCGATCAAGACAAGCACGCGCGGACCCGAGGGCGGCGGCTCGACGTCGAGCACTTTCGCAAACCTGGCGGCGAGTGCGTTACCGCGTGAGTTCTGGCCCGTGAGCTCGCCGAGGCGGCGCACGCTGGCGGACGCCTCGGCGACGCTCAACCAGGGCAGTTCGGTCGTCGGTGCGATGCGCGTGAGTGGCGCGAGCTGGCTGCCACCGACCTGCGTCGCCAAGATCCGAGTTGGGCGCGCGCGCGCGATGGCCTCGTAGTTTGGTGTGATGGCGCTCCCCACGCGCGGCAGCTTGCGAGCGTCGGCGCAGTAGTCGCTCACGGCCACGAGCTGCTCGCCGGCTCCGAGCGCCATCAAGGTTTCGCTCACCGCGGGCGCCAAAGAAACCAAGCGCGGGGTAGCGACCTGCGAAGGCGGGATCGCGTGGGTGCGCGTTCGCGTCCAGGCCCAAGCCCCCAGGCCCAGTGCGATCGTCAAGGCGAGCGCGCCGAGCGCTCTTGGGTTCACGGCTCTCCGGGTCGGGCGTTTTGGTTGCGCTCGTAGATCAGACGCAAGCCGTCGAGTGTGAGGTTCGGACAGATCTCTTCGACGAGTCGCGTGCGCTTGCAGATGCGCTCGGCCAGGCCGCCCGTCGCCAGAGTGCGAAAGGGTACGCCGAGCTCGGCGCCGATCTTTTCGATCAATCCATCGACGAGCGAGGCGTAGCCGTGAACGATGCCCGACTGCATGGCGTGCACTGTGTTGCGGCCGATCACACGTGGCGGCTCGACCAGCTCGATGCGTGAGAGCTTGGCGGCGCGCCCCAAGAGACCATCCAAGCTCACCTGAACTCCAGGTACGATCACCCCGCCCAAGTAGTCGCCCTCTTCGGAGACGCAGTCGAAGGTCGTGGCCGTACCCAAATCGACGACGACCACAGCGCCTTTGACCCGCTCGAAAGCGGCCACCGAGTTGACGATGCGGTCGGCGCCGACTTCGCGCGGGTTGTCCGTGCGGATGCGGATGCCCGTCTTGAGCCCGGGTCCACCGACCACGAGCGGCGCCGCTCCGACGATATCCTCTACGGCGCGCGCGATCACGTCGGTGAGCGGCGGCACCACGCTGGCCACGATGCTGGCCATGATCGAACTCTTGTCGATCTCGCGCAGCTCGAGCAGTTGTGCAAGCAAAGCCGCTTGTTCGTCGCTGCTTCGGCGCGGCGAGGTTTCGAAACGAAAGGTCGCCGACAGCGTCGCGCCTTCATAGAGTCCGCAGACGATGTTGGTGTTGCCAATGTCGACAGCTAGAAGCATCGCGGTTCGGCCTACCACCGAGCGACCGCTCATTCCATGCGCACGCTGCTGAATACGTCTCCCGGCATCAGCAACTGCCAGGGGCCGCTGGCTGTACCGAGGCGCGTCTTCTCGCCAGTCATCGCTGGTGCTTCGCCGAGGGTGACCAAGAGCTGAGAGCCCGCCGCGTCGGCCGCAAAGCTGGTGAAACCCACCGAGCCGCCGCTCCACTCGCTCGGACCTAGTTCGTCGGCTAGTGGCACGAGGTCGCCGTTCTCGTAGCCGTCGCCGTCGCGATCGCCGAACGTGACGGCAAAGCCGAACGCCGCTGCCGCCACCGCGACTCCATCGTATTGGTGCTGACCGATGAGTTCGACGATGCGTCGGCGCGCCGCTTCGGTGTCGGGGTTGTCCAAGCGCAGTTCGAGCGCGCCGAGGTCGCTGTCGATGTGCACGACGACGGGCTTTGGATCGGCAGCGGGTGCTTGGACTGCTGCAGGCGGTGCCAGGCCAACCGAGCGGCACTCTCGATTCGGATTGCCGAGCAGGCCCAACGCCGCCTGGGCCCGCGCGTGGAGGGCGCGATGCGGGCCCAGGCAATGGCGTTCCACCGCGGGCTTGAGCGTCAGCGTTCCGAGTGCGCCGGCTGCACCAAGAGCCGCCGCGATGGTCTCGAGTGCCGGCTTGTCGCCCACAGTTTCCAGCACGGCCTGCACGGCGGTGACGACGCGCGGATCGGGCTCGGACTCTTTGACGCGCGTGTAGACGCGTTCGGGGTGCGCTGCGATGACGCCGAGCGCCGTGGCGCGCGTGCCCGCTTCCGGTTTTCCGAGCGCCGAGATCAAGAGTTCGAGCGTGCCCTCGTACTCGGCGTGACGGGGCAGCAGGCGCAGCGCCGCCTGGAGCAGGCGCGGATTGTCGGTCTTCGTGAGCTCGGCAAACGCGCTGGCTCGCTTGGCCTTCAAAGGACCGCGCCCGAGCACTTCGAGGCGCGCTTCGGTCTCGGCGGCGCCGTGCTCTGGGTCGCACTCGAGCAAACCGCGCGCCATTTCGTTCGCTTGAGCGACCAGTGCGGCGGCGCGGCAACGTAGAGCGATCATGCGTCGGCGCTGCCCACGTTCAGCCGGCGTGGTCGTTGGTCCGAGCGGAGCGCGGCCGAGTTCGGCGAGCGCTTGGCGTGCATCGTGCGGTTCTTCGAGCAACTTGAGCAGTGCGCCAAGCACGACCCAGGTTGCGTCGTCGGCTTTGGCCGGCAAGCCGCGCCCGAGCAGCTCTTTCGTCGTTTGATCCAGGGCGCGCGCCCCGGCTGGTCCGAGGCGTCCGAGCGCTTGGACGGCGAGCGCGCGTTCGCTGGCCGGAAAATCCGCCTTCAAGGCCAGCTGAACGAGAGGCAGACTTGCGCTCGGGCCGACGCTGCCAAGCGCGAGGATGGCGAACTGGTGCGGACCTTCCGCCTTTTGCGTGAGCAGCTCGCCCGCGACGTCGAGGGTGCGAGCTGCCAGCGCATCGCCGAGCGCCGGCAGACGTCCGACCGGATAGAGAAGCACGCGGTTCTTCTCGCGTTCGGCCGCGTCCAAGAGCACGGTCAGCGTGCGCTCTTCGAGGCGTCCGCTGCGATCGGCCTGTGTTCCGAGGCCGAAGGCCGCAGCCTCCGCGAGTCCTGGCAACGAGGATGCGGCGCTCGCGCTCACCCAGCTTCGCAAGACGTGCTCACTCTCTTCCGTCGCGCAGCTGCCGAGTGCACGCGCCAACGTGCGCAGCTCCAGTGCGCTTGGCGGCGCGGGCTCGAGGGACCAAGTCGCCAGCGCGGAAATCAGCCCCGCCGTCACCCCCGGACGATCGTGCTTGCACAGCTTTCCGAGCCCAAAAGCGGCCCACAGCCGAGCGGGACCGCCGGCCGCCAGATGCCGCTGCAAGAGTGGCAGCTCACTTGCCTGGATGCGCCGCGCGGCGTCGCGCACGAGGCGATAGTCGACTGGTCGCACTTCGGCTCCACTCGTTTCGACGTCCGATGAGGCAGGGTTGACCGGCTTGTCGCCCGCCCCACTGCTCGACGAGCGACAGCCTCCGAGCAGGCAACCGCCCACCAGCAAAGCGCTCCAGGCAGCGGTCGTGAACCTCATCGCGGCCTTTCGAACGCGCTGAGACAGCAGGCAATCGATTCTTTGAGAGCCAAGCGCGTGCGCGCGGCCCAGGGGCGTTCGACCCGCGCCGCCAGCGGCACGACGACGAAACCTTGTGAACGGAACAGCCAACCGGCGCGCCACATGTGGTAGTCGCAGGTCACCAGGCCAATGCGGCGCACGGTGCGAGGGCGCAGCAAACGGGCCGTATAGAATGCGTTCTCGCGCGTGGTCAGCGAACCGTTTTCGAGCAGAAGCTCGACGGCGGGTGTCGAGTCGCCGGCCAAACGGCTTTCGCTCGTCTGCCACCAAGCGGCCATCACCTCTGCTTCGGAGGCTCCCGCCCAGGTCTTGCCGCCGCTCATCACGACGAGCGGCGCGGCGCACTGCGACTGCCGTGCCCGCACGAGCCTCCTCTCCAGGGCTGCACTCGGCGCGCCTTCGTGCACTTTGCAGCCCAGCACCACTAGCGCGTCCAGCTCGGGCGAGCTCGGGTCCATGGGGCGACTACAGCAAGAGGGAGGTCCCGCGGGCAAGTGGGGGCCACGAAACGCCTGGGCGGAGCGCGGTACTCCCCGCTGCTTGATGGGGGGATCCGTTGCCCCTAGCGTCCCGGCTCGTTCCCGCCCGCATTTCATGGCTTCCGAGACAGAGCGCCCCAAAGCAACCAGCCCGATCGACCTCGGCGACAGTGACGTGGCCCGCCGGTTGGAGCGTCGACGTGCCCGGCGTGAACAACGCAACGGTCGGACACAGCAGGGCGAAGGGGGCGAAGCAAAGGTGGCGACGCCCCGTCCCCAACGCGAACCGCGTGAACCGAGGCGCACGCCACGTGCCGACAGCTCCTTCGAAGGGGAGCAGGCTCCAATCGTGCGCCGACCCAGTTCGGGTGGCCCTACCCCCGCGCGCATGAGCGTTCGTTTCGACAAGGAGTTGATCAACGCCGACGCCGCCAAGGTGGTCCAGCGGCTAACGAGGCAGGGCCATGAGGCCTACCTGGTCGGTGGCTGCGTGCGCGATCTGTTGGTCGGGCAAAGGCCCAAGGATTTCGACGTGGCGACAAGTGCGCGCCCTGAAGAAGTGCGATCATTGTTTCGCAACTCGCGAGTGATCGGTCGGCGCTTTCGACTGGTTCACGTGTTGTTCGGCGGCAACCACATCGTCGAAACCGCGACCTTTCGAAAGAATCCGCTTCCGGCCACCGACGGCGATGCGGACGATCTGCTGATTCGTTCAGACAACGTGTTCGGCGAAGCCCACGAAGACGCGCTCCGTCGGGATTTCACCATCAATGCGCTGTTTTACGACCTGGAAGACGGCTCCGTCCTCGACTGGGTCGGGGGCATGGCGCACATCGACAGCCGCACCGTTCACACCATCGGCGATCCTTTGGTGCGCTTTCAGGAAGATCCCGTGCGCATCCTGCGCGCCATCAAGTTTGCCGCGCGCATCGACTTTGGCATGACTCCCGAGGTCTACGAAGCCATCGTGCAGTGTCGCGGCGCCTTGGCCATGGCGGCGCGCCCGCGGCTGTCCGAAGAGGTGCTGCGGCTCATGCGCGGTGGTGCTTCGCATCGCTCGATGTGGTTGTGTTGGGAGACGGGGGTGCTCGACATGCTGTTGCCCGAGCTGTCCTCATACCTGGCCGACGCAGCCGACGACGACTCGGTCTGGCGCCTGTTGTCGGAGGTCGATCGGCGCACCAAGGCGGACGAGAAGCCGCTCGACGACGTCCTGCTCTGGGCAGCGCTGCTGCTCGAGCCGCTCAGCGAGGCCTGCGCCTTCGGCTCCGATCCGGCGCGCGGCGCGAACGATTTTCTGGAGCCGGTCGTCGAACGGCTCAATTTGCCGCGCCGCATCGCCGACTCGGTGCGCCGGATCGTCGCGCTCTTGCCGCGCATCGAGCAGGGGCGCGGCGACCGCTACAGGAAGAATCCGCTCTACGCCCTGACCGAAGAGCTGGCTGATCTTCGACGCGCAGCGCGCGTCGAAAAACCCCTGCCGTTGACCGCCGTCACGGAGGGACGCGCCAAGCGCAAGCGTCGCAAGAAGCCGGGCAAGATCCCGAAAGACTGACTCCGAGCCCTTTCGGGCTCACGCATGACTCTCGGCCTTCGGTCTGGGGGATGAACGAGCCCTGTCGGGCTCACGCATTCATGTCGACGCGGAGCAGCTTGCGGCCGACGACGAAGTAGTCGCCGTGGTCGAGCGGCTGCTCGCGCTTGAGGCGCACGTAGGTGCCGTTCTTCGATTCGAGATCGCTCAACGAGAAGCCGTCGGCATCTTGCTCGATGGCGCAATGCTCTTCGGACAAGTAGAGGTCGTCGAAGACGTTGATGTCGCAACCCCGGCGACCGATCGTCACCCGCGAACCGCGAGGACAATGGGCCAATCCGCTGCCGGCGTGTTCCAGCAACTGTACGACGCGGAACGTGCTCGAGTAGCTGGGCGAGGCGTAGAAATACGTGCCCGCCGAATCGGTGTGTTCGGTGACCGTAGGCATTGGCTCGACGCGGAACAACTGGTCGCCGGCCAAGAGTGTGTCGCCGGGCGCCAGCTTCGTCTTGCCGCGAATACGCACGAACGTTCCGTTGAGCGAGTTCTCGTCGCGCAGCGTGAGTTGGGAATTGCGGTAGAGCAGGTTGGCGTGGCGCGCCGAGAGGAACGAATCCTCGAGCTGGATCTGCCCCTGGCGGCCGAGCAAATGCTCCGTCGCACGCAGGTGGTAGCTCAGGCCTTCCATGCCTTCGCCACGGATGACAACCAGACTCGCCTTGGACGGATCTTGCAGATCGCCGAAGTAGTCGATCTCGAGATTCAACACTTCCGGCGGCGTCGTCTCGCCACAACGACCGCAGAACTTGTGTCCTGGAGGAATGAGCGCTTGGCAGGCGGCGCAGGGAAAGAATTTGGCTTGGTCCATGGCGTCCTTCGCGGCGGACCATCAGTCCGCTCTCCGACCACCTTCTTACGGTTTCGTGACCGTGGGAAGGGGGCGAGCCGCGTCTCAGCTGGGCCCGATGCGCACTTATCGAACGAAATCTACTGGATGTAGGTGATCCGACGCTTGGCGTCGGTCCAGCCGCGCCGGCTCACGAGTCTGGTCAAGACCAGCTCCTTGCAGGTGCTCGCGTCGATGTAGCCAAAGTCCCGCGAATCGTACGAGAAGTGACGGTTGTCGCTCAGCAAGAACCAGTGCCCGTCGGGCACTTCGTACTGGCGATCTTCGGCAACGATCTTGCCAATCTGCGGATCCCCCATCATGTGCAGTGCGCTGCCCATCTCTTCCCAGCCGCATTGCTGGTCGACCTGCTCGGAAGGGCGATCGGGGTGCGGAAAGCTGAATTGCGGCGGATCGCAACGGCGATCGACGATCAGCTGCCTCTCGTTCACGAAAGGCTTTCCTTCCTTGAGGTGAACCTTGTCGCCTCCTTCGGCGATGATGCGGCCGATCACGTAGCGCTCGGGCACGTGCGGCTCGGGGCACAGCACGAGGTCGCCGAAGCTTGGGCGCCCTAGGCGCCACAGCACAATCAAGTCGCCACCCTCGAGAGTCGGCAGCACCGACGTCTCGAGCACAGGGTCGTTCTCGGGCAAGCGCACCCAGCGCAGAGCCGTGAGGCGCAACACACCGACGGCTACGCCGGTCAACAGAGCCGTCCAAACGAGAAAGCGAGTCAGCGCCGCCATGATCGGAACCTTACACCAAGCGTATCAATCGCGTAGCACCAGATCGTCCTTGTGGACGACCACCGTCTCGTCGCTGCGGCCCAACGCTTCTTGGAGCTCGTCGCTCTTCTTGCCAGCGGCGCGCGCGATGTCGGCCGAACCGAGGCGCGTGAGGCCCCGCCCGATCTCCTCGTTCTGGCTGTCGACCAGGCGCACCGAGGCGCCGCTGTGGAACTCGCCGCGCACTCCTAAAATGCCCACCGGCAACAGGCTGCGCTGCCCGGTCTTGACCGCCGCAACTGCGCCCGAATCGAGCACGACCGTGCCCGAGGGGCGCAGCGTGTAGGCGATCCAATGCTGTCGCGCGCGCAAGATCGTGCCGCGCGCCGGAAAGTAGGTCCCGATGTCGGCGCCGGCGAGCACGTCGAGCACGACGTTTTCGCGTCGCGCACTCGCGATCACGACTGCCGCTCCTGAACGGCAGGCTTTGAAAGCAGCGTCGAGCTTGCTGCGCATACCGCCGCGGCCCACTGCTCCTGCTCCTGCTCCTGCTCCTGCTCCTGCTCCTGCTCCTGCTCCTGCTCCTGCTCCTGCTCCTGCTCCTCGGTCCTGAAAGTCTTCGATGTTCTGCATCACCGGCATGCGGGCTCCACTTTCGTCGAGCACACCGTCGACGTCCGTCAGCAAGATCAGGGCGTCGGCACCAACCAGGGGAGCGACCATGGCCGAGAGCTGATCGTTGTCGCTGAATCGCAGCTCTTCGGTGGCTACGACGTCGTTCTCGTTGATGATCGGCACGGCGCCCGCCTCGAGCAGCGCGCCCAGCGCGCCGCGGGCATTGTTCAGTCGCGTTCGATCGGCCAAATCGCCATGCGTGAGTAAGACTTGCGCAGCCGTGACTCCATGCGCTGCGAAGGCCTTGTCGTAGCGGTGCATGAGCACCGATTGGCCCGCAGATGCGGCAGCCTGCATCCAGGCCACCTCGGTCGGGCGTTGGCTGAGCCCCAGGCGCGCCATGCCAAGCGCTACGGCGCCGCTCGACACCAGCACGGGGCTCTTGCCCTCACGGACCAACTGCGACAGCTGAAACGCGAGGTGCTCGGGCATGTCTGCGCGCTCCGCCAGCATGCGGGATCCCACCTTCACGAGCACCCGTCGGGCACTCGCCAGCGGTCCTCGGTCGCTCGATTTGCCGTCCGTCACGGGCGCCTCAATAGCACGAGGTCCGCAGGCAACGAACGCGTCAGGGGCTGCTCGGCGAGAGTTCGTCGACCTGCGCGCCCGAGGCCTGGGCGAGCTCCAGGATCTGCAGTCCCCCGAGGCCGCGCACGAACAGCACGCCTGGCCTCGGGGTGGGGGTTACTTGGGCGTCGGCCGCACGCAGAGCATCGACCAATTGTGCGAGTCCGGTCTCGCGGCAGCGGAGCCAAAGGCCTCGGGCAGGCAGGTCGGCGGGAGAGAATGGCCCCAGGAGGCCGCCGCCAGCAGCCGTGATCACCTGGTCGGCCCGCGCGAGCAGCCGCCGCGCCCAAGGCGAGTCCGCTTCGATGCTGGTGATGAACTGGTGAGTTTCAAGCTCGGGATCGAGTAGTTCCTCGAACGCGGCTGCGCCGTCGTCATCGAGCTCGACGTAGGGGTCTTCGATGACGAGCAGGGGCGGACGGCCGAGCAGGCCGTGGGCCAGTCCGGACAGGCGCTCTTGGAGTGGACTCAGTCGGCTCAAGCGCTCCCTCTGGAATCCCGCGGCATGCGCGCGCTCCAGTGCCAGCTGGACGTCGCTCGGACCGAGACCCAGGAGCCGCGCCCCGAGTAGTAGGGTTGTCTTCACGTCGAGCTCGGGATCGCCCGCGAGTCGGTGCGGCACGAACCCAGCCGCCAGTTGGGCGAGCGACGCGCCGAGCTCTCGGCCGCGACAGAGGATGCGGCCGCGCCGAATGCGGTCGGGTTCGACGAAGGCGCGGACCAACGCTCGAGCTGCGCCCAAGCAGGCGACGTTGCCGCCGCCCGTTTCGAGTACGCCGCACGTCAACGTGCCCCGGTCGGTCCCGAGGACTAGGCCTCGAAGCTCGAGAGTTGCAGGAAGTTCGCGCGTCACGGCAGGAAGTTCGGCATGTTTTCGAGGCGAGCGAGCGGCTGGTCGGGCTTGTAAATGGCATAAGGCGCCACTGCGCGGACGAGCTCGAACAGTTCGCGGGGCAAGGGCGGCGCGCTGCCGGACAGTTGCTCCTTCAGGCCCTCGATGCCGAGCAAGTAGCCGAGGAGCGAGGTCTGCGGCACTGGCAGTTCCAAGATGGGCGAGTCATCGCGCAACTCGCCCAGAACGCGCGCCTTGGCCAGCGCCTGACGCAACCCACCCAAATCATCGACCAGCTTGTGCTCTTTGGCCTGGCGTCCCGTCCAGACGCGCCCGCGTCCGACGGCGTCGACTTCGGCCTTGGTCAGCTTGCGACCGTCCGAGACGCGCCGCAGGAACAAGCCGTAGAACTGCTCGATCTTGTCCTTGAGGATCTCGTGCTCACTAGGGCTGAAGGGACGGAACACGCCTTCGGCGTCCGCGTGGGGAGTGGTCTTGAGCGTCTCGACGTTCACGCCGATTTTGCCGAGCAAGCCGGCTACGTCGATCTTGCCGAAGAAGATGCCGATGCTGCCTGTGATCGTCAGCGGGTTTGCATAGATGTAGTTGCCGGGCGAAGCGATGTAGTAGCCACCACTGGCTGCGGCGGCGCCCATCGATACGACCACGGGCTTCTTTTCGGCGGTCAACTGCACTTCGCGCCAGATCACGTCGGCCGCCATGGCCGAACCGCCCCCTGTTTCGATGCGCAGAACCACGGCTCCGACGCTGGGATCTTCGCGGACTTGCTTGAGGGACTCGGCGATCGTGTACGAGCCGGCCGTGTGGATACCCACGAAGGGGAAGGTCTGGCTGCGTCCGTCGACCATGTCGCCGTCGACGTAGACGATGGCCACCCGGCCCTCGGGACCGAAGTGATCGCTACGACTGGGACCGAATACGCCCTCTTCGAGCACCAGCGATTCGCCGGCAAGCTCGTCCAGCTTCTTGCCCAACATGTCGTCGAATGCAAAGCCGTCGACCAACTCGGCGCGCTTGGCCTCAGCGGCCGTAAACGGCCCTTTCTCGACGGATTTGCGCAGTGTTTCGACGCTGATGTGTCGACCGGAGGCCAGCGAAGCGGACATTTCCATCTCGACCTGCTGCAGCATGTTGCTGCGGTCGTCGAGTGTGGTCGGGCTGCCTTCGGTGCGCACGAACATCTCAGGCGCGGACTTGTGCTTGCCGATGCGCACGAAGTCGGCCTTCACGCCCAACTTGTCCAGCAGGCCCTTGATGTAAAACGACTGACTCTTGAGCCCCGAGTAGCGGACGCTGCCGGCGGGGTTGAGCAGGATCTTGTCGGCAGCTGCGCACAGGTAGAGCGCTGCGCCGCTGCCATCTTCCAGGTGGCACATCACCTTCTTGCCCTTGGAGCGCAGGTAAAAGAGAGCGTCCTGGAGTTCCTGAATGTGCGCGAGCGAATCGGCGGGTGACGCCCGCAACTCGAGCAACACCGCCTTCAAGTTCTTCTCGTCGTCGGCCATCTGCCACAGACGGCGCAAGAGGCGCACGTGCTCGCGTGGGCTTGGCGTATCCTCGATGCGCAGGCGGAGTCCGTAGCTCAGGTTGTCGGTCGCATGCGTCTCGCGAAATCCGCGCACCGCCAGATCGACGTTGATGTTCTCCCAAGGCTTTTCCGCGGAATTGCTACCGAGCCCACTGCCGTAGCGTGTGCCGACGGCAAGCTCGGCCGAGCCGTTGCGTGTGTTGCCGGTGATGACCAGCGTCGTGGACGCGACCCAGGACGGCGCGCCGACGTCGCCGCCGGGATCCTTCCAAGACACGTCGCCGCGCAGCCGACCTAGCTGGGGAATGCCGATGTCGACCACGCCGCGCGGAATCCAATAGCCGCCGCTTTCGTCGATGTAGTTGGCTTCCAGACCGAGTTCGAGCGCGTCGGTGCCGGTGGGTCGTAAGGCGAGACCCATCTCGTAGCTGGTGCCCAAACGGATGCCGCCCTGGCTGAGCGGCGCATCCACTTGGTGAATGACGCCAGCCAAGCCCAAGTAGTCCACGGGCCGCAGGTTGATGCCAGTGGACCAGGTACCGAAGCCGTGTGCCTCCGCGACGTTCGAGAACGAGCGCTCGAAAGAAAAACCGATCGAGGCCACGCGATTGCCGGCTGCAATCGCCCAGGTGAGCCACTGGTATTGGAAGGGCGTGGCGTACATCTGTCGTCCGGTTTCGGCGTTGGGCGAAACCAGGTCGAGCCGCAAGCCGGTGGCGATGGGCAGAAAGCCGAGCGGCAATGCGAAGCCGAACGCGTGACCCTGCGTCGGCACCTGCGCAGTGTCGCCCAAGAAGTAGCCGGACCAGCGCAGTTCGGGACCCGGCAAGAACATCAGGTTGGCCGGATTTTGCACGATCGAAGAAGAGTCGCCGTTGCCCGCCAGGGTGCGGCCGAGTGCGGGTAAGGGCGTAGGCCTCTGCAGCGGCGTTTGCGCGACGGCCGTCGCACCCGCAGCCAGAGTCAGAGCCAGCGACGAAAGGACGAGAGAACGAATGCGCATGATCAGGATTTCTTTCGGAGCATGCCGCGGGCTTGAGCCAGGGCTTCGATGGCCGGTCGCCGCGTCGCGAGTTCGGCTTGGTCTTTGACGGGGAGAAAGCGCGACGCGCTGCCGTCGCGCGGAACGCGGAGGTAACGCGTGTCGAGCTGGAAGGTTGTCTCGTGGATGAAGCGTTCGAACTGGACGACTTCGCGTCCTTCGACTTGCTTGTGCACTTCGAAATAGCTCCACGGAAAATGGAGTTCGAGCAGCGCATCGGCGTCGAAGGCCATGGTGTTCGAGTTGAACACGCGCACCTTCTCGGGATCGAACGACGCAGGGAGCAGGAACTCTTCTTGAATGACGGTGCGGGGTCCGATGCGTACCGGGATGCCACCGCGATCGCCGGCAAGCTTGTCGACCACTTCGCAGCTCACTTGCGCCGCGCCGTCCAGGTGCATGCCGATCAGCAGCGGGTCGAGCCCGCCGCCGAGGTTGTCGATGTTGCAGACCATGACGTAGCGCCCATCGTCGGCGACGAAGTCGGCGAGCAAGCCGCTCTGTGCGAGTGCATCGGGCAGATCGCCATGGCCCGCTGCGTAGAGGCTGGGCTGCCCGTCGTTGCCCAGGAAAATCTGGGCGTCCGGCGTCCAGCGTAACGAAACGCTCTGCGGAAAGGTGGCGACGCTCTTGCCGTCGCGGCGCTCGCCGAGAGCCTCGTTGATGGCGGCGTCCGTGCCGTGACTCGTCATGAGCCAAAGCGGTGGTGTCTTGCCAACGCGCTCGGTCCAGCTGGCTTGCTCCGCCAGCCGCAAATCGAGGAAAGATCGTCCGGGCACGGCCTCGGCCAACGCCTTCACGACTCCGCCCATGCGCGTGCCCATGCCTCCGGCCAGGACGATCAAGGCGCAGCGACCTTCTTCGAGTGCTCTGCGGCCCAGAGCGCTCAAGCGCGCGTGCTCAGGGCTACCGCTCGGCGGTAGGTCCACCAAATCGACTGGAGCTGGGAGCACGACAGCTTCGGTTCGAGGCGTGGGCGTTGCGCCGCTCGCCAACTGCTTTCCCTGCGCGAGCCAACGCTCACGATCGAAATGATGACGCTCCACGACATCGAGAAGCGGCTTCGGAAAGCCCTCTACGACTCGGCGAAGTTCCTCCTCGTCCCATCCGGTCATCGGGGAGTACTATAAGCAGTGGACCGAGTGGAGAACCAGTGGACGAGCCGCGCAAGATGATGCCGAGGCCCAGGCTGGTCGCGCTGGGCGTCGTCGGGCTGGGGCTGTGCCTCGCGGGACCGCTCCTGGCCCTACCCATCCTGCACGAGTACTTCGAACCCGACCCCGCTGAAGACCTGCGCCTCGGTGCGACGACGCCGAACGGCGACTTGCCGGCCGCGCTCGACACGCCCAGTGGCGTGGTCGGTGCGCCACCCGAGACGGCGGCCGATCCGAGACGGGCCGTGACCTACGGCGGCAACAAGACGCCCAGCAGCGTGGACGCCAGCTACCGCATCGATCGGCTCACGACCGCTCCCGCGCGTGTGCCTTACGACGAACCGTTTCGACCCTCCGTCTTGCCCTTCAAGCGTCTGCACGCGTTCGACGAAGTGCGCGCCGATCTGACTTTGGGCGTGCACGATGGGGCGCTGCGCCGCGTGATGGCGAGCGGTAGCGTGCAAACAGGCGAGGCCGCATTCTTTGGGGACTACGAACTCGATCTGCAGCAGGACCAAGCGGTGCGGGTGCCCACCGTCGGCGCCGGCACGCGGCTGATTTCGCTGTCGACGAAGCCAACGGTCTCTCTCGAGCTGGTGAGTGATGGCGCCGAGAATTGGTTTGCGCGCAGCGAGCGCACCGAGCGCGTCCACGTGGTCGTTCAGCTCGCCTTGGCCGAACGCGCCCTCGTCGCCGGCTTCGCGGACAAGACTTTCGCCGACTTGCATCCCCAGCTTGTGCCTTTGCCCGACGAGGCGCGGGCGGCAGCGGCGCGCGTCACCTCGGCTCTTGGCCTGACGCCGAACGAAGCTCCGGCAGCGGTTCTCGACAAGCTGGTCGCGCATTTTCGCAGTTTCGAAGCCAGCGCAGAGCTGCCGACAGCCACGAACACGGCCGAACTCTACGTCGAACTCGCTCTCACCAAGAAAGGCGTGTGTCGCCATCGCGCTTACGCTTTCCTGCTGACGGCGCTCGCTTTGGGGTTGCCGACGCGCCTCGTTCACAACGAAGCGCATGCATGGGTCGAGGTGCACGATGGCAGCGTCTGGCACCGTCTCGATCTCGGTGGAGCGCCCAGCGACATCGAGGAAACGCGTCCTCCGGCCGACGTGCCTTTGTATCGTGCTCCGGCCGATCCGTTCGCTTGGCCTCAGGGCAGCCAAAGCGGCTCGAGCTTGGCCGCACGCAGTCAACCGCAGACTCATTCCACGTCGTGGCCTTCCGCGTTGTCGCCGACAGGGCGAGCGCCAAGCAAGCCGCCCTCGGGGACACCTCGCGTGCCGGGCCTCCCAAGCGACCCGTCGCTTCACGTGACGCTCCAACTCGAGCGCGCCCAACTGCGCCGTGGCGCTCTGCTCGGCGTGCGCGGTCATGCCGCCCGTGGCGATCACGCCTGCGAAGCTTCGCGCATTGACCTCGAACTGGTCACGCCACTCGGCGTGCGCCCGTTGGGTTCAGTGGCCACGGATTCAAACGGCGACTTCGACGGGCACGTGCTCTTGCCGCTCGACGTGCCGGCAGGCGATCAGACAGTCGTTGCCAAAGTTGGCTCTGGCTGTCGGTGAGCCACAAGCGCTTACGTTTTGCGCCCTGCGCGTCCGTGAGCATGCCGCCCCGGCGTCCCGCCTTCAGCTCTTCTTGATGTCGCGCGCGATGTCGAGCACGTCGCCCAGGGCGCGCTTTTGCGTCTCGGCGGCGGTCGACATGCGTTCGACGCCGGAAAGGGCCTCTTTCGAGCCTTCGGCGTGGTTGCGCTGGGCCTGGTTCAATTCGCTCACCATGCCGCTGATTGACTCGATGGCCTGGGCAATCTGCTTGCCGCCGCGTGTCTGCTCTTGAGTCGAGCGCTCCACCTGCTGGCTGATGGTGCGCATCTTCTCGCCGCTCTTCATGATCAGCTCGGAGCCACGCGCCTGCTGGGCGGTCGCGGCCGCGATCTGCTGGACCGTCTCGGCGATGCGGCTGATGGCGTCGGTGACCTGGCGGCTGCCCTTGGCCTGCTCGACCGTGGCGCGAGCGATGGCGCGCACCATATTCGTGCTCTTTTGCGAACTCTCGAGGATCTTCTTGAGCGCGCGTTCGGCTTCGTTGGACACTTCGACGCCGCGATCGACGTTCTCGGCGCCCTGCTCCACGGCGTTGATGGCGTTCTTGCTCTCCGACTGAATCGTCTTGATCAGTTCGGCGATTTCCTTGGTGCTGGCGCCGGCGCGCTCGGCCAAATCCTTGATTTCGTCGGCGACCACCGCGAAACCCTTGCCGTGCTCGCCGGCCTGGGCCGCGATGATGGCGGCGTTGAGCGCCAGCAAGTTGGTCTGCTCGGCCACGTCGTCAATGACGTTCAAGATCTCGCCGATGGCCTCGATGCGCGAACCCAGGTTGTTGATGACGCCAAGCGCCTCCTGGCTGCTCTCTTTGATGCGATAGATCTCGCCCATTGTCTTGAGGATGGCCTCCGCGCCGAGTTCGGCGTCGCGGGCCACTTCTTCGGACAAGCGCGCCGTCTCGTTGGCGTTCGACTGCACCTGGTCGATCGAGACGTCCATCTCGTTCATGCTCGAGCTGGTCTCTTCGGCAGTCAGCGACAGTGCGTCGATGTTGGTGGCCACCTCGCGAATCGAGAACGCCATCTCTTCGATCGACGAGACCATGTCGCGCACGCTCGAGGTCAACTCGGTGATGTTTTCCGCCACTTCGTCGTTGGTGGCGGACATCTCGAGGATTGACGAACTCGATTCGTCGGCGCTCACGGCCAACGTGTCGACGTGTTCGGACAGGCGCGCCAAGCTTTTTTGTGCGCGCTCCACGGCGCGCCGGACTTCGCCGCCTGCGCCCTCTTGCTCGAGGATTGTTCCCTTGAGCAGACCCAGACTGTCTTCGAGCCGCCTGGCTAGATCGATCAACTCTTGGGCGTTCCGCGAACCCGTGCTCGCCCCTCCGCTAGGCACTTCGAGTGCGTCCTTTACTTCGTCCAGCTCGTCGTAGACGGCTTGAACGAAGTCGGGCGCGCCCTCGGGGCGCGAGTAGGACTTCTTCTGCGCGACCCGGCGAACCGCCAGGCGCAGCTGATTCCAGGGAGCGCTGTCGGTGCCTCCGGTGGCGAAGAAAACCAACGCGCCGGAGACACCCGCGACCAGGAGGCCCTCGGGCGTCTGCCCGATGCGCCAGCCCCAGACCAGTGGTGGAAGAACCGCTACGGCGGCGGCAACGACTTGCTTCTGGGTCACACCATTCATCAGAGAGGCCTCGAGTCCGTCAGACTAGTCATGCGCGGGCCTCATTGGAACGGCTGGTCGCGGGGCGATGAAGGCCCCGGTCCCTCTGTACGCAAAAACAGCGCCCCCAGCCTCGGAATGGGCCCTGGGTTTCATATCGAAGTGGTCGGTCCGCGTTCGGGCAGCGAGAGAGCGAACGTCGCACCTCGGCCTACCCGAGGCAGAAGCCTCAAATCTCCGCCATGCTCGACGGCGATCCGTTGTGAGATGGCCAGACCGAGCCCGGTGCCGCCCGCCTTGGTCGTCAGGTAGGGCTCGAACAGCCGCGTGGACAGTTCGTCGCTTACACCCGGACCGTTGTCGCCCACGCACACTTCGACCAGGGCCGGGTCAGTTGCTCGGACGCTCACGCGCACTTCGGCGTCGGTGATACCACTCGTCGCTTCGATGCCGTTCTTGATTAGATTCGTCAGCACCTGAGTCAGCTGCGCGCGGTCGGCAACGATCGGCAGCGGTCGCGGAGCATCCAACAGCAGCGCGACGTCCGGTGTCTGGTGCAGTGACACCACTTCGCGGCAGAGCGCACTCAAATCGAACTCGCTCGGCCGAGGACTCGGCAGGCTGGCGTACTCGCTGAACGAACGAACCAGATCGTTGATGCGCGCCACCTCGCCCAGCACGGTGCGCGTGGCCTCGTCGAAGTAGTCCTCGAATTCGGGGGCGCCGCGGCTCTTGAGGCGCCGCAGCGTCTCGATGGCGCTGCGAATGGGTGAAAGGGGATTGCGGATCTCGTGGGCGATTTGCCGTGCCACTTCGCGCCGAGCCGCGATGCGTTCGGTGATGGCCAAGCGGACCCTGAGTGCACTCAGGTCGGCGAGGGTCTGATTGAACGCGCGAGCTGCCTGTTCGAGCTCGGGTCCGCCAGAAAGCGGCAGCGGTTCAGGCGTCCCGGAAACGGCAGCGCGCGCCCGCTCGGCGAAGGCCACGACCGGGCCCGCCAAACCTCGGCTCAGCCAGACGGCGATGATCGAGGCGACACCGAGCGCGACGAGCGAGATGACGATCACGCGGAGGTCGAGATTCTCTACCGCGTCGCTCAGCGCCAGACGACTGCGCGAGGCCAACAGGACGCGCTTGCCCAAGGCCGGGCTCGAAAGCGCGCGCTGCATGAGCGAGTCACGCCGTTTTGCCGTCTCTTCGCCTGGACCCTGCCAGCCGAGTTCGAGTCCGTAGCGGGCTCGGGCCGCAGTCAGATAGCCGGCGAGGTGTTGGGCTCCAAGCAATCCTACCCAGCGACCGCCGCTCGTCTTGATGCAGGCGATGGCAAACGCGGCTTCCCCGTCTTCCCGCAAGCCAGGGCTTTTCGCGCGCCGCTGGACGAGCGCGCCGAGCGCCTTTTCGCCGCCTGGAGGTCGGGTCGGCACTTCGCCCGCGAGGACTTCGCCGTCGTCGGCGATCAGCGCCAGCTCGTCGAGACCGAGGGCCTTCTGGAGTTCCGGGACACGGAGCCGCAGCGGAAGCAGCCGCGACGACAGGTCACCCGCGGACAGGCCGATCAGCGCGCTGTCGACGAGTGGCTCGTGGGCGCACAGCGGCTCGAACAACTTCTGTTTTTCGGTCGCCGCCTTGGAAAGTTCCTCCTCGAGTTCCGAGGTCGCAGCATGAAATTCCTGGTCGAAGCGTTCCAGTTCCGCACCGCGCCAAGCGGTGCGCACCCCCCAAGCGAGGACGAGCGTCGTAGTCAGGCTGAGCACGAACGTTGCGAGCAAGAGGCGAAGACGCAGGGTCACGAGGCTGGTGGCCAGCCTAGGAGGTCCCGTTCGCTTTGGCGACGCGCAGCAGCCACTTGTACTGGCTACACGGGCTCGCCTACGGTCGCGCCGTGAACTCTCGACGTGTCGTTTGGTCTCGTGTCGCGGCCTGGGGCGTCGTTCTGGCTGCGTTGTCCGGTTGCCGTCCGGGTCATTCGAGCGACGCGCCTCTGTCGGTGCGGCCGAGCGCGCGCGTCCCAACCAAGAAGGAGCAGGAGTCCAAGGAGTCCGGCATCATCAGCACGCTGGTCGGAACGATGAGTGAAGGTACGTTTGGGCCGCATCTCAGTTTGCGTCCCGCAGCGCGGCTCGTCGTCTGGGCGGCCCCGCGCGGACAACAACCGGGGGTCCACAGCCTCGTCGTGCCGTACACGGGCACCCCAGGCGCATCGACGCGCTTGACGCCTTCGGTAGAAGGTCTCCGTTCCTTCGAGCTATCTGACTTTGGGCCAAGTGGCGCACTCGCCATGCTGACACGCCGCTCGGGCAGTCAAGAGGTGCTGGAGCTGCTCGAAATTTCTGGGGACGGCAAGCTAGCGGCTGGTCCGCACGTCGTCGCTGAAACACCGACCGAGATCTTGTGGACCGACGCTCGTCCGACGGCGTCCGGTGCGATCGTTTTTTGGGCCGAGGTGCAGCGCGGTGCAGCGGACATCTACGCACTGCAGCTGCCCGCAGGCGGCGTGCCCGGACGACCCGAACGTGTGGCGCGCGCGGTGAGCGCCTGGCAGTTGGGCGGAGCGGCGCGCCCCCTGCTGGTAACGCTCGAAGGCCCGCCAAGTTCGCGCACCGTGGTCTTGCGAAAGTTTGCCGAAACGGCGCAACCGGAAGGCGCGCCCCTCACTCTGGCGCAGGGCTTTCGCGGTGGTCTCGATCTCGACCTGGCTTCGGCCCAGCACCACACGGTGGTTGTTTTCAGCGAGAAAACGACGTTCGAAAACCGATTGCGCCGCGTCGTCATCGACGAGAACTTCCGCGTCGTGGAGTCCGTCGACTCGCTGACTCCGGCGCGTGGCGAGCAAGCGTTGGTCCGGCTCGTCAGCGGCCCCCAGACGTCCGAGGTCTACGCCGTTTGGGAAGAACCGGCGCGTCGGCCGCTCCGTGGTCGCTCGCTGCTCGTCGGTCGCCTGGACGCGCACGGTCACGTGAACGTACCCAGTGCGACCCTGGCGGCGCCTGGCAGCGAATCGCTCTTGCCTCTGTTCACGATGGACGGGGGGACCTTGATCGGTCTCGCTGAATCGTACCGTTGTGAGATCGGGCGCAGCTGCGATGCACCTCCGATCGAGCGCTTGCTCTTGCGCACGAGCCGCGAACTCACGGCCGTGCAGACGAGTCCGCTCGAGCTGGCTCAGATGACACGCCAACCCGCAGCCCTCGTCTGGGATCCGCAGTGCAACGAGCGAGGTTGCTTCGCGCTGGGCGCCGAAGGCAAGGACAATCCTGCCGTATTCGTGCTCGATCTAGCGGGCACGGGTGGCTTGGTTTCGCCGCTCGTGGCGGAAACGGAAGCGCCGTCGCCACGTGTGCTCCGGCAGGAGGTCGTGGGCCGGGTGCCGGAGCTGGCGACCCTGCGCGGAAAGGCGCGCGGCGAAGGAGCGCTCCTCGCTTGGGTCAGCTATTTCGATTCGAGCTTGCCCGAAGCCAAGGTGACGAAGCCCGCGCCCGACGGCCGCATGGCACCGGTGCGCGCGCTGCTCGAGACCCAGTCGATCGACGACGACAAGCAGGGCGCCATCGGCGTGCGCGTCGAGACGGTGATTTCTTACCGGGCTCGCTCGCTGGGCGGGGTGAGCTTGGCCTCGGCGCCGGGGCGGCCGAGCTTGCTGGGTTGGTCGGCGCTCGATGCGGGCGCGCCTCATTTGTTCCTGACGTCGATCGACGAAGCCGGCAAGAAGCTCAAGCAGAAGGTCTACGAGCGTCCCGGCGGCGAAGTGAGCGATATCGCGGCCGTGGCCACGGCTTCGGGCTACCTCCTGGCGTGGGTGGATGGACGCTCGGCCAATGCGGAGGTCTACGCGGCGCTGGTCAACGATCAGCTAGAACCGCTCGGCAACGAACAACGGCTGAGCGACGGAGCCGAACAAGCTACGGGCGTCACCATCGCCAAACTGGACGGGGCCGTAGTCGTCGTCTGGGCCGATGCACGCGGCTCGTCGCGTCCCGGTTTTGCCGACTTGCACATGGTCAGCCTGGACGAGAAGACAGCCGAACCTCTCGGCGCCACGCGCCGTCTGGCTGCGACCGAGCTGCACTCGCACTCACCTGCGCTCGCCACTCTCGGCAGCACGGGCGACACGGCGCTGCTTGGCTGGCTCGAAGCCGATCCCGCCTCCGAGAAGGCGCCTAGCATGCTCCTCCTTGCCGAGATTGACGGCGCCGGACGCTTCGTCGCTCCACCCACTGAAGTGCCATTGCCCGGCCGCGCACGCGGCTTTTCGGCCGAATGCGATAGGGAGGAGTGCCACATCGTGGCCAGCTTGGACGTGAGCGATCGCGGCGAGCTGTGGGGGCTCAGCTGGAAAGGCCGCGGAACGCCCAGTCTTTCCCCGCTGGTCGTGCTCGAAGGTCCGCCATCGCAGACGGTCGCGCCGCTGTTGGTCGGCAATCAGGTCTACTACGTGGATGAAGGCGCCACAGGTCAAGCGCTGCTCCGGCGCCTGACCTTGCGCTTTCAGACGACCAACTGAGCTCAACGCGCGCCGATGACGCGGGTCTTGATGGCCTGAGAAAGGTCTGGTTCGGCAGGGTTTTCGGAGCCCCACTCCCAATAGCCCACACCTCCGAGCGTTGCCTGCCCCGTCAACACCGACCGAGCCGGATCGAGCACAGCGTCGACCTTCATGATCGTCGAGCTTGCGGTGGGCCACCAACCGCCATTGCCGTCGCTCACTTCCATGTAGACGGCTTGGGGCGTGGCCGATTTGAGATTGTCTGGGATGGTCGAGTAGTGGGCGCCGCCGTTTGCATGTAAGGGCAAGCCGACGACGATCTGCGCGGGAGGGTAACCCCCAGCCAGCATGTAGTTCAGTGCGGCGCTGCAGAAGCCTCGCCCAGCTGTCGCGCATGATCCGGAGCCTATACGGCTGGAACTGGCATCAGACCGTTCGCTTTTGCGCCGAACTTCTGTGCGTTTTAATGCAGGGCTCGAGAGAGGTAGGTCAAGGTAGGGTACGGCAGCGCCACCCTGGCTCAACTTTCCGGCGCGTTGGGTTGCTCGCTGCCGGACGGATGCGACAAGCGGGAGCTGGCCGAAGCGTCGGAGGCTCTTTTGCGTTCGAGCGCCTGGGCCTCGGCTTCGCCCGAAATATGCGCGAAGAACGAAAGCGCGAGCGGGAAGTGGTCTTCCATCACGTCAAACAAGCGCTCGGTGGGAATGCGAAACAACGATGATGGCTCGAGCGCCGTCACCTCGACGTCGTAGAGGCCCGGTTGAATGACGCCGAGTCCACCGAGCGCGCCACTTGGGCCCATGTCTTCGGTCCAGGTGTTGCCCTTGTCGTCGCTCGCGACCGTGCGTAGCCGACCCGACTCGACGACGTAGAGATTGGGCGGAATGAGCATCTGGCGCTCTTCTTCTTCGAGGAAGACCAGTTCGGCGAAACGGGCCAAACGCGAGAGTGCTTCGATGCCCGAACCAGCTAGCGGCGGACAGGCGCGCAGTACCGCCAAGCGTTCGACGAACGAGAGCGAAAGACGAGGGCCCAGCGACGAGCGGTAGCTGTCCCGGCTGTGTTGCGACGACTCGTCGCGGCGGGCGCGCAGCTGTGCGGTGGGGCGGCTGAGGTCCCGGCCGGGAGGTGAAGTAGGAGGCAAACTGCTGGCCAAGCGCAGGATGATCGCGCGCGTGAATTCGAAGCTGTCCTCCAAGAACTCGAGCCAGTCGTCGAATTCCAGCTCGAGTACGACCGCATCTTCGCGCACCAAGGCATCGAATGCGTGCGGACGGTTTTGTAGTGCATCGATGAGGCCAAGCACGTCACGCGGACCGAACTCGCGCGTCTTGATGCCCAGATGCAGGAGCGCCACCGTGCCGCGCACGATGAAGAAGATGCGATCTGCCGCGTCGCCCTGCCGATAGAGGCGCTGACCTTTGGCGAAGAAGTTCTCCCGAATGCGCTGGGCCAGAGTGTCCGAAGAGCCCGGAGGCATGTCGCCGCCCAGCAAAGAACGCATCCACAGCGTGCGCTCGAGCTCGGAGGCATCGGGCTCTCGCGTGCCCTCACCGGCCACACTTTCGAAGAAGCCTTTCATCGCAGGCTCGCGCTGGAGTGTTCGATCAGCCAGGCATTGCTGCTCGTGGCAGCTTCGATGGCGGATGTGAGTTCACTGTTGTCGAGCTCGATGGCGTAGGACGCGGCCAAGGCCGAAACGAGCGGATCCGCGTTGGCCATCAGTTCTCGGAGCGTGTCGACCTCGTGCGGCACGGGAATCGATAGCGCGCTAGCGTAACTTTCGAGCGGCGCCAAGTCTTGGCGCGGCTCGGCAGCGACGCGCAACAGGCCGCGCAGCGTCTCGCCGTAGCCCAGGCTGGTGACTTCGAGAATTTCGGCGGCGGCCACGCGATTGGAGCCTTCGTCCGACAGGAGCGCGTAGTAGACGCGTCGCAGATCTTCGCGGGGGTGGAGCAGTTGCAGAAGGCGCGTGGCGCGCTCGAGCGCCTGGCGTCGCTTGTCTGCGAGTAGACCGAAGAACAGGACGCCGCTCAAGGGCGCGGGACCGGGGCGCTCCCCCAGGATGCGCAGCGACATCTCCATGCGCGCGTACTCCACTAGGTTTTGCTCGATCACCGGCAGGATGCGCACGGCATCGACGGAGAAGTCGCTGGTCGCGACCACTCGGCCCAAGCCGCGCAGCGCCTTGTAGCGCACGGCGCCCGGCAGATCTTGCGACAGCATGTCGACCAGCATCTCGCCGGCCTGGCGCGAACCGAAACGCGAGATAGCGCGGGGAATATGCAGGCGAACGGCCGAATCGGTGGTGCGATCGTAGAGAGCGGAACGGAGTGCATCGAGCGCGGGAGCGCCGAGCGCGGCGAGGGCTTCACGCGCCTCGTTGCGGCCTTCGCGGTGCGCCAGGCGCTGAACCAAAAGCGGGACGAAGCGCAAGTCACGGGTGCGAGCCATTGCCAGCGGCAAGACGCGGTCGAGTTCACCGCGCGCGCGCTTCTGTAGTTCGAGCACGACGTCGGCCCAGCGCGCGGTGCCGAGCTTGCCTATGGCTTCAAGCAGGGCCAACTGCCCCTGGGGGTCCGCGTCTTCGGCCAAAAATTCGGCAATGGCAGTTTCCTTAGCAGGAATTTCGGACTGGCCGGCCACGAAGAAGGCTGCCGTGGCGCGCAGCCCGGGCATGTCGGAGAACGCCGAAGGATCGATGCGGTCCAAGTGGCCGCTCGAGCCCAAGGCGCGAATGGCAGCCAGCCGGACCTCCCGGTCGTCGTGCTGCAGCAAACGTTCTGCGAGCGGGACCCAATCTTTTCGTCCGGGCGCAGGAATGACCTCGAGCGCGCGAGCCAGCACGAGCGGGCTGGGGTGGTAGAGCACCAGCGCAGGAATCAGGTTGCTGCGCCTTCCTTCGTGAAACAGGCTCATGGCGCCGATCACCCGACTTTCGTCCGGGCTCGACAGCGCCTCGACCAACACCACGACACTGTCGAGATTCAGCTGCAGCAGCTCGAACGAACGAGCGCGCGCCTGGCCGCCCAACGTGGAGCGAAAGCGTTCCAAGTAAGGAGCGCGAAGTGACCAGGCGACCAATATCCACAGCAGCGACAGGCTGGCAATCAGGATCCCCAGAACATCGTTGCTGGCGAGGTGAAATTGGTTGAGGAGCAAGATCACGACGGCGATCAGGGCCTGTGTGCCGCGCGCCAGCACAGAATCGAACAAGGGCTTGGCCTTGGCGCGTTCCTCGTTGCTCAGCGGCAGGAACAACAGCTCAGTCGACACGCGATGCAGCGAGAAGCGCAGGGCGCCATCCGAACCCTTGGCGAGCAGTACTGCCAACATCGCCGTTCCGAAGACCAAGCCGGCCGCTCCCGACAAGAGTAGACACAATGGCAAGAGCGTGAGCGCCAAAATGGTACCCATGCGCTGCAGGACCTGCATGGTGACGAACACCTGCACGATCAGCGCGACCGCGTTCATGATGGCGTAATAGCGCGCCAGGTAGATGCCCAGGTCGCCGGGCGGCAGGCGGGTGGCCATCACCGACTTGAACAAGTAGTCGACGATCAGCAGCGTCGCGCCCGACAGCTGAATCAGAATGCCGACGCGTGTCAGGTAGGCATTCGAACGGACAGCGCGGATCTCCGCGCCCACCCGTGCCTTTTCTGGCGCGGGCGCAAGCTCGGTCGCGGGCGGCGCCAAAGTGACGACCAACGCAGTGAGCAAGTGAATACCCGCCGATGCAGGCAACAGATTCTTCACGGACATCTGCTGCGCCAAGAGCGCACCGATGACGCCGCCGACCACTGCGCCGAGAACGCCTCCCGCCGACAACAGGCCGTAGATGCGCCGTCCCTGTCCGGGGGTAAAGCGCTGCGCCGCAGTGAGCCAGAACTGGACCGTCAGCAGCGTGCCAATCACGCCCGCCCACAGGTAGAGCGCGAAGGCGCCTGCTTTGCCGATGGTGCTCGTGTAGAAGAGCATCGTGCCGGTCGAGGCGACCATGAGCGCCAGCACGAGCGCGTTCTTTCGTCCGAATACACGACTGACGATTTGGTCGGCGCGTGCGGTCAGGAAGCCCAGCACCGCCATGGCGATGTAGACCAGGGACAGGGCGCTCGGTTTCAATTTGGTTAGAAAAAGGGCGTCGCGAGCAGTCTCGAGCAGCACGTGTGCGCCTACGATCCCGCCCAGAATCAGACACGCCCAGCCCACCAGCCAGCCTTCGCCCGGGCGGACGTCGGCAAAACGCTGAAAAAATCCGGGAGTTGCAGGCGGACGTGAACTGGTCCGGGCGGGAAAGCTGCTGGCCTGAGGCATCGGCTCCGAGGGGGGGATGCGCGCCCCATTCGCGGTGGCTACACTAGTAGCTATGGCTTCCGGAAACGAACTCGCGGTCAACTTGGCCGACGTCAACGTGGCGCGACGCCTCAGGTTCGGCATTGCGGCATTGGGCCTCGGCCTCGTTCTGGCCGTCACCTTGGAGCGTAGCGGTGCGAGCCCCGGCCTGCGTTGGGTGTTGCTGGCGCCGTTCTTCCTTTCGGCCAACGCGTTTTTTCAGGGCATGTTCCGGACCTGTGGCTTTTCTGCATGGGCCGGCTTCCGCCACAGGGGCGGCGTCCGTGAGCGCATCGCCGATACGGCTGAGCTTAGGTCCGTGCGCGCTCAGGGCCTCAAGCAGGTCGGCTATGCGATTGTGACCGCGACCGCTTTGACTGGCTCGTTCGTCATGGTTGCCTGAGGGCATGGCGGACAGCAACGCGGCCGGGCCTTCCCAAGACCCTGCGTCGCGCTCGTGGCTCGATCGCGGACTCGGTCTCCTGACCGTCGTGCGGGGGGGAGAGGGCGCGTCCGCGCTTTTGCTCGCATTCAACGTCTGTCTGCTCTTGTGCGCCTACTACGTGCTCAAGCCCGTGCGCGAGGCGTTGATTTTGTCGGGTGGGGGCGCCGAGATCAAGAGCTACGCGGCCGTCGGCCAGGTGCTCTTGCTGGCTTTAATCGTGCCCGGTTACTCGTGGCTCGTGAATCACTTCGACCGCGCCAAGCTGATTCGCACGGTCACGTTCATCTTCGTCGGCTGCTTGGTGGCGTTCTATTTCGCTGCCAAAGCGCAGATGCCCGGACTCGGGATCGTGTTCTTCCTCTGGGTCGGCATCTTCAATCTGATGGTGGTTGCGCAGTTCTGGGCCTTCGCCAGTGATCTTTACTCGCGCGAGCAGGGCGAACGCCTGTTTCCGATCGTGGCTTTCGGCGCTTCGTCGGGAGCGGTAGCGGGTAGCCAGCTGACCAGCCTGCTCGTTGGCCCGCTGGGTGTGCCGCAGATGCTGCTGGTGAGCGGCGCGCTGTTGCTCTGCGCGCTCCTCTTGACGCTGGCGTCGGAGTACTTCAGCGCGCGAGCAGCGAAGTCGGCCGAAGCACAGGAAGGCCCGTCCAGCGATGAGCAACAGGTTCCGAAAGACGAGGAGACGAACAGTGGCGCGGGCGCGTTCCAGCTCGTCATCCAGAGCCCCTACCTGCGGCTCATCGGCGTGCTCATGCTGCTCACCAACCTAGTCAACACCACCGGTGAGTTCTTGCTCGGTAGCTTCGTTGCGGAACAAGCAGCGCGCGTCGTCAGCGGCGACCAGGTCAAAGTCTGGATCGGCCAGTTTTACTCGAATTTCTATTTCTGGGTGAACCTGCTCGGTGCTTTCATTCAACTCGTCATCGCGCCGCGCTTCATTCGCCATCTGGGCGTGCGCGTAGCGTTGCTCGTCCTGCCTGCCGTGGCGCTTTTCGGCTATCTCGCCGTGGCGTTCCTCCCCGTGCTCTGGACCGTGCGCTGGGCCAAGACGGGCGAAAACGCTTTCGACTACTCGCTGAACAACACGGTGCGCAACGCGCTGTTCTTGCCGCTCACCGCCGAAGAGAAATACAAAGCCAAGCAAGTCGTCGACACGATTTTCGTGCGCGCCGGCGACGTGTTCAGCGCCGGCTTGGTGTTCGTGGGCCTGCGTTGGCTGCACGCGCCTTTGTCTTTGTTCGCGGCCGTGAACGCCGCCTTGGTGGTGGTGTGGCTGTTCGTGGCCTTCCGCTTGGGCAAGGCCTACGTGGAGCGCGCGAAGTCCGACGGCGACGAGCCGGGCAAAGAGCCAGCCACCGCCGGCTGAAATGGCGCGAAGAGCGGCCGAGCCGTGCGCTGTCGCCATGCCGTGCGCGGTGCGCCGTGCGCCGCCGCTCAGTAATCCATGGGGACGCGGATTTCGCGCGGCCGTTCGATGCCGACCAAGCGATAGCCGCGGCTCTCGCCGAGATCGTAGAAGTGGAGCCGGACCTGACCCATGGGCAGCACGGTGGGCTTTTGGTGCACCCAAAGGTCCATCACCCCGTACCTCAGCGGATCGTCGTCGTAAGCGCGATCACCAGCCAGTTGTGCAGGGCGCACGTCGCCCAGGGGTAGCACGACGCAGGCCCAGGTCGGATGCTTCGCGTCGGGCATGAACTGCACCCAACCGAGCTCCCTTTCCAGTTCGAGTCCGCCGCGAAAACGCAGCTGGTAGTAGGTCTCGAACGCCTTGGACACGCCATGCTGGATGCCCAGATCTTCGAAGCAGAGAGACTGTTTCGTCTCGCCGGGCGTACGCCTGGCCATCCGAAATCCCGAGAGCGGCACGTACTTCGAGAAATACTCTTCGAAGAATTTGTCGCGTCGGCCGATCAACACTCGTTCCAGATAGAGAGACTGGCGCTCGTCGGGCAACTTGGCGCGGGCAACGATGGCTCGGATGTGTTCGTCGGTAATTCGCGACATGATGCGCGTCATCCACGAGACGTCGTTTGGTGTGCGCCTGCTGAAGGCAGGAATCGAATAGACGCCCCGCCACTCCGAAGGCACGAAACCGTCGACGCCGTAGTAGCCAAAGATCTTCACCTTGCTGCGGTGGGGGTCGTGCCATGGTCGCTTCAGCAGTCCGAAACTGACGAGGTCCTGCCCCATTTGCTCGAAATCGATGGCGTACGAGTAACCGAAGCGGCGCGCCAAGCGATCGGGATTGAAGCCGATGCCGAGGGAGTCACCCCAATCGATCTTGTAGTGGCGAATGAACTTGCGCTTCCTTTCTTCGATCACGACATCGAAGGTGTTCTGCTCGCGCGCATCGATGTGGTTGATCCAAGCGGCGGGCAAGTGTGCCGCGCGGAGTTCGCGCCGATCCTCATGCGGCACGACGTCGTTCGGATCGTCGGCGCGTGTGTCTTCATACTTGAACGGACCGAGCGGCTTGCCGGGCACGAAGCGGCTGGCTGATGCGCGTACGCGGCCATCCTCGAGGCGAAAACCCTGGGCCAAGACGGTGGCGATGTCGTCCTGGGTCATCGGTCGCTTTTCGCCGAGGGCGGTCTTGGTGATGGCTCCCTTCTCCATCACTAGATTGTCGGGCTGGAAGTAGACGACTTCGTTGCAGACCGAATGGTAGCCGAGCGCCCAATACAGCTTGGAGCCGACGACGTCGGCAGTCGAGGCTCGCAACGGCTGACTCTTGCCATCGAACTTGAGCAGGTAGCGATGTCCGTCCGGCGCCTCGATGAAAAACCCCGGGTTGGCGCCGTCGGGTTTGGCGTTGACCACCAGCCATTTGCCGTTTGCAGGATCGAGTTCGGGCGTGTCGCCGCATTCGGCGCGGGCAATCTGCGCGGGCGTGTAGTCGAAGACACCCACGCGATTCTGAAACCAGCTGCTGTTGGGGACTTCATCGAGCGCGTTGACGTTGAGCGCCTCGCCGTCGCGAGGGATCCTGGCGATGTTGCTCAGTGGATAGAGCAAGAACTTGTCGACGGCGTCGGCGCGGATGCCCGAATAGTAGTCGCCCGGCTGCTCGGCGAGCGGTCGCTCGTCGGCGTCGCTCCACAGCGGCGGTGCCAATGGAAAGCGACGCACTTCGCGGCTGCAGGCGAGCGAGAACAAGAGAGACAGACCGAGCCAGGTTCGCGATGCGGAAGGTCGTCGTAGCTTGGACATGCTCAAAACCCCCTGTTGAGTCCGAAGGCGAAGCGGAACTGATCGAAAGGCTCGAAGCGGAACTCGTCGAGGCGATTCGAGCCCCAACCGACGACGGCCTCGAAGGCCGAGACGCGGTCGGCCGGCAGCTTGAGTGCCAGGCCGTAGTTCAGGTAGCTCTTGACCAAGTTCCACTCACCTAGATCGTCGTAGGTGTTGCCAATGCTCGAAAACAAAGACGCATCCAGACCCCAGCTGATCGGGTAGCGGTACTCGAAGTTGGCGGCCCACGCGTTGGCGCCCATGAGGCGTCGTCGCAAGAAGCTCTTCATCTGGTCTTGGCCTCCCAAGAACGGCAGCTCGTAGAAAGGGATGGGCGCGCGCGTCGACGTACTCCCCTCGAGCCGACTCAGGTTGAGTACACCTTGGTAGTAGAGACTAGTCGAAAAAATCTGACCGAAACCCAAGTCGTAGAACGCCGCCAGTTCGCCGCCGGCACGGAACCAGCGAATATTGGGGTCCAGCACATCCACGGCGAAGGCGCTGAGTCCCTCGAGTCGCAAGCCCGTGCCGCGTGTGAAGTCGAGATCTTCGTTGCGGTTGTCGAGGGCGAAGTTCAGTTCGGGCTGCAGGACCTGGTAGCCGTTCGTGAAGCCCGGCAGGACCGCGGTTTCCGTGGGCGTGAGTGGCGGATTGTCCGTTTCTTCGGTCGAGAAGCGGGCGTGCCGAAAGGTCGCGCCGAAGCTGAGGCTGTTCAGGTGTTGCTCCCAACCGACCAGGCTCACGCTGGCTTCGGCGATGGCGCTGCGGTAGCGGCAGCCGAATGCCAGCTGATTGCAACGAGCGCCGAGATCGCTGACGCCGAAGAACGGGTTGTCGGGTCGCCGCACGTAGCCGCCGCGCCAGCGGATCAGCGCTTCTTCGTCGCGGAACAATTTCTGATCGATTTGCGCGACGGCCGCCCAAAGATCACCGGGCCCCCCGAAGAACGTGGCTGCGAAATCGTGCCGCGGGATCATCTCGTTCCAGCGAAAGATCGCGCCGACGTTGGGGCGCACACCAAAATCGAAGGTCACGAAAGGAAAGGCGTAGGCTCGGCCGTCGTCCCAAGTGAAGAAGTCGGTGACCTTGTCCGCCCAATGCGTCTCTTCGACCTTTGCGACCGCCCAGACTGTCGGCGTCCGAATGCCGTACTGGAGAAACAGATACGCCGGGTAGAGCGCCACGCGCGGGATCCAGCGCACGATGTCGCCCGCATCCGTCTGCTGCGCCTCGCGGCCATCGTAGTTCGGCAGCTCGCGCTTCTGCTTGGGGGGGAGCGCCTTTTCGTTGGCCGGCTCGCTGGTGCCTTCCGCGGGGGGCTGGGGGGGTGACCCTGTCTGATCGACCTCGGCCAAGGCCGCGCGGAGGTCGGCATTTGGATTAACGGGCTGTGCGTCGGGAGCCCTGTCGGCCGTCGCCGGGTTGGGCTTTTGTGACGGAGCTTCCGCATCCGGCAGCTCCGCCTGAGGCTCCGTAGTCACGGGCACTGGTGCTGGCGCCGGGACGTCATCTTGTCCATCCTCGGCGGGCGTGGGCGGGACGACTCGTTCTTGGGCGCGAGCCGCGGGGACGGCGACGCCAACGACGACCAGACTCGACCAGAACCAGCGCAACGCGACCGCCACGGCCTCAGGCAACATCGAACGCTCCATCGAGTCAATCACGTCGCTCATCCATTTCAGGTTTCAGTCCTCGTGCGCTCCCTCGTTTCCAGCACCTGCGTCTGCCTCGGGCTCTCGCTCGCTCCAAGCATTGCTGGCATCGACAGCGCGCTGGCTGCAGACGCGGATCCGTCCGTCGTCGTCCCGTTCAAACCAGCGCCTGCCACTGGCAAGACGACTCCAGGTGGCGATCCCGACGCCAAGATCATTCTCCGACCGGGCAGCTTCGCTCCCGTCGTTTACCCGAGCGCAGCTGCGCGCTTCGGCGTACCCGATCTCGTCGTCACCGGACTGGGTGGCGCCACTGCGCTCGTTTCGATCATCGTGGGCCCCAACCGCGAGTTCGGTCCGCGTGGTGGCGTGCTGTTCGACGAGGACGTGCGCGACCTCGTGCGTGCCACCGACTACACCACTCAACTGGCCGTCCGCGACGCCAGTGACGTTTTGCTCGGATTTTCGATGTCTTACGCCTTCATCGGCGACGCACTGATCAATGCCACCTGGCTGCGCAAGAGCCCAGACGTCGGCGCCCAGATCGCCCTGCTCGACGTCGAAGTCGTGGCACTCACCTTGGGTATCCAGCAGCTGGTGGTAAATGGGATCGCGCGTGAACGCCCCTACGGCCGGACTTGTGGCACGAGCGAGCTCGACGAGCGTTCGTCGTTTTGCATCACGAACGATCGTTACGTCAGTCACTTCAGCGGCCACGCGGCAGCTGCATTCGCCTTGGCGGCCGTGACCTGCGCTCACCATTCGGCCATTCCGCTGAGCAACGGGCAAGCTTGGATTCCGTGCCTGAGCGGCTTCGTCGGCGCCGCTGCAACGGCCGGTCTGCGCGTCGTCGGCGATATGCACTATGCGTCGGACATCCTCGTGGGCGCAGCGGTCGGCACCACGATCGGCTTTCTGGTGCCCGCCCTCCACTACGGCATCGGCAGCTGGACTCCGCACTCGCCGATCAGCGGTGTCAGCTTCAACGTCCTGCCCACTCCTCAGGGCGTAATGGTGAGCGGGGTCTGGTGATGCGCGCGCTTCTCACGTGGATCTCGGTCCTGGCAATCGTCCTGGGCGTGTCGTTGCCCGCGCACGCTCAAGGCCTGTCGACGGGCCCGGGTGATTCGGCTGACAATCCGCTCGGCTCCCCGCCGGGCAGCCGTTGGCGCAACTCCTCGGACCGCTTTTTCATCGCGTCGCGTCTCGACGCGGGCTTCTTCTTTCTGCGTCCGCGCATTTCGGCGGGTTGGGGCAAGCCGCACTACCAGTGGTTCGGTCTCGACGCGGTACCCATCCTTTCGACGAGCGCCTTGGGCGGCTACATGGGCGGTCGAATCGAACGAGGTCTCTTCGAGCTGCGGACGGGCGCGCTCTACCAGTTTTCGTTCAACCGTTCGTACCTGACGGCCAAGGACAGCTACAGCCGGCGCGACATCGACATCATCGAGGGTCCGCGCGCCCAGTATTGGCTGTGGGACAGCCAACTCGAGCTCTACTTGCCGCTCGGTCGCCTCAAGCTGCACTTGGAGACGCAGCCGATCGTCGCCTTCGGTTTTCCCGAAGACAAGAACCTCTACCTCGACACGATGTGGGTGGTGATTGGTTCGGGGCTCACGCTCCGCCAACGCGTCGGTGTCGAGTTTTTCCTTCGCGGCACCAATATCGGCTTGTCGCCCACTATCGAGCTCGTGTGGCTCGACGAGCGCCAAGTCGCGATTATTCGTGCTGGGGTGCACCTGCGCTGGCTCTTGTCGGACGAGTTCCAGGTGCGCACCAGCATCTTACCTGTGGTGAACAGTCCGGATTTTCTGGGCCGCACCGGCGGGGACGTGCTCGAACTCAGCATGCGCTGGCTGTGGGCGACGGACTGAATTCGCGAACGCGAGCGGCTTCGGTCGCGGGCGACGGATTGGTTCCGCGAGCGTCGTTCAAGGACGCCGACCGAAGGGCGAACCCCACGGATTGGCGTAGTGCGAGCCGTAGTCGACGCCCGCCCAAGGATTGCTGTCTTGGGGCGAAGGTCCGCGCTGACGCTGCGGCGGAGCCGAACTGGGCGCGTAGCGCTGGCCGCTGACCGCGCCTTGCGAAACCAGAAACAACTGCTGATACTGATGGATCGCGATCTGGTTGGTGGACGTCTCGTTCACGGTTGTCGTGTGCACGTCGCCAGCCACCACGTCGCCCTGGACGATCTGTACATTCGAATTTTGCGCCAGGTGCGCGTTTGCCGCCGGTTCGGGCGCGCCGAGCAGAGGAGCTATCACTTGTGGGGTCGGGGGTTCTTCTCGAGCGATGGCGACGGCTTCGGGCTCGGGCGGAGCCGCTTGCGCTGCTCGAACTTCTTCCGCACGCGTGGCCAAAACGGCCTTGTATTCGCGCTCCAGGCGGGCCAGCACCTCGGCGGCCGATTCGCCCGACAGTGCTTCGGCGTCCTTGGCTAGCGCGGCTTCAGCTTCGTCGGCTCGCGGAGTCTCGGCGTCGAGTGCAGTCGAGTCCATCGCCTCGCTGTCGGTGCGCACTCCCAGCCGAGCCAAGGCGTGTCGCAACTCTTCGAGCCGTTGCTCGTCGGTCGGAGTTTCTTCCAGGGTGCGTGCCCGCGGAGCCTTCCAGCGTGCGACTTCGCCACGCTCGGCCTTCGGCGTCGTCGAAACGACGTGCAAAATCCCGGCGCCGCCGGCTCCTCCGACGACGAATACTCCCAGAAAGAGTCCGAGCTGTGTCACGCTCCGCATGTAATCAGCATCGCACGTCGACCAGGGCGCGACACCTCCAACGACGCGCACGGCCGAAATTCAGCTCATTCGTAGTCGACCATGCGCACGCCGCGCCTCCGGCGGTCTATCTCGGTCGCAGCGCGCAAGGCTTCGTACAGGGCGACCACATCCGTCTTGATACCGGCGATGGTCAGCTGAGGAGTCGACTTATCGAACGTATTGAGGACGAGATTTCCGGTGCCGAGCAAGCGCTGCGAGAAGGGTCGTTCGACGGAGTAGTCGTTGACGCGGTAGAGATCGATCTGCTCCAGCTTTTTCGACAGCACCCCCGTCTCGACCACGATGCGATGATTGGTCAGCCGGTAGAAGATGCCGCGCGAGCGCCACCAGGCCGGGATCAGCCAGAGCCCTAGAGTGACGATGCTGAGCAGCAGGGCGCCGACACCGGGCACCAGGGCCGGGCGGCCTTCGAACAAGACTTCCTCGGGCACTTCGGTCTCGGGCGGAGCAGGCGTCATCATGCGGAGGACTGTACTTGCGCCCGGGCCGCCTTGGAGGTTTCATTTGCCAAGGTCGTGCTGTTTCGTGACGAGATTTTGGCGGGGATCGCGCAAGGAGCAGTCAACGTGGCTTTTCGCCGTCTCGAGCCGGGCAGCGTCCGCGAAGGAGACAGCTTCGTGACTGCTCGTGGCAAGGTGACGGTAACTTTAATCAAGCCCGTCGATGCCGAAACGATCCGCGATGCCGACGCGCATCGAGCTGGCTATTCGTCTCGTCGAGTGCTCCTCGACGAACTCAATCTTGCCGGCAGCCTTCAGGTGTTCCGCCTCGAACTCGCTTTTCGGCCGTAGCGCCGTGAGCGCCCAATCCGATCGGTTCAGCCGATGCTGTTCTGAGCCGCGTCGAGAAATCCGGGATCTTCGACATTTGCACGAGCCGAACGCTCGGCCTCGATCTGCTTTATCAATTGCCCGGCGCGAGCCGAAAAACGCACCAAAGTTTGTTCCGCCTCGTTCAGCGCCGTCTCCTGGCCACTCAGCTCGGCAGGATTGAGCTCCTGCGAACGTTCGAGCAAACGATCGAGTTCGCGCGTCCAAGCGATGAGTTGCGGCAGCGGACGTCGACCTTTGCGCCGATCGGCCGATCGGTGACGCGCGGCCTCTTGTTCGAGGCGTCGCTTCGTCCAACGCTCGCGCGTGGCCAGCGTGAGAAGCAGTTCTTGATGGGCGGGCTCGAGACCGATCACTGCGCGGAGATGCGATACGCCCAGGCCAGGAGCCTGTAGCAGGTGAGGCAGCCGGAGCGACATCTCGTAGACCGAGACGGCGCGCCAGATCGTCGTTACCTTGAAGGGAACGTCTGGATGCGCAGCGATGCGACGGAGCGACGCGTGTCGATCCTTCTGCTGCAGCGCGCGACCACTACCGTAGAGCTCGCGATACACGATCTCTCCGAGACGGAGCACGTCCTTCGGCGAATTTCCCGCACCCAGCTGACGAATCTGGCTTGCGAGATAGTCAATTCGTTCGCGACCGCGCAAAGGCGCGGAGAGGATCTCGGACACGTCGGAGATGCGTGGCGAGACGACGTTTGGCGAGTCCTGGACGATGAGTTCTGCCCCCATCAGAGCAAGCTACCACCGCCCAAATCCTTCCACCAAGAGGAAAAGTGGTGCCGCCAGAAGGCGTTCCAGTTGCGTCACACGACTGTTGGGGAATATGAAAGTTCGGTTTCCCCAATCGGTCGTCAGTGCGACGGGACGTTGTCCAAGACCCTAGAGAGCCATCGCACGCGTATGTGGCGAGCCCGAGCCGCTGGAGCGTCTCGTTCTGAAACGACGACCCACGCGAGAAAGAAATGATTGATTCGTTTGTACTAAACCCTCATGGCCTCGATCGGTCGCGAGCTGAACCTGCCGCAGTGTGCCTTCGTTTTTCCGCGCGAAGGGGGTGCTGATCCTGATGTTGATCAGCGTACCGATGGCCATCATCGCCCTGCTGGTGAAGTTCACGTCGCCGGGCCCGATCTTCTTCGTGCAACGCCGCTACGGGCTGCACGGCAACGAGATTCCCGTCATCAAGTTACGCTCGATGGGCGTCATGGAGGATGGCGACGACGTCACGCAGGTGAAAGTCGGCGACATGCGCGTGAGGCCGTTGGGCGCGTTTCTCCGCAGGACTTCACTCGGCTGGATTCGATCGGTGCACGTTTTGTCAGAGCGAAACCCGCATATGCCCAAGCGCGCCCCGGATGTAAGGGCGGGTTTGGCATTCCGCTTTTCGGCGCGGGACACACGGG
>Ga0105046_10000673_pt1 | contig 49261 bp, 40 predicted proteins | sample MAT03_FD_78385 | JGI IMG/M metagenome (GOLD analysis project Ga0105046, IMG submission 78385) | Freshwater microbial communities from Lake Fryxell liftoff mats and glacier meltwater in Antarctica - MAT-03 (megahit assembly) | ecosystem: Environmental > Aquatic > Freshwater > Ice > Liftoff... | reverse complement strand
TTGCCGGTTCCGGTCCTCGGGTCACCTCCGTCGAGGATGCTCCCCTGCGGTCCTCACCGTCGCCTTGCCATCCCGGCGCCTCGACCGCGATCATCGATCGACTTGTCCACTCGCGGGCCCTAAGGGTCACTTCTTCGGCGGCGGCGGGGATTGTGGCTGCTTCACCGGCGGCGCCTGCTGGACCGGCCCGTCGCGCTGGGCTCGAGGGCCGTCGCCCTGGACGTTGTCGAGGTCGTTGGCCGGCGGCGGGCTCGCGTTGGCGGTCGCGGCGTTAGCGAGGTCGGGCGGCTCGACGTCCTGCTTGCTGGCGAGCTTGCCGATCGGCTTGCGGATCGGCTCGCGGATCGGCTTGGACGGCGCCGGCGCCTTCGACGGCGGCTCGATCGGCTGGCCCGGCAGCGCCAGCGTGGCCGATGCACCGGCCCGCGACTCGGCCCAGTCGGCGTCGCGCGGCGCCTGGGCAAGCCGGACCAGGCGGCTGGCCGGCGACCAGGCGGTCGCGTGCAGCGTGCAACGGCCGTCGGCAACCGTGAGCTGGGCGCGCTCCTTGCGGAGCTCGAGGGTGTCGTCGGCCGGCCGGTACACATACTCCGCGCGCAGCGGGATGTTGCACGACGGCTCGTCGGGCGCCGCCTCGGCGACGTAGGGCTCGGTCGCCAGGAACGCCACCGCGCCGCGCGCGCTCGGTACGAAGGCGAAGAAGCGCAGGAACTCGCGCTTGCCGGCCGGCGCAGCCAGCGCGAAGCCGGCCACCTGATCACCGCGTCGCTCGAACGCGCGCAGCGTGCCGTCGGGCATGGTCCACTCGCCATCGAAGCCGGTGGCCAGCGCCAGATCGGCGCGCAGCTCGCTCGACCGGTCGGCCATCGCGATCGCCGAGCGGGCGACCGCGACGTAGCCGGGCAACGACAGCTCCACGTCGACGGTGGCGCCGGGCGTGGCGGTGAGCGTCATCGGCGTGGTGCCGACCTGGACGCCGGCCCGGGTGACCACCGCACCGGCCGGCGTGGTCACGATCGCGATCGCACCGTCGGCGACGACCGGCGGTGCCGAGACCTGCGCGCGCCGGGCAGCTTCGCCCTCGCGCCCACCCAGCGCCAGCACCGCGCCGGCCGCGACCGCCACCACCACGCCGGCCGCGCCAGCCCACCGCACGACCTGTCCGGTTGCCGGACGAAGCGGCGCGCGGCCCGCGAGCGCCGCGTCGAGGGCGTCGACCAGCGCCTGCGCGGTGGCCGGTCGGGCCTCGGGCTCCTTGGCCAGCGCCCGCGCGAAGACCGCGTCGAGCCCGGCTGGCAGCGCGAGACCGGCCGCGGTCGCCACCGACGGCACCGCCGCGCGGAAGTGCTGCTCCATCATCGCCGGCAAGCTCGGCGCGTGAAACGGCGGCTTGCCGGTGATGAGCTCGTAGGCGAGCACGCCCAGCGCGTAGCGATCGGAGGCCGCGGTCGCGCCGTCGGCGGTCCACTGCTCGGGGGCCATGTACGCTGGCGTGCCCATCCACGCGCCCTGCCCGGTCAAGGTCGCGACCGCCTCGCCGCCAGCGTCGGCGAGCAGCTTGGCGATCCCGAAGTCGAGGACGTGGGCGGTGGGCCGATCGGCCGGGCCGGTGAGCACGACGTTGTCGGGCTTGAGATCGCGGTGGATCACGCCGCGGGCGTGGGCCGCGTCGAGCGCGCCGGCCAGCTGCCGCAGCACGTCGAAGGCCAGCGCCGGCGCCAGCGGCCCGCCGCGCAGCCGCTCGCGCAGCGACTCACCGTCGAGCAGATCCATCACCAGGTAGAGCCGACCGTCGGCGAGGCGGCCCAGCGCGAACACGTCGACGACGTTGGGATGGTCGACCTGATTGACCGCGCGGGCCTCCCGCAAGAACCGCTCGGCCGCGTCGGGCCGACGCGCCACCTCGCGGCGCAGCACCTTGATCGCGACCCGCTTGCCGATGACCGGATGGCGCCCGGCGTAGACGTCACCCATGCCGCCAGCGCCGATGGCGCGCTCGACGACGTACTCGCCGGCCGCGGTCCCGGCCGCGAGCGGGGGATCGACCGCCGCCCCGGTCGCGGCGTCGGGCGCCAGCGCGGTCGGCCCGGTCCCGATGGTCGCCATTGATCGATCCTACGTCGCGCTGGGCGGCGGCGCCACCCGGACCGGCCCGCGCGCCGAACCTCGAGCGACGTTCGGCTGCCGCCCAAAAGGCTCACGGCGCGACGTCGACCACGTCGACACAGCTCACCGGCTCTTGCACGACCAGCCCGAGGATCGCACCGGCGTTCCAGCCCAGGCACAGCGTGTTCGCGCCCGGTCTGAGCGCAAAGCGGATCGGCACCCCGGCAGGCATCCGCTGGCGATCGGCCGGCATCGGCGGGCCCTGCCGGAACGCGGCTTGCAGCCTCGGGCCACCATGTCGAAACGCTGGTTACAAGCGCTTGGTGTCATGGGAACCGTGCTCCTGGCGCGCAGTGTGTTGCGGCGGTCGCGTGCGCTGGCGCTCGCTGACCGCGTGGTGGTCATCACCGGCGGATCGCGCGGGCTGGGCCTGGTCTTGGCGCGCGAGGTGGTGGCGCGTGGCGCCAAGGTGGCGATCTGCGCCCGCGACACCGACGAGCTCGAGCGCGCGCGTCGAGATCTCGAGCAGCACGGTGGCATCGTCTACGCGGCGACCTGCGATGTCACCGATCGCGATGAGGTGCAGCGCTTCATCACCAGCGTCGAGGACGACTTTGGGCCCATCGACGTGTTGGTCAACAATGCCGGCATCATCCAGGTCGGCCCGCTCGAGAGCATGACCTCTGCCGATTTCGATCGCGCCCTCGACGTGAACCTGCGCGGACCGCTGCACGCCGCGCTCGCGGTGCTCCCGGCCATGCGCCGTCGCCGCGCCGGACGGATCGTCAACATCGCGTCAGTGGGCGGCAAGCTCGCGGTCCCGCACCTGGCGCCTTACAGCACCTCGAAGTTCGCGCTGGTCGGCCTGTCAGCCGCGATGCGCGCCGAGCTGGTGAAGGACGGCATCTACGTCACGACGGTGTGCCCCGGCCTCATGCGCACCGGCAGCCCGCGTCACGCGGTGTTCAAGGGTCGCACGCCCGCCGAGTACACCTGGTTCACGATCGGCGACAGCAACGTCGCCACCTCGATCAGCGCCGAGCGGGCCGCTCGCGCCATCGTCGACGCCTTCGTGCATGGCGACGCCGAGCTGGTGATCTCGCCGCAAGCCCGGCTCGCGGTCCTCGCCGCCGCCTTCGCACCGTCGCTGGTGCAGGAGGTCATGGGCCTGGTGGGTCGGCTCATGCCGCGCGCCGAGGGCGGCACCCGAACTGCGGTCGAGAGCAAGGACATCGAGGCACCGCTGGTGCCGTCGTTCCTCAGCTCCCGCAGCGACGAGGCCGCGCTCCGCAACAACGAGACGTGATCCCAACAGGAATCGAACCTGTGACCTGTGGTTTAGGAAACCACCGCTCTATCCAGCTGAGCTATGGGACCGACGGCGCGGAGCCTACGCCGATTGTTCCCGCACGAAAAGTCAGGGCATCGACGCGGGCGGCGTGAGGCCGCCCGGGCAGGCCAGCCCGCCCCGAAGAAAGTCGACCAGATCGCCGGTCTCGTCCTTGGTGAGCGCTTTGTCGTTGAACAGCGGCGACAGGTTCGGGCTGGTCGGGCCGGAGGCGCCCGAGCTCATGTAGTGCACCGCGTCCTCGAGGCTGGCCATCGAGCCGTCGTGGAAGTACGGCGGGCTCTTGCCGATGTCGCGCAGGGACGGGACCTTGAAGGCCGCCCAATCGGCGTCCTTACCCGTGACCTTCTTGCGGCCGAGATCGGCCGCGGTCGGGCCTTCGGTAGCCGCCGGGTCCTTTCCAGCGACGCCGATGCCGGCGTTCCAGTACACGCCGCCCTCCACCTGCAGCGCGACCGAGAAGTGCGGCGGCGTGTGGCACGCGTTGCAGGCGCCCTTGCCGAGGAACACGTCGAGACCGCGCTGCTGGCCCTCGGTGAGCGCGGTCTTGTCGCCGGCGGCGAACTTGTCGTACGGGGTCTGATCACACACGATCGTGCGCTGGTAGGCGGCCAGCGCCTGCGTCACGTGATCCACGGTGATGGGGGCGTCGCCGAAGGCCGCCTTGAACAGAGTCTTGTAGCCGGCGACCTTCAGGAGCTCGTCGGTCTTGGCCTGCAGCTTGTCCTCGCCGAGGCCCATGTTGCCACCCGCCAACGCCGCCTTGCCCTGGTCCTCGAGCGTGGCCGAGCGGCCGTCCCAGTAGAACGCGCCCTTGAGGTAGCCGACGTTCCACATTACCGGCGCGTGGCGGGTGAGCTGCTTGTTCCCCGGGCCGATCGCGAGCGGGTCGTGGCCGCCGGTGCCGTCCTCGTTCTGGTGGCACGAGTAGCAGGCGAGCGTGCCGTCAACCGACAGCCGCTTGTCGAAGAAGAGCGTGTTGCCGAGCGCGACCTTGGCCGCGTTCTGGGGATCGGTCGAGGCCTCGAGCGGCGGGAGCTTGGTCTGCGGGTTCTGCGACGGCCGCATCGGCGCCGGCGGCGGCGGCGGCGCCGTCATCGAGCCCGAGCCGGCGCCCTCGTCGGCCGCCTTCTTTTTACACGCTGCGGTCATTGCGGCCGCGAGCACCAACCCTGTGATTACGATGCGCTTCATGGTGCGGACGCTACCAGAGCGCAGGTTCTGTCGCGGAAATTCGATGAGTCACAGTGTCGCAGTCGGATTGGCGTTGTCGAGGCATTTGATCAGCGCATCACAGGCGGTCTCCTCGCGCAGGCAGACCTCGTAGACCCGGACCTGCCTCGACGACAGCGCTTGGGTCTGGCACGACCTCACGAACTCGCGGGTATGGATCGGCGCAGTGTGCTCGACGTCGAGCTTGGCCAGCTCGTCGGCGCTCATCGTGGCGCGAGCGTCCTCGATCGCGCACGCGGTCATGCGCGGACCCAGGGTCTCGCAGGCGGCGTCGCGTCGGGCGTCGAGCTCCGTGGCGGGCTCGGGCGTGGCCGACTCGTCGGTGCGCGGGCTCAGGTCGTCGGGCAGCGTGTCGTCGGCGGGCGCGGCCTGCTTGGCGCAGGCGCCCCCGAGCAACAGCGACACTAGCATCAGGCGGATATGCGTCATCGGAACCGCTCTCCTTCGCTACCCTGATCGTCGAGGGCGGCCAGACACTGACGCTCGAGCTGCGCGACCGCGGTCGCCTTGGTCACGCAGGGAACGACCCGCGCTGGCGCATCCTTACATTCGGCGACCACCATCGCGACGTTGTCGGTGACCTCGACCTCGGTCATCTGGGTGCGCTCGGCCGACGCCTGATACAGCGCCTCGACGTGGGCCGCGATCGTCGCGCACTGCGACTCGTCCTCGGCGACCGCGCCGCTGCCGGTGCCCGCGCCGGTGCCGGGACCGGTCGGGTCGGTCGTGCTCGCGCCCTTGCAGGCACAGCCCACCGTCACCATCGCCACCAGCAGCAGGCTGCAGAGCTTCATCGGGCGAATCTACTCGCTCGCGTGGTCGTGTGCCACGAACCCAGCGACGCGCAGCACCGGCTCGGCGACGCGCGCGGGATGGTTCCAGTCGAGTCGGAGCGGCGTGACGCTGACGTCACCGTCGCTGACCGCGTTGCAGTCGGAGCCGGCGATGTCGTCGTGGCCGGCCGCTCCACCGCCGATCCAAAAATAGGGTCGACCGTACGGGTCGGCGCGCTCGGACACGTCGTCGCGATAGCGGCGCCGGCCCAGCGCGGTCCACGCGTAACGGCGCTCGCCCTTGCCGGGCAGGTTGACGTTGAGCACCTCACCACCCGGCAAGGTGCCCAGCGCTGCCGCGCACAGCGCGGTCGCGAACTCGATCGCGGTGGCCACGTCGGTCGCGCGCGGCGCCAACGACAGCGCGATGGCCGGGACGCCGCGCAGCGCGCCCTCGACGGCGCCGGCCACCGTGCCCGAGTAGTAGACATCGCTGCCCAGGTTGAAGCCGTCGTTGGGACCCGACACCACCAGCGCGGGCGCGCGAGACGCCAGGCGCAGCATGCCGACGTAGACGCAGTCGGCCGGTGTGCCCGACAACATCCAGCGCCCGGCTGACAGCTCCTTGGCGCGTACCGGCTTGTGCAGCGTGATGGCGTGGGACGCCGCCGAGCGCGGGCGCTCCGGCGCGACCACCAGCACCTCGGCGATGCCGGCCAAGCTGTCGGCGAGCTGGGTCAGCAGCGGCGCCTGGATGCCGTCGTCGTTGGTGAGGAGGATCAGGGGCTGCACGCGCGCAGGTGTACCCGATATTCCTTCGCCGAAAAGGCCAAGGGACGGTCCGAAGACCGTCCCTTGAGCTCCCTAGTCGGGGCGACAGGATTTGAACCTGCGACCCCCAGACCCCCAGTCTGGTGCGCTACCAGGCTGCGCTACGCCCCGAGGAGAGGGACCGCGTATCTACTTCAGCCAGCGTGCCATAGCAAGACCAAGCGGCCGATCTTGGAGCGTCCACCCTAAGCAGGCGGACGGTTTTGTCCGTTGAGGACGTCCTTCAAGACCTGCGAGGGCTTAAACGTGAGCACGCGCCGCGCCGAGATCGTGATCTCCTCGCCGGTCTGCGGGTTGCGGCCGATGCGGGCCTTCTTCTCGCGCACGATGAAGTTGCCGAAGCCCGAGATCTTGATCTTCTCGCCGCGCTCGAGCGTGTCTTTGATTTGCCCGAAGACACTCTCGACGATCTCGGCGGCCTCCTTCTTGGAGAACCCCCCGACCTTCTCGTACACCGCCTCGATGATGTCGGCCTTGGTCATGCGCGCCATATGCCGAGACATTATCACGACTTGGCCGCAGCCAAGGGTGAACGCGCAGATCTCTAGCGACGCTGAGCGGGCAGCGCCGCCGTCAGCCGGGCCACGATCGCTTCGTGAGCGCGGTCGATCTCGACGTCGGTGAGCGTGCGATCGACGGCCCGGTACGTGATCGACCACAGCTGGCTCTTGCGGCCTTCGCCCAAGCGCGCCGCGTCGCGATACTCCTCGGTGAGCGCCACCGTCTCGATGAGCGGCTCGGCGGCCTCGGCGATCGTGGCCGCGACCTGGGCCGCCACCACCGCGTCGGGCAGGAGCAGCGACACGTCGCGCGTCGAGGCCGGGAAGCGCGGCACCGGCTTCATCTGCGCCGGGGCGGGATCACTGAGGCCGGACAAGGTCAGCTCGGCCACGAACACCGGGGCGTCGATGCCGAAGCGGGCCCGCACGTCGGGATGCACCTCGCCGATCGTGCCGAGGGTGTGCCCGCCCGCGACGATCTCGGCCGCGACCCCGGGGTGCAGATACGGCACGGTGCTCGTCGCGTTGTGCTGCACGTCGGTGACGCCGAGCCCGCGCAGGAGCGCGATCGCGAAACCCTTGGCGTCGAAGACGTCCCAGGCCGCGCCCTTCCCCATCCGGCCCGGGCGCGCGCCCGCGAGCACGATGCACGCACAGGTCGGCTCGTCGGCGAGCGCGGTCGGCTCGCCGGTCGAGGCCTGGCCCTCGGCGCGCAGGAACACCGAGCCGATCTCGAACAGCGCGACGTCGGGCAGGCCGAAGCTGCGATTGCGCGCGACCGCGGCGAGCAGGTTGGGCAGGAGCGACGTGCGCATGATCGCCTGATCGAGCGACATCGGGTTGCGCACGAGCAGCGGCTGGGCGCGGCGGTACTCGGGCGGCAGCCCGAGCGCGTCGAGGCGGGCCTGTGACTGGAAGCCGAAGGTGATCGCCTCGGACAGCCCAGCCGCGGCCAGGGTCGTGCGCGCGCGATCGGCGACGCCGTTGGCCAGCACCGCGGGCGGCTCGGTGAGCGGCGGCAAGGTGACCGGCACGTGACCGTAGCCAACCACGCGCAGGACGTCCTCGATGAGGTCGGCCTCGCGCGTGAGATCGGCGCGCGCGCTCGGCGGCGTGACCTGCCAAGCCTCGGCGCCAGCGGCGACGACGGCGCAACCGAGCCGGGTGAGCGCGCCTTCGCAGTCAGCAGCGGTGAGCGCGGTGCCGGTCAGGCTGCGCGCGCGGGCCAAGCGCAGCGGCACCACGATCGGTGGGCGCGGCCGCGGATACCCGTCGAGCTCGCCGGTGGCGATGCGGCCGCCACCGAGGCGGGCCATCAGCACCGCGGCGCGCGCGGCGGCCCGCGACGCCAGCGCCGGATCGACGCCGCGCTCGAAGCGCTGCGACGCTTCCGACAGGAGCCCGAGCCGGCGCGCGGTGCGGCGGATCGAGCGCGGCTCGAAGCTGGCGCTCTCGAGCAGCACCCGCGTCGTCGACGCGCCGACCTCGGTGGTCTGCCCGCCCATGACGCCGGCCAGCGCGATCGGCCCCGAGCCGTCGGTGATGAGCAGATCGCCGGCGACCAGCGTGCGGGCGGTGCCATCGAGGGTGGTCATGGTCTCGCCGGCGGCGGCGCGGCGCACGGCGATGCGGGGCGGGTCGGCCAGCTTGTGCCAGTCAAAGGCGTGGAGCGGCTGGCCCAGCTCGAAGAGCACGTAGTTGGTGACGTCGACGAGGTTGGAGATCGGCCGGACCCCGACCGCGCGCAGGCGCGACGCGAAGCGCCGGGGCGACGGCCCGACGGTGAGGCCGTCGATCACGCGCGCCACGTAGCGCGCGCAGCCGGTGACGTCATCGATGGCGATCGCGGCGAGGTCCGCCGTGGACAGCTCGGCGCGCAGCGACTCGAGGTCGCTGGTCAGATCGGGCTCGACCGCCCGACCGCCCAGGAGCGCGGCCAACTCGCGCGCGAGCCCGGCGTGGCCGAGACAGTCGCCGCGGTTGGCCGGCACGTTGACGTCGAGGGCCCAATCGTCGAGGCCCAAGGCCTGCTGCGCGGGCGCGCCGATCGGCGTGGGATCGTCTTGGGCCAGCACGATGATGCCGCCATGATCGTCGCCGAGCCCGAGCTCGTCCTCGGCGCACAGCATGCCCGGCGACGCGATGCCCTTGACCGGCTTGATGCCCAGCGTGATGCCGCCGGGCAGCGTGGCGCCGGGCCGCGCCCACAGCACCGTGCGACCGGGCGCGGGCACGTTGGGCGCGCCGCACACCACCTGCGTCGCGGTGCCGCCGAGCTCGGTGACGACGTCGACCAGCGTGAGCTTGTCGGACTGCGGGTGCGGGCGCTTGCCGGTCACCAGCGCGACGACCACGCCCGAGAAACCGGCGCCCAGCGCCTCGACGCCTTCGACCTCGAGCCCGCCCGCGGTCAGCGCGCGCGCGGCCTCGTCGGCCGACGGGTGGAACGGCAGATCGCACAGCTCCAGGAGCCAAGAGAGTACGGCCTTCATGGATCGCTCCTCACTGCGTTCGAGTCTTCAGAACTGCGACAGAAAGCGGAGGTCGCCTTCGTAGTACAGCTTGATGTCGGTGATGTTGTGGCGAAGCATCGCCATGCGCTCGATGCCCATGCCGAACGCGAAGCCGGTAAACTCTTCGGCGTCGATGCCGACCGCCGCGAAGACGTCGGGATCGATCATGCCGGCGCCGCCGACCTCGACCCAGCCCGAGCCCTTGCACAGCCGGCAGCCTCCGCCGCGACAGAACGCGCACGTGAAGTCGACCTCGACGCCGGGCTCGACGAAGGGGAAGTAGCTGGGCCGGAACCGAACCTCGAGGCCGCCGCTCATCGCGCCACCGAAGAACCGATTCACCAGATGGGTGAGCACGCCCTTGAGGTCCGAAAACCGGACATTGCGATCGACCAGCAGGCCCTCGATCTGGCTGAACATCGGGCTGTGGGTCGCGTCGTCGTCGCGGCGATAGACGATGCCGGGCGCGACGATGCGGATGGGCGGCTTGCGCGCCAGCATCGTGCGGATCTGGACCGGTGACGTGTGGGTGCGCAGCACGATCTCGTCGGCGAGATAGAACGTGTCCTGCATGTCGCGCGCGGGATGATCCTTGGGCATCGCCAGCGCCTCGAACACGTGCCAGTCGGTGTCGATCTGCGGGCCCTCGGCGACCGCGAAGCCGAGCTCGCCGAAGATCGCCACCAGCTCGGCGCGGACCTGAGTGAGCAGGTGCAGGTGGCCGCCGCCGCTGGGCTGCCCCGGCAAGGTCAGGTCGACCGACCGAGCGAGATCGGTCGCGCGCTTGGCCGCGGCCAGCGTGGCGAGGCGAGCCTCGACCGCGGCCGCGATCGCGTCCTTCACGCGGTTGGCGGCCTCGCCGACCCGCGGCCGATCGGCCGGCGGCAGGCGCCCCAGCTCCTTCATGACCGCCGAGACCTGGCCCTTCTTGCCCAGGAACTGGGCCTGGGTCGCGCGCATGGTCTGCTCGTCGTCGAGGGGCGCGATGGCCTGCGCGAACTCGTCGGCCAAGCGGTCGAGGGCGGCGATGAGCTCTTCGGTCGACGGCGCAGCGGGTGCGGTCATGACGTTCTCCCGGACGAAAGTGACGGTGCCGAAAACGCAACGAGACCGCTCGCAGCGGCCTCGCAGGGTCGAATGAACCGCAGCCGGGTCAGGCCGCAGCCGGGTCAGGCCGCAGCCGGCGCGTGGCCAGCCTGGGCCGCGATCGCCTGGAACGCGGCCGGATCGCTGATCGCGACCTCGGCGAGCATCTTGCGGTTGATGCTGATGCCGGCCTTGTGCAGCGCGCCCATCAGCTTCGAGTAGCTGATACCGATGGTGCGGGCCGCCGCGTTGATGCGCACGATCCACAGCGCGCGGAAGTCGCGCTTCCGCTGCTTGCGGCTCTTGTACATGTGCATCCAGGCATGCTGGACGGCCTCGTTGGCCGCGGCATGGCAGCTGTTGCGCTTGCCGCGAAAGCCGCTGGCGGCCTTCAGGATACGGTTACGACGACGACGGGCTTTGAAGCCTCTTTTAGCGCGGGGCATGTCAGTTCCTTTTTAGGAGCCCAGGGAGCGAAGCCCGTGGGCAAGGATTGGAGAGCAGTTCGGGGCCCGAGAGGCCAACAGCCCCTCGACCCGACAACACCGGCGCCCGGAGCAAGCTCCGAGCGAGTACGTCAGATTCCGCCGTACGGCAGCATCGCTTCGATCTGATGCTGCTGGCTGTGACCGATGTACTTGGAGTTGCGGGCCTGGCGCTTGCGCTTCTGCGACCGACCGGTCAACAGGTGGCGCTTGAACGTGCCGCCGAACTTGAACTTGCCGGTCGCGGTCTTCTTGAACCGCTTCTTGGCACCGGAGTGAGACTTGATCTTCGGCATGGGTATCTCGGGGCAAGTCGAAACGAACGCGGTTTATGCCCGAGCGACCCGCGGAAAACAAGAGCCTTCCGCGGGGAAATCGAGCATCCGGGAGTGCTACTTGGCGGGCGTCTCGGGGGTTCCGTCGTCGGTGCCGCCGGGGCCACCACTGGTACCACCGCCGTCGGTGCCACCGCTGGTACCGCCGTCAGTACCACCGCTGTCGGTGCCACCGCTGGTGCCACCGTCAGTACCACCGCCGTCGGTGCCGCCGCTGGTGCCACCGCCGTCGGTGCCCCCGTCGTCGTCCTCGTCCGAGTCATCGACGTCCGCATTGATGGCGTCGAGCTCGTCGTCCTCGTCCTCCTCCTCAGGCTCAGGAGGCGGCGCGTGACCTGCGGCCTTGGCCGCGTCCTTCTTGGCTTGGATGGCGGCGATCGTCTGCTTCCTGATCTCGGCGGCGCGACGGACCACGTTGGGCTTGGGCGCGATGATCATGATCATGCGCCGGCCTTCCATGTTGGGCATCACCTCGACCGTGGACAGGTCGGCGGTCGCATCGACCACGCGGTCGAGCACGTTCTTGCCCGTCTGCGGGTGCGTGATCTCGCGACCGCGGAACACCACGGCGAGGCGGACCTTGTTGCCGGCCTCGAGGAAGCGCCGGACATGCTTCACCTTGAAGTCCATGTCGTGGCCCTCGGTCTTGGGCCGGAACTTGATCTCTTTGATCTCGACGGTGGACGCGTGCTTGCGCGCCTTCTGCTTCTGCTTGGACTGCTCGTACTTGTACTTGCCGTAGTCCATGATCCGGCACACCGGCGGGAACGCGCGGGGCGAGATCTCGACCAGATCGAGCCCCTTTTCCTCGGCGAGACGGACCGCTTCGTGGGTCGGCAACACTCCGAGCTGCTCGCCACCGTCGTCCATGATCACTCGGACCTCGGGAACACGGATGCGGTGGTTGATGCGCAGCCCGCCCTGGGGACGGCGGCGGTCATCACGGCCCATGGGACGGCCGTTCATGGAGCAACACTCGGAGTATTCATCGGGATCCTTCGGGCAGTTGAGTAGCGAACGAGACGCCCGGTTCTACCTCAACTCTGGCGATGTGTGTGCTGCGCGATCACGGGATCGCGTCGGTCGAATCAGGCCCGGCTCGCGGCCGCGGCGGCGCGCCACCTCGATCCTCGGCCGCAAGGCGCGCTGGGCCCGACTCCCCGGGCAGGCTGAGCGGGTCGTGATATCGACGGACCATGGACGCGTTCACCGAGGCCAGCGGCTCCGCCGCCCGCTGCGACCGTTGCCGGTAACCGCGGCCAAGCCCCTGCACCCATTCCCCCGTTCCCCGCTGTCATTGGCGCGCACGGGATTGAACCGTGGATCTACCGTGTCAAGGGCAACCCGGGTTCCGAGGCTGCGGGGGGGCCTCGACGATTCCGGATCGCGGTGCCCATCGCGCGTCATCGCCCACGACAGGGGTGGTGGGTCAGGTCGTGGGGCGCCCTGCCTGCCCGTCGGCGGGGCAAGTCGCAACCGGCCACGAGTGGACCGACGCCTGCCCCGCGACGACCACTTGAGGTCTACTCGGTCGAGTGATTCCGCTCCCCGATGCCAAGCGGTTGGCGCTTAATCCTCGGCTCGATCGCAGCGTGGTCGTGCTGCGCTTTGATAGCCCCACCGTCCTCGATGGAAAGAAACCGGGCAGCGGCGTCCTCTTGCGATCCGATCCCGATGTGCTCGTAATTCTGACCGCGAATCACGTCGTCAGCGACATCGCGGAATATCGACAAACCGTCTGCTCCGGGGGGGGCTTCAACGACGCTTACCACTACGTGGCGCGCCTTCCGGAAGCGGACGTTGCTGCGTTGCTCGTGCGGGCGGACATTGCTCCGCGCCTTTGGGACGATGCGCTGCCGCTCGAGTGCGTCTCGACGAATTCACCAGTCCGCGCCGGGCTCGACGTCGCGTTGGTCGGCTTCCCGGAGGAGATGACGACGCTCCATCACGTCGGTCCGGGAATGAGATGGAAGCGAGAGCACAAGACCGCCGTTTATTACTCCCATCGCTACGGAGTGGAGCAGGACACGATCTGGGTGCCGTGGTCGCGCAAGATGCCGATCGGGATCAGCGGGGCGCCCCTGTTCTTGATCGACCGCGCTGATCCGATAGACACGCTTCCTATGCTGGTGGGTGTTGCGACGGACTTCGTTCGTGGACGCGAGCACGCCTCACCGTGTTGGGCGTGGAACCGATGGCTGCACGGTGTCGTTCGCGCCTGCCGCGACGATGCCTCGAGAGACTGAGGGCTCACGCCATCGTTTCGCACGCGGCTGGTCGCGGCTTGGCGAGTGGTCATCCGCAAGGCTCGGCCGCGGCGACCGTTGCCGGTCGCTGCGTCCAAGCCCCCGTCCCACCCTCCCGGTTCCCTGCTGTGTCGTTGGCGCGCACGGGATTGAACCGTGGACCCCTACCGTGTCAAGGTAATGCTCTGCCGCTGAGCTACGCGCCAAGGGGTGTCACGAACAGGTTCGCGACGTGCCTCTGGTACCTTCCCAGCGGCGCGCCCGTCAAGGGATCCGCTGGAGATTTCGCCCAGAAGCGCACGGCGCTGTCACGGCGACCGCCGGGAGGTTGAGCGCGATCGCCGGGTTGCATTGCCCGCCGCCGGGCCAGGCTGGTAGTACCGGCGCGTGCGAGCGCTGCGCTTCGTCGGCCGCGGATGCTGGGTCGGGCTGCTCCTGCTCGGCCAGGGCCTGCTGTGGCTGGTGGGCTGGTTCGTCCTCCTGGTGACGTTTCGCGGCAAGGCGGCGCGCCAGGCCTGGTTCGGACGTCGGCTCGCCGGCCTGCTCATCGGCCTGGGCGCGACCTTCGTGAAGGTCGGCCAGATCATGTCGACGCGCCCCGACCTGTTCCCGCCCCACGTCATCGGCGCGCTCGAGCGCCTGCAAGACGACGTCGGCACCTTCGCGTGGCGCCACGTCGAGCACGCCTTCGTGGAGGACTTCGGCCAGCCGCCCGACGCGCTGTTCGCGACCTTCGATCGCACGCCGGTCGCGTCGGCCTCGGTGGCGCAGGTGCACCGCGCGACCTTGCACACCGGCGAGGCGGTCGCGGTCAAGGTGCGGCGGCCCGGGCTGGTCGACCTGGTCGGCTTCGACCTGTCGGTGATGCGCGGCTTCGCGCGCGCGATCGCGCTCATCCCGTCGGCGCGGCTGATGGCGCCCGTCGAGAGCGTCGACGAGTTCGGGCGCGCCATCCGGGCCCAGATCGACCTCACGATCGAGGCCGGCAACAACCGCCGGTTCGCCGCCAACTTCGCGACCGACCTCGACGTGGGCTTCCCGAAACTGCACGACGCGCTGTGCTCGGCGCGGGTGCTGACCATGGACTTCGTCGAGGGCGCCAAGGTGCTCGAGGCGCCGCGCAAGCTGGGCGCCGATCCCGTGCGCCTCGCCAAGATCGGGTTTCGCACGCTGCTCCAGATGATCTTCGCCGACGGCTTCGTCCACGCCGACCTCCACCCCGGCAACATCCTGGTCGACGCCACCGGCCGCGTGATGATCCTCGACCTGGGCCTCACCGCCGAGCTCGACGAGGACAACCGCCGCGCCTTCGCGCTCTACTTCGCGAGCTGGGTGGGCGGCGACGGCACGGTGATGGCGAAGCTGATGTCGGGGCTGTCGCCGTCGGCGAAGGTCCACGACTATCCAGCCTACGAGCGCGACGTGGTCGCCTTCGTCGCGCGCTACCACGGCAAGGCGCTGGGCCAGATCAGCGTGTCGACCGTGGCCTTCGACATGATGAACATCCTGCGCCGCCACCGGGTGCGCGTGAACCCGGTCTACACGATGTGCAACGTCGCGATCGCGGTGACCGAGGGCATCGGCAAGCAGCTCGCCCCCGACCTCGACCTGTTGCAGCAGGCGATCCCCTTCTTCGCGACCATCCGCTCGACCGGCCGGCTGTAGCCGCGAGTCAGGCCCGGCGGCGGCGCCGAACCAGCGCGAGCACCGCGAGACCGAGCCCGGCGCTGCCCGGTGCGACAGGACCGCCCCCCGAACAGCCGCACCCGGCGCCGCCAGCGGGGTCGAGCTCGAGGAAGAGCTGGCTGGCGTCGAGGTCGCGGGCGTCGCGGGCCGCGTCGCTGCGGGCGGCGTCGATGAGCGGCGCATCGATCGCGGCGTCGGTCGGGGCGGCGTCGAGGCCGGCGTCGGCGGGATCCCAGGGCGTGCCGTCGTTGGGGCCGCGCGGGGTCGGAGTCTCGGTGCGCCAGTCGACCTCGACGACGTGGACCTCCTGCACCCGGGCCAGGGCGATGCCGCCGGGCGGCGCCGGTGCGCTGGTGTCGTCGGTGTCGCCGAACAGGTCGTGGACCGGCGTCGCGATCGCGCCCCAGCGCACGCAGTCGTAGCGGGTGGAGGTGCTGACCAGGCAGACCTGAGCGGCCTGCGCCGGCAGCATCGGGACCAGCGAGCCGTCGGCGCCGGTGCCAAGCTCGGCCTGGGCCGCCGGCGTGGCCAGCAGCAGGTACGTTCCGCGGGTCACGCACCGCGCGCTGGCGAAGGGCGAAGCGTCGCCGATCACCGCGCCGGCCCCGTCGTAGCTGACCACCCGCGTCGACGGAAACACGCAGGCGTCCTCGGTCGCCTCGAGCTCGACGTAGCGCACCGCGGGGTCGCCGACCGACGACGCGGTCACGATCTCCGACAGCCGGAAGCCGATGACGCCGGCGCGCGCGACGCCGGGCCCGGCGGCGAGCGACGCCACACCCACGGCGAGCCACCAGCGGCGCAACATGGCGGGCATGGTAGCAGGGCCCGCAGTTCTCACCGGTTGCGGGCGGGCTGTGACATGATTGTCAGGGTCCTTTGATCGACGTCGGGCAAGTCCTGGACAAGTACGAGCTCCTGGCCCGGGTCGGCCAGGGCGGCATGGCGGTCGTGTACCGAGGGATGGACCGCTCGCTCAAGCGCGAGGTCGCGATCAAGGTCCTGCATCACCACCTCGCCGAGCACGCCGAGGCCCGCGACCGCTTCGAGCGCGAGGCCTACGCGGTCGCCAAGCTGCGGCACGAGAACATCCTCGAGATCTTCGCGTACTCGGGCAAGGAGTCGCCCGAGAGCTACATCGTCACCGAGTTCATCGACGGCTGGACCCTCAAGCAGTTCATCACCGACCACCCGCCCCGGTTCGCCGAGATCGGCGCGATGGTGGTGTCGGAGATCAGCCGGGCCCTGGCCCACGCCCACGGCCACGGGGTCCTGCACCGCGACGTGAAGCCCGAGAACGTCATGATCCGCTCCGACGGCGTGGTGAAGCTGACCGACTTCGGCATCTCGCAGATGGTCGACACCCAGCGCATGACCGTGACCGGGCAGCTGCTGGGCTCGCCGGCGTACATGTCGCCCGAGCACGTCCTGGGGCACCCCCTCGACTTCCGGACCGACGTGTTCGCGGCCGGCATCGTGCTCTACCAGCTCACCGTCGGGAAGCTGCCCTTCGAGGGCAAGAATCCCCACGAGATCCTCAAGCGCATCGCCGACTGCAAGTTCGTGGATCCCCGGGTCGCCAACCCGCGCGTGGGCGGCGAGCTGGGCAAGATCATCCTGCGCGCGATGGCGCGGGAGCCCGACGATCGCTACCCGATGATCGGCGCGCTGGTGACCGACCTGGAGGTCTACCTGACCGGCTCGGGGCTGGGCACGCCCAAGGACGAGCTGGCGCGCTACTTTGCGGCGCCCGCGGCCTACGAGCTCGCCCTCGAGCAGCGCCTGGTCGATCACCTGACCCGGCGGGCCCGCGCCGAGCTGCCCGAGCACCGCACCATCGCGCTCGAGCTGCTCGACCGCATCCTCACGATCGACCCCCAGCACGAGGGCGCCCAGGACCTGCTGCGCAGCATGGAGCGGCGCACCCGCTGGCGCCAAGGCGCGGTCGCGGTTGGCCTGGTCGCCCTGGCGGCCGGCGGCGGCTGGGGGCTGCGCCACGCGGTCACCGACGACGACGCGGGCGCAGTCGCCGTCGATGCCGCGGCGCCAAGCGATGCCGCGCTCGACGCCACGCTCGACGCCACGCCGGTGTCCGTGCCGCCGCCCGCGGTCCCGCGCGACGCGGCCCTCGCCGACGCCGCGCTGGTCGACGCCGCGCCGACCGATCCGATCGCCGTGCCCGACCGTCGGGTCGACGCCCGGGCCGAGAGCCTCGACGCCGCGGCGGCCGCCCCGACGTTCGTCTTGCGGGTGTCGCCGCCCGACGCCGAGGTCCGCATCGGCAGCGGCGCGTGGCAGCGCCTCAGCGGAGGCCGGCTCGAGGTGCCGGCGCCGACCGGCCCGCTGCTGCTCACCGCGCGCCGCGACGACTGCTGCGAGTCGACCCAGCGCACCGTCGGGCCCGAGGTCGCCGGTCAGCAGGTCGCGCTGCAGCTCGGCTTCTTGCCGGGCCAGCTCACGCCGCGCTGCGATCGCGACGGCGTGCAGGTCGAGATCGACGGGCGCCCGGCTCGGCTCGGCCGACCGTTTCTGGTCACGTTCGACGGCGCGCTGGCCCGCCGCACCATCACCGTGCGCTTCATCGGCGAGACCATCACCAGCCAGACCGTCAGCGTGCGCTACGCCGAGAGCAAGGACGTGACGTGCGCGCGGTAGTGCTGGCGATCCTGCTCGCGCTGGGCGCGGTGCTGGCGAGGCCGGCAGCCGCCGCGCCCGCCGACGACCTGCAGCGGGCCCGCGACTCGTTCCGCCAAGGCGACTACGGTGCCGCGATCCCGCTGCTCACCTACCTGCTCTACCCGACGCCGCGGCTGTCGCACGGCGCCGACCTGCTCGAGGCCCACGTCCTGCTCGGCGTGTGTGCCTTCGAGACCGGCGACCGTCCGACCGCGAGCCGCGAGTTCGAAGAGGCGCTCTATCTGCAAGGCGACCTCACGCTCGAGACCGTGCTGTTCTCGGCGGCCGCGGTCCGGTTCTTCGAGGAGCAGAAGGCGATCATCGCCGACCGCAACCGGCTCGACGCCGATCGGCGCCGCATCGCCGAGGAGAACGAGCGTTACAAGCGGCTGCTCGCCAGCATGGTCGTCGTCGAGATCCGCCCGTACTACGTCAACTTCGTGCCGCTGGGCGCCGGGCAGTTCCAGAACGGCCAGCCCCGCAAGGGCCTGGCCTTCGCCGTCGGCCAGGGCGTGACCGGCGCGGTCTCGGCCGGCATCTGGCTCTACATCGCGGGCACCTACGGGTGGAACGGCACCGTGCCCAAGGGCGACGCCAACTTCGTGCGCCGCCTCGAGCAGGTCGAGATCGGGACCGGCATCGCGTGCCTCGGGCTGGTCGCCTACGGCATCGTCGACTCGCTGCTCAACTACAAGCCGTCGGTGCAGCGCAAGGCCGACGAATCGCTGTTGCCGCCGGAGCTGCGCCGCAAGCCCGAGCCCAAGCCGAAACCCGAGGAGCGCAAGCTCAAGCCGGCCGAGCCCATCACGTACCACCTGCTGCCCACGCCGATGCCGAGCGGCGCCGGCGTCGCGCTGTTCTTCGAGTTCTGACGGAGAGCCATGCCATCGCTTCGCCTCACCGCCCCCGGTCGACCGCCCACGGTCTACCACCTGTACAAGAAGATCACGTCGATCGGCTCGGGGCCCGACAACGACGTGGTGCTGCCCGACCCGCTCATCGGCGACGCCTACGCGTCGATCCACTTCGACGGGCAGATGTACACGATCACGACGCTGCAGCGAAAAGCCGAGGTCGTCGTCAACGGCAAGAAGCGCGGCAAGCACAAGCTGTCGCACGACGACAAGCTGCTCATCGGCAGCTGCGAGCTGCGCTTCGCGCTCATGGACGAGCTGCCACCGGTCGAGGAGGAGGCGGCCCAGACCGTGGCCGACCTCGACGCCTACGGCAAGCTCTACGACTTCTCCGAGAAGCTGATGCAGAAGCGCGACCTCGGCGAGCTGCTCGACACGCTCATGGATCTCGTCATCGAGATCACCAACGCCGACAAGGGCTTCCTCGTCCTCATGGAGGGCGACGACCTCGACGTGAAGATCGCGCGCAACCTACGCAAGGAGAACATCGCCGACGCGGTCAACCAGCTGTCGGACTCGATCGTCGCCAAGGTGGTCGCGACCCGACGCCCGGTGATCATCTCCGACGCGATGCGCGACACCGAGTTCGCGGCGGCCAAGAGCGTCATGGCGCTCAAGCTGTCGAGCGTGATCTGCGTGCCGCTCCTCGATCGCGGGCAGCTCATCGGGCTCATCTACGTCGGCAACGACTCGATCGTGAACCTGTTCCAGGAAGCCACGATGCGGGTGCTGACGGTGTTTAGCGCCCAGGCCTCGCTCATCGTCACCAACGCGCTGCTGGTCAACGAGCTGCGCGTCGACAACCGCAAGCTGTCGGAGCGCCTCGAGCAGGTGCGGTTCGGCGAGATCGTCGGCACCAGCGCGCCGATGCAGCAGGTCTTCCGCAAGGTCGAGAAGATCGCGCCGACCGACATCTCGGTGCTCATCACCGGCGAGACCGGCACCGGCAAGGAGCTGATCGCGCGCGAGATCCACACCCGCTCGCCGCGCAACGGCAAGCCCTTCATCACGATCAACTGCGGCGCGATCCCCGAGAACCTCCTCGAGAGCGAGCTGTTCGGCCACGTGAAGGGCGCGTTCACCGGCGCCATCGCCAACAAGCTCGGCAAGTTCCAGGCAGCCGACGGCGGCACCCTGTTCCTCGACGAGGTCGGCGAGATGCCGCTCGAGCTCCAGGTGAAGCTGTTGCGGGCGATCCAGGAGCGGGTCGTGGTGCGGGTCGGCGACACCCGCACCGAGGCCGTCGACATCCGCATCCTCACCGCGACCAACCGCGACCTCGAGAAGGAGATCGCGGCGGGGCGGTTTCGCGAGGACCTGTACTACCGGCTCAACGTCGTGAACCTGGTCTTGCCGCCGCTGCGGGTGCGCGGCGACGACGTGGTCGTGATCGCGCGCTACCTGTTGTCGCGCTACACCCGCGAGCTCGACGCCCGCGTCAAGGGCTTCTCCCCCAACGCGACGGTGGCGATGCGCAAGCACGCCTGGCCCGGCAACATCCGCGAGCTCGAGAACCGCATCAAGAAGGCGATCGTGCTGACCGAGTCGACGGTGCTCGGCCCCGACGACCTCGGCCTCACCAGCGACGTGCTGCCGACGATCCTCACGCTGGCCGAGGCCAAGGACAAGTTCCAGCGCGAGTACATCAACGACGTGCTCGAGGTCAATAGCGGGAACCGGACCAAGACCGCGCGCGACCTCGGCGTCGATCCGCGCACGATCTTCCGCCACCTCGAGAAGGAGGCGGGTGACGAAGGCGTCGAGGGCGGTGCGCTGGAGTGAGGTTCGCGGCTGCGCAGTCGACGGCGAGCACCACGACACCCGTGTCGGGGTCTGACTGTGTGCAGGATCTCGCGCCGGCGCCGAAGCTATCGAACTTGCTCGACAATGGCCGGATGGCGCGCGGCATGCATCGGCTGCGTAGCGTCGTGCTGTCGTCCCTCGCCTCCGCCGTGGTCCCGATGTCGTTGGCGGCTTGCGTGGTGCCACCGTCGGTCCAGCCCGAGGACGACAACAGCGAGGTGCCCAACAACCCGCCGGCGATCCGCAAGGTCACCGACAGCGCCGGGCAAGAGCTGACTCGGCCGGGCCCGCTGGCGTTCGTGGTCGGCGCCGGCATGGTCAACGTCTTCGCCGCCGACACCGATCTCGATGACACGCTCTACGTGCGCATGTACATCGACTACGGCCTGGCCGACGCCACGCCGTTCCGGGTCCAGTGCGAGAGCGCGCCCGGCAACTCGCCGCTGGTCGAGCGCGAGGTCAACTGCCCGCTGCTCGGCCTGTGTACCGACGGGCTCATCGACGGCCAGACCCACATCTTCGAGCTCGACGTCCTCGACCGCGAGCCGATCTCGACGGCGGCCCGGCCGTTTCGCGGGGTGACCGTGCCTGGGGAGATCTCGACCTTCTGGTGGCAGCTCACCTGTGTGGCGCCATGACCGGCCGAATGATTTTCGCGGGGATGTTGTGCGGCGCGCTGGGCGGGGCCGGGTGCTTGCCGGCGCCCGACTCGACCCCCGAGGTCGTCGAGTGCGAGACTACCAGCGACTGCAACACCGGCGCCGGTGAGATCTGCGACGTCGGCGTGTGCTGGGGCAACCCACCGGCCGGCGACTTCTCCGCGATCCTGGTGCCGCCGCCCGGCCTCGCCCCCGACGGGGTCATGACCGGCGTGCCCGGCCTGGTGCTGGGCGCCGACGGCTGGATCCACGACGGCCTGGGCGGCTCGCTCGCGCTCGATCCCGGCGTGGTCCTGACCGGCCGCGTGACCATCCCCTGCCCGGCCTCGGTGCCGACCTGTGAGGGCCGGCTGCCGCTGGCCGGCACGATCAAGTGGAGCCGCCCCTCGGGGATCGAGGGCGGGCCCAAGCTCACCGGCTCGGCGATGGTGGCCGCCGACGGCACCTACCAGCTGGCGGTGACCGCGCCGCGCGGCGACGTCGAGGTGACGATGACCCTGGCCTTCGCGCCCGCGCAGACCGCGATCGCGACCGGCTTGCCCAGCCCGGCGATGCTGATGGCGCCGTACACCGCCGAGCTCACGATCGACGCCGACGATATCGACGAGCGCATCGGCAAGGTCACCCACGACCTCGCGCTCGATCCGGCCGCGCTGCGGCGCGTGCTGGGTCACATGTCGCGGCCGTCGACCGCGCCGCTCGCGGGCTGGCAGCTGCAAGCCGAGGTCGTCCTCGAGGGCACCGCCGGCGCGCGTCAGCGGGTCTCGACCCTGGCGATCACCGACGCCAACGGTGACTTCGAGCTGCTGATCGCCCCCGGCTTCGAGGTCGCCGACGTGGTGTGCTCGCCGCCGACCTCGGCCACGCCGGTCGGCGAGAGCCGGCCCTCGGTGCGCGCTCACGACGTGGTGCTCACCGGCGCCGGCTACGACCTCATGGTGCCGCAGCTGGGCGCACCGACCCCGGTCACCTTCGACATCACCGGCACCGATTCCAGCGGTGGCACCCTCGGCGTCGACGGCGCCCGGGTCATGGTTCGGCTCGCCCACGTGATCGGCAACGGCATCGAGCTCGAGCTCGAGACCCAAGCGATCACGACCGACGGCTTCGCGACGTTGCCGCTGTTTCCGGTCCTCGACGGCTTGCCGCTGCAGTACACGGTCGACGTGCTGCCGGGCCCGACCTCGGAGCTGGCCTCGCAGTACGGCGTGCAGATCGAGATCGGCCAGGGTCCCACGACGATCGCGCTGGCCCGCCGGCGCTCGCTGGTCGGCACGGTGCTCGACGCCGACGGCCTGGTGGTCGCGGGCGCGACGGTGGTGGCGAGCCTGTCGACGTCGACGCTGTGCGCGCTCGACACCAACGAGTCACGGTTGGCTCGCAGCCTGGCCAGCACCCAGGTCGCGTCCAACGCCAAGGGCGAGTTCACGCTGTTCGTCGACAACGAGCTGGCGGGCACGCCGCTGTCCTACGACGTCTCGGTGCGACCGGCGACCGGCGACGGCCGCCCGCCCTGGCGCTTCGTCGAGCTGCAACCGGCGGCCGACGGCAACCGGGTCGAGCTCCAGCTGCCCGACGCGGCGCGGGTGCGCGGCGTGGTGCTGTCGCACGGCCCGGTCGAGGGCGCGGCGCTGTCGCTCTACCAGCAGGTCGCGGGCGCGCTGTCGTGCGCGCCGACCATCGGCGTCTCGGGCACCGCGGTGCTCCGCGGCCTGGCGACGACCGACGCCACCGGCACCGCGGCGATCGTGCTGCCCCGACCGTAGTCGGGAAGGTCGCTCGCCAGGCGGGTCGGGACGCCGAGCCGAACGCTCAGTCGCCGACCTTGCTGCCCCGGCTCTCCTTGGTGCGCGCAAAGACACGGAGCGGCGTGCCGCGGAAGCCGTAGCGCTTGCGCAGCTGGTTGGTGAGGAAGCGGCGGTACGACGGCGAGATGCCCTCGGGCGCGCTGGCCTTGAGGATGAACGTCGGCGGGCAGACCGCGGCCTGGGTGAGGTAGTAGACACGGACCGAGCGACCGCGCCACACCGGCGGCGGCACGGTCTCGCACACCTCGGCGAAGAAGCGATTGAGCTCCGACGTCGAGATGCGGCGCTGGTGCTGGAGCGCCACCTTGGCCACCGAGTCCATGAGCTTGTCCACACCGTCGCCGCGATCGGCGGAGACCATCGTGACCGGCGCCCACGGGACGAAGTGGAAGTTGTCGGTGGCGGCGGCGCGCAGCTTGTCGCCAGCGTCGCTGCCGCGCAGCAGGTCCGACTTGTTGAAGGCGATCACCAAGGCGCGACCGGATTCCTCGACGGCGCCGGCCAGGCGGGCGTCCTGCTCGCTGGGGCCGGCCGCGGCGTCGATGACCAGCACGACGACGTCGGCGCGCTGGATCTGGCCGAGGGCGAGCACGACCGCGAGCTTCTCGACGTCGGCCTCGATGCGCGCCTTGCGGCGGATGCCGGCGGTGTCGATGAGGATGTAGTCCTTGCCGGCGAAGGTCAGCGGGCTGTCGACGGGATCGGTGGTGGTGCCGGGCTCGTGGTGGACCAGCGAGCGCTCCTCGCCGAGGAGCCGATTGGCGAGGGACGACTTGCCGGCGTTGGGCTTGCCGACGAGGGCGATGCGGACCGGACCGGCGGAGTCGTCGGCGCGGTGCGGGCCGCGGCGGCGACCGGCGCGGTAGACGGGAGGGGAGGCCTCGTCGGAGGCCGGGGCGTCGGCGTCGGCGTCGGAAGCGGCGGCCGCGGACGTCTCGTCGGAATCGGAATCGGAATCGTCATCGGCGTCGATGTCGGCGTCATCGTCCGAATCCGAATCGGTGTCCGAATCCGAATCGGTATCGGTATCGGTGTCGGTATCGGTGTCGGTATCGGTGTCGGTATCGGTGTCGGTATCGGTGTCGGTGTCGGTATCCGTGGCAGGGGCGGAGGTGGCGGCGATGACGCGATCGACGACGGCCTCGAGGAGGCGATCGAAGCCGCGACCGTGGGCGGCGGACACCGCGAAGGGCTCGCCGAGGCCGAGGCCGAAGAAGTCGGCGACCTCGACGTCGCGCTTGGGCGAGTCGATCTTGTTGACGCACAAGACGACCGGCTTGCCGGTGGCGCGGATGACACGCGCGACCTCGGCGTCGAGGGGCGCGAGGCCGGCGGCGCCGTCGACGACCAGCACCAAGGCGTCGGCCTCGTCGATGGCGCGCCAGGCCTGGCGGTGGATGCCGCTGCCGATGACGTCGCCTTCGGCCGCGGGATCGAGGCCGCCGGTGTCGATCACGCGGACGACGCGGCCGAAGTAGTCGAGCTCGCCGTAGCGACGATCGCGGGTGAGGCCGGGGGTGTCGTGGACCAGCGCGGGACGTCCGCCCACCATGCGGTTGAACAGCGTCGACTTGCCGACGTTGGGGCGCCCGACGAGGGCGATCGTCGCGGTCATGACTCACCTCGGTAGCCGAACTTGCGGATGCCGGCCTCGATGTTGGTCCAAGCCGGCGCGATCTTGACCAGCAGGCTCAGGTGCACGGGCACGCCGAACAGCTCGCTGAGCGCGGCGCGCGCGGCGACGCCGAGCTCCTTGATGCGGGCCCCGCCCTTGCCGATCACGATCGCCTTTTGCGACTCGCGCTCGACGGCGATGTAGGCCCCGATGCCGAGGTCGCCCTGGTCGTGCTCCTCGAAGCGCTCGATCACGACCGCGGCCGAGTACGGCAGCTCCTGGCCGAGCTGGTTGAACAGCTGCTCGCGGATCAGCTCCGAGGCCAAGAAGGGCTCGGCCCGATCGGTGATCATGTCGGCCGGGAACATGGCCTGGCCGACCGGGAGGCGCTCGGCGATGAGCTTGATGAGCGCGTCGACGTTCTCGCCGGTGCTGGCCGAGATCGGGATGACCTCGAGGCCGCCTTGGCGCTCGCGGCCCCAGGCCGCCCACCGCTCCATCAGCGGCAGGAGCTCGGGCTTGTGGACGCGGTCGACCTTGTTGAGCGCGAGCAGCAGCGGCGTGTCGCCGATCGCGGTCATCAGCTCGACGGCGTCGGGCTCGGTGAGGCGGCCGGGGCCCGAGCCGCGCCGCTCGGTGGCGTCGACGACCAGGAGCGTGAGATCGCTGTCGCCGGCGGCGCTCAGCGCCTCGGTGCGCATGAACCGGCGCAGCGCGCCCTTGCCTTGCTGGATGCCGGGGGTGTCGACGAGGCACAGCTCGATCGTCGGCGGGTCGAGGCCCTCGACCTCGCTTCGGTGGATGCCGAGGATGCGGTTGCGCGTGGTCTGCGGCTTGTTGGAGACCGCGACCAGGTGGCGGCCGACGAGGCGGTTGAGGAGCGTGGACTTGCCGACGTTGGGCAGCCCGACGATGGCGCACGAGCCACCGCGAACGGGACGGGCTGCAGGGGGGCCGGACATGGGCGAGCCGTATAGCGCGCGCGGTCCGCCGGCACAAGAAGCGGTGCGAGCTGCGGGGCTCGCCAGAAACTGGACCGGCCGGTCGCGGTGACCGACGCTCGGCGCGTGGTGCCTCTGGTCTTGGCCCTGATCGCGCTCGTCGCCGTGCTGTTGCCGGCGCCCGGGATGTTCGTGGCGATGGGCGCCGGACTGGCTGGCGTGGGCCTCGGCGTCCTGGGGACCCGACGGGGTCGGGGCGGCGCCCGGCTCACCTGCGCGGCGGCCACGGCGATCGCGCTGTGCGGCCTGGTGCTGGCGATCGCGCGCTACGCGCTCACCATCGCGGCGCTCGATCGCCTCGTCGCGATGTGCGGCTAGCCCGATCGACGATCAGCGCGAGCGGCTGGTCGAGTGGCTGGTCGAGCGGCTGGTCGAGCTGTATCGGAGGCCGGCCGAAGCTCAGCGGGTGGCGAGCACGTAGCCAAAGGCGCCCAGCAGGAGCGCGAGCCCGATCAGGATCGCGACGCCGCGCGCGAAGGCGGCGCGCTCGACGGAGGAGAGCATCTCGCGCAGCTCGGTGACCCGGCGCTCGTCCCCGGCGCAGACGGCCTCGGCCTGGTCGAGGGCGACGATGGGCATGGTCAGGCCGCGCGGCCGTGCGCCGGCCAGGTGCTCGCCGAGGCGCCCGAGGGCGCGGTCGCGGCGCTTCTCGAGCTCGCCGAGCGCGCGATCGATGACCTTGCGGCTGGCCTTCACCGCGGCTTGCTCGTCGGCAGCGCGCTCCCCGGCGGCGACGATGGCGGCCCGGGCCTCGGCGAGGCGGCGGTTGGCGCGGGCCCGCTCGGCCTGGAGCGCGGCGATCCGCGGCTCGAGGTCGGTCTGGAGCGCGGCCAAGCCAGGCTCGTCCCCGGCGACCTGGGCCCGATCGGCGCGGACGGTCGCCAGCTCGGCCTCGACGCCGGCGCGGTCGGCGGGCGCCGACGCGGCCTTGCCCTCGGCGCTGCGGATCTGGTCGTCGAGCCCGGCCAGGGTAGCGCCCAGCTCGCGGGCCCGGCGGCGCAGCGCAGCGGCGTCCTTGTCGAGGGGCGCGAGCGTCGCGGCGATCCGGGCGAGCTCGCCGGTGATGGTCTCGATCTCTTGCTGCTGCTTGGCGAGCTCGCCCCGCTGGTTGCGCTCGATCGCGTCGAGGTCGGCCTCGGCGGCGGCGGCCTGACCGGCCTTGGCCGAGCGCTCCTCCTCGATGAGGCCCAAGGCGTCGCGGGCGACAGCCAGGCGCGCGTCTTCGAGCCGAGCGTCGCCGATGGCGTCGGCGCCCAGCGCGATCAGGCGCTGCTCGCAGATCAGCCGTCCCTGTTCGATCGCGGCCTCGCCGCGGGCCAGCTCACGGCGCGCCGACGCGCCGCCGGCGAGGACGGTGAAGACGTAGGCGACGTCACCGCTCCAGCCGGACCGCCGGCGGAAGGTGGCGGGCGCGCGAAGCGCGACCGCGGCGACCGAGCCCGCGACCGAGCCCGCGAGGCCGGGCGGACGGGGATCGATGCGGGTCGCCTCGTCGCGCGGGTCGTCGAAGGACTCGTGGCCGACGACGAACGGCGTTGGCGCCGCAGTCAGCTCGGGCGGCTCGGGGGCGGACAGCTCGCTGGGCGCGCTCGGTGGCGGCACGCTGGCGGGCTGGGCGCGCGTGGGTGGCGGCACGCTGGCGGCCTGCGCGCGCACTGGTGGCGGCACGCTGGCGGCCTGCGCGCGCACTGGTGGCGGCACGCTGGGTGGGGGTGGCGGCGCTGCGCTGGCGGCGCCGCTGCGCACGGGCGGTGGCGGTCGTGGCCGGGCTGCGGGCGGCGCCGTGGGCGGGGCCGGTCGGCGCGGGGAGGTGGCCGGCTGCGCGGCACTGGTTGGGCTGGCTGGCTTGGGCTCCTCGAGCGCGGGCTCGCGGACCGGCATGTCCCACCCGCCGGCCAGGTTGTCGATCCGCTGGCGCGTATCGTCGCTCGCGCGACGCGAGGGATCCTTGTCACCCACGTTGCCGACACTAACACGGCGATCCGCGCCGCCCTTCGCCGCAACATCGTTGCGGCTACTGCCTACTTCATTGACATCTCTGTCCACGAGGTGTCATCTAGGTTGGCAGATGCCTCGGCCCCGCCCGCGCTACCGCTATCTGGGCGACCTCGGTGCCGGCGCCCAGGGCGCCGTGATCCGCGTCGAAGATCGTCAGCGTGGCGGCGCCATCTGCGCGCTCAAGGCCCTCGGTGAGGGAGCGGCCGCCGATCGCACCGAGCTGGCGTACGAGTTCGCGCGGCTGGCGGCGCTCGACCACCCGGCCCTGCCCCGGGTCCACGAGCTCGGGATGCTCGTCGACGACCTCGGCCCGATCGCCGCTGGCACCCGCTATTTCACCGCCGACGAGATCGAGGGCCAGCCGCTCACCGCGCTCGCGCCGCTGACCGGACCGGATCGCGCCGCGCTGCTCTGGGTGATCGCCGTCGACGTCGCGTCGGCGCTGGCCGCCATCCACGACGCCGGGCTGGTGCACTGCGACGTCAGCCCGGCCAACATCCTGGTCGTCGACCGCGGCGGCGCCGCCCGCGCCGTGCTGATCGATCTCGGCCTCGCCGTCGGCGGCGGGGTGCGCAGCGCGGCCCGGGGCTCGCCTCGCTTCATGGCGCCCGAGGCGCTCGCCGGTGTGGTCCACCCGCGCGGCGACCTGTACGGCCTGGGCGCTTGCCTGTTCTACGCGGCCCGCGGAGTGGCCCCGGTGGTCGGCGAGGGCGCCGCGCTCTACGACGCGATCCGCCGGCGCGAGCGACCGCGGCTGGCCGACGTTGAAGGGCCTGGACTGGCCGCGCTGGTCCAGGAAATGATTTCAGCAGATCCGGCAGCGCGGCCCCGCAGCGCGGACGAGGTGCGCACCCGCGCCCAGGCCGCCCGGGCTGCCTTGCCCGCCGACGTCGCGGTCGCGGCCCGCCCACCGGCGGTGGGTCCGGGTCGTCGCGTGCTCGCCCCGACCTTGTGGCCGTCGGCCGAGCCCATCGTCGACGCGCTGATCGCGGCCCGCGCGGCGGTCCGACGCGGCGACCACGTCGAGCCCCGCCTGGTCCACGGCCCGATCGGCGCCGGCGCGCGCGCGGTGGTGGCCGAGGCGCTGCGTCGCGACCAGATCGCGGCGACCCTGGCCGACCTCGCGCCGGCGACCGCCGAGCTGGCTGGCTCGCTCGAGACCGTCGCCAGCGGGCTCGGACTTGATTTCGGCAGCTCTTCCGGACTGGGTCCGGATCCGGGCAGCGCCGACGAGCAGCGCGGCCACGCCCTGGCCCAGCGGGTGATCGCCGCGGCAAGCGCGCGGGCCGGCGCGACCACGGTCATCGACCTGGCCGGCGACGAGCGGGCCGGCGCCGTCATCGCGGCCGCGGCCAGCGCCCGCGGCCCCGGCCTGGTCATCCTCCTCCACGAGGGCGAGCCGCCCGCGCTGCCGGCGACGCTGGTCCAGCACGCCCTCGCGTCGGTCGCGCTCGAGGAGCTGAGCGCCCTCGCGGTCGCGATGCTCGACGGGCCGGTCGCACCCGCGTGGGCCGCGGCGCTGTGGGAGGCCAGCCGGGGCCTGCCCGCCATCGCGATCGCGCTGATCGTCGGGCTCGCCGTCGACGGGCGCGATGCCCGCGCCCAGCTGCCGACCGGCGCCGCCACCAGCGGCGCGTTGCGGACCCGGCTGGTCGAGGGCGCCGGCGCCGTGGTGGTCGCGGTCGCGCGGGCGCTGGCCGCCTGGCAAGGTGGCGCCGACGACGGCGAGCTGGCCGACACCCTGACCGCCGCGGAGGCCGCGACCTTGACCGACGACTCGCTGGGCGCGGCGCTGCGCCAGCTGCGGGCGCTCCATGCCGCGATCGGGCGCGACGACCGCCACCGGCTCGCCGCCGACCTGGTCGAGGCCCTGGCAGCCGCGACCCCAGCGTCGGTGCGGGCCGCCTACGCCAGCGCGGTCGTGACCGTGGCGCGCCGCCGCGGGCTGCCGCCGGCGCGCTGGGCCCACGCGCTGGTCGACCTGCCGCGCGTCGCCGCCCATGGCGAGCCGCTGCGCGCGGCCGCCGAGCACGCGCTGGCGACCGGCCAGCCCCGCCGTGCCCTCGAGCTGGCCGGCGCCGCCGCCGAGCTGCCCGGCCTGGTCGGCGCGACCGCCGCGCTGCTGGCCGCGCGGGCCGCGGTGGTGCTCGGCGCCTATGACGACGCCAGCGCCGCGATCGCCCAGGCCGCGCGCCGACCCGAGCTGGCCCGCGAGGCCCGGCTGCTGGGCGCGCGGATCTACCAGCGCGCCGGCGAGCTCGATCGGGCCGAGTGGATGCTCGCCGAGCTGGCCCACGATGCCCCCGACGATCCGGCGGTGATCGGCCCCCACGCCCGGCTCCTGGTCGCGCGGGGACGCTACGACGAGGCCGACCGCGCGGTCGCGCGCCTCGGCCCGCTGCCGTCGACCAGCGCCGGGGCGTTGTGCGCCGAGGCCGCTGGTTCGGCCCGGCTCTACCTCGGCGACACCGAGGGCGCGCTCGCGCAGATCGCGGTCGCCGAGGCCATCGCGCGCGCGCTCGACGACGACGCGCTCTCCGGGCGGGCCGCCTCGCTGCGCGGCATGGTGGCGCAGCAGCGCGGCGAGCTGGCGGTGGCCTCGGATCACTACCGCGCGGCCGCGACCGCGGCCCGCCTCGGCGGTGACGTCCACAGCGCGGCGATCGCGCAGCTCAACCACGGCACCACGCTCGCCGAGCGCGGGCAGCACGGCGCCGCGCTCCCGGTGCTGGCGGCCGCGGTCGCCGAGCTGGCGACCTTGGGCCGGGTCGCCGAGCTGGCGGTTGCCGAGGCCAATCGAGCGGTCTCGCTCCTCGAGGTCGGCCAGCTGGCCGCCGCCGCCCAGGCCGCACGATCGGCCCGTGACCGCGCCGCCGCCGCCGGGTTGCCGGTCGCGCGGTTCTACGCCGAGCTGGTCACCGGCGACGTCGCGCGCCGTCACGACGATCGCGTCGGCGCCGCCGCCGCGTACCGCGCGGCCTGGGCCATCGGGGTCGCGGGCGCGATGCCGGATCGCGGTCACGCCCAGCGCGCGCTCGCCGAGCTGGCGACCACGACCGCGCCGGCCCTGGCCGCGCTCGCCGAGACCGTGACGCTCGACGCCACCGACGACGATCGCGCACGCACGCTGCTGACCCGGGGCCGCTTGGCGGTGCGTGGCGTCATCGCCGACGAGCCGGGTCACCTCGGCGAGCTCCTGGCCGCCGCCGCCGAGCGCGCCCGCAGCGAAGATCGCCGCGACCGAGCGTGGCGGGCCGGCTGGCTCGCCGCCGAGCTGGCCCGTCGCGCCGGCGACGTCACCACCGCGCAGCGTCGGGCCGGCCGGGCCCGCGCCGATCACGCCGAGCTGGTCGCCGCGACTCCCGAGGCCTGGCGCGCCGCGGTGGCCGCCGATGCCGAGGCGGTCGCGCTGGCCGCGCTGGCCGCACCGCCACCCGAGGCGCCGGTCGGTAGCGCGATCGCGACCAGCCCAGGCGCGCCCGACGCCGAGCACCTGCGCCTGCGACGCCTGCTCGCGCTGTCGCGCCGCCTCAACGCCGAGCCGGTCCTCGGCCGCCTCCTCGACGAGGTCATCGACACCGCGATCGAGCTGACCCGCGGCGAGCGCGGCTTCCTGCTGCTGGCGCGCCCCAGCGGTGACGTCGAGGTCGCGGTCGCCCGCGGCTTCGCCAGCGACGCGCTGGGTCCCCAGGCCTTCAGCCGCTCGATCGCGCTGCGCGCCATCGCGACCGGCGAGCCGGTCATCACCGTCGACGCCGGCGTCGACGAGCGCTTCGATCACGCGGCGTCGGTGGCGGCGTTGCGGCTGCGCTCGGTGCTCGCGGTGCCGCTCCACCAGCGGGGCCGCGTCATCGGCTGCGTCTACGTCGACCACCGGCTGCGCACCAGCGCCTTCGACGACGAGGCCGCGACCTGGCTCCTCGAGCTGGCCGACATCGCCGCGGTCGCGATCGCCACCGCGACCCTCCTCGACGACCAGGCTCGCGACGCCGCCGCGATCGCCGAGCTCAACCGCCGGCTGGCCGCCGAGGTCGCCGATCGCGACGCCGAGCTGGCGGTGGTGCGCGCCACCGCGCCCCGCAGCCGGCGCCCTGGTCTCGACGGCATCGTCGGCGAGTCGGCGCCCCTCGCCGCGGTGCTGCACCTGGTCGAGCGCGCGGCCCAGGTCGCGCTGCCGGTGGTGGTCGTCGGCGAGAGCGGCACCGGCAAGGAGCTCATCGCGCGCGCGGTTCACGAGCTGGGGCCGCGCCGCGATCGCACCTTCGTCGCGATCAACTGCGGCGCCATGCCCGAGCCGCTCCTCGAGAGCGAGCTGTTTGGCCACGTCCGCGGCGCGTTCACCGGCGCCGACCGCGATCGCAAGGGCCTGTTCGAGGTCGCCGACGGTGGCACCCTGTTCCTCGACGAGATCGCCGACACCGGCCCGGCCATGCAGGCCAAGCTGCTGCGGGTGGTCCAGGACGGCTTGGTCCGGCGCGTCGGCGACGAGCGCAGCCGCAAGGTCGACGTGCGCCTGGTGTCGGCGACCCGCGTCCCGCTGGCCAGCCTCGTCGAGCAAGGTCGGTTCCGCGAGGATCTCCGGTTCCGCCTCGACGTGATCGCGATCGCGGTGCCGCCGCTGCGGGCCCGCCCCGACGACCTGCCGGCGCTGATCGCCCACATCCTGGCCCGGCTGTGCGGCGACCGGCCCCCACCCCGGCTCACCCGCGACGCCGCCCGCGCGCTGGCCCGCTATGGCTGGCCCGGCAACGTGCGCGAGCTCGAGAACTGTCTGGCCCGCGCGGTCGCGCTGGGCAGCGATCCGATCACGCCCGAAGATCTGCCAGAATCATTCGGCGCCCCGGCCGCCGGAGCGGCGCGCCCGGTGCTCGACGGCGACCTGAGCTTGCGGCCGGCGGTCGATGCCCTCGAGCGGGCCTACCTCGAGGCCGCGCTGACCCGCTCCAACCGCAACCAGACCGTGGCGGCGCGCCTGCTCGGGCTGTCGCGCTTCGGCCTGCAGAAGAAGCTGCGTCGCCTCGCCGAAGACGGCTGACTCAGCTCGGCTCGAGCTCGAGCCCGCGCGGGACCGCTGGCCGGGCCGCCATCGTCTCGAGCCAGGCCGCGGTGGCCGGGTACTCGGCGAGCTCGATGCCGAAAGCCTTGGTGTTGCGCAGCCAGGGATAGCAGGCGATGTCGGCGATCGAGTAGTCGCCCGCGAAGTACGGCCGGTCGGCGAGGTGGCTCTCGACCACGCGATAGAGCCGGCGCGCCTCGTTGCCGAAGCGCTCGCGCGCGTAAGGGATGACCTCGGAGGCGGCGTGATAGAAGTGGTAATACTGTCCGAGCTGCGGACCGATCGCCGACATCTGGAACATCAGCCACTGCAGGGCTTGGTAGCGAGCCGGGCCTGACCGCGCGAGCAGCTGGCCGGTCTTGTCGGCGAGGTAGATGAGGATCGCGCCTGACTCGAAGATCGTGATGGGCGCGCCGTCGGGCCCGTCGGGGTCGACGATCGCCGGGATCTTGTTGTTGGGGTTGAGCCGCAAGAACTCGGGCCGGAACTGCTCCTGCTTGCCGATGTCGACCGGGTGCGTGACGTACGACAGCCCCAGCTCCTCGAGCGCGATTCCGACCTTGAAGCCGTTGGGGGTGTTCCAGGTGTAGAACTCGATGGGTTGCGCCACGCCGGGACTGTACCGGCGTTCTCCCTCGGGAGTAGGCTCGCCGGCGATGCCGATCTGGCTGTGGCTCGTGTGCGTGCTTGCCGGCTTTCTCGCCTTGGTCGCCCTCTACGATGTGGTGCAGACCCGTCGCGCGATCCTGCACAACTTCCCGATCGTCGGGCACTTCCGCTACCTGTTCGAAAAGGTCGGCCCCGAGCTACGCCAGTACATCGTCACCGGCAACGACGAGGAGCGGCCGTTCTCGCGCGATCAGCGGCGCTGGGTCTACGCGTCGTCCAAGAAGGAGAACACCTACTTCGGCTTCGGCACCGACAACGACGTCGAGCAGACGCCGTCGTACCTGATCATCCGCCACGCCGCGTTCCCGGTGTCGGCCCACATCGCGCCCGGCGCCACCGTGCCGTGCGGCAAGGTCCTCGGCGGCAAGCGCGGCCGGGCCCTGGCGTTTCGACCGAGGTCGATCGTCAACCTGTCGGCGATGAGCTACGGCTCGCTGTCGGGCGCCGCCGTCGAAGCGCTCAACCGCGGCGTCGCGCTGGCCGGCGCGCTGCAGAACACCGGCGAGGGCGGGATCTCCGACTACCACAAGCACGGCGGCGAGCTGATCTGGCAGGTCGGCACTGGCTACTTCGGCTGCCGCGACGACGACGGCAAGTTCTCGATGGATCGCTTCATGGCCTCGGTGGCGTCGGCGCCGGTGCGCGCGATCGAGGTGAAGCTGTCGCAAGGCGCCAAGCCCGGCATGGGCGGGCTCCTGCCCGGCGCCAAGGTCACGCCCGAGATCGCGCGCATCCGGGGCGTGCCGGTCGGCCGAGACGTCCACAGCCCCGCCGGTCACTCGGCGTTCTACGACGTGTCGTCGATGCTCGACTTCCTCGAGCGGCTCGCCGATGCCACCGGACTCCCGGTCGGCATCAAGAGCGCGGTCGGCGAGATCGGGTTCTGGCACGAGCTGGCCCGCCAGATGCGGCAGTCGGGGCGCGCGCCCGACTTCATCACCATCGACGGCGGCGAAGGCGGCACCGGCGCCGCGCCGCTGGTCTTCACCGACCACGTCGCGCTGCCGTGGAAGCTCGGCTTCGCATCGGTGTACCGGGCGCTCGCCGAGGAGGGCGTCCACGAAGACGTGGTCTTCATCGGCTCGGGCAAGCTCGGCTTCCCCGAGACCGGCCTGCTCGCGCTCGCGATGGGCGCCGACCTCGTCAACGTCGCGCGCGAGGGCCTCTTGGCGATCGGCTGTATCCAGGCCCAGCAGTGCCACACCGGCAATTGCCCCACCGGCATCGCGACCCAAAGACCGTGGATGATGCGCGGGCTCGACCCGACGCTCAAGAGCGCGCGCCTCGCCAACTACCTCGTCGCGCTGCGCAAGGAGCTGCTCGAGCTGGCCCACGCCTGCGGCCAGCTGCATCCCGCGCTGGTGCCCCTCGACGCCATCGACGTGATCGACGGGTTGGTGCGCAAGTCGGCGCGCGACGTGTTTGGCTACGCGTCGGGCTGGGGCCAGCTCCCCGCGGGCGAGCGCGACCTGCTCGAGTCGTTGATGAAGTCCAAGGTCACCGACCACGTGCCCGAGCCGGCGGCGAGCCCCAAAGGATCGTAGTAGGGTCGCGCGTGATGAGTGATCGCCTGCTGTGGCTCGACATGGAGATGAGCGGGCTCGACCCCGCCCGCGAGCGGATCTTGGAGCTCGCCACGATCGTCACCGACGGCAACCTCGAGGTGCTCGCGCTGGGGCCAGAGCTGGTGGTCCACCAGTCCGACGAGACCTTGGCCGCCATGGACGCTTGGAACACCGAGCACCACGGCGGATCGGGGCTGGTCGCCAAGGTGCGAGCCTCGCTGGTCGACGAGGTCAACGCCGAGGCCCAGACGCTCGCGTTCGTCGACGCGCATTTCGGCGCGCGCGATCGACCGGTCCTGTGCGGCAACTCGATCCACCAAGATCGTCGCTTCATCCGGCGCTACCTGCCGGCCTTCGACGCCCGCCTGCACTACCGCATGATCGACGTCTCGACGGTGAAGGAGCTGGCGCGGCGCTGGTATCCGGTCGAGCTGACCCAGCAGCCGCCCAAGCACGAGTCGCACCGCGCCCTCGACGACATCCAGGAGTCGATCGCCGAGCTGCGCTTCTACCGCGCCAGCTTGTTCAAGCCGGTCACTCCGGCGTAGCGCCGACGACGATCTCGACGGTCGCGCCCCGGGCCGGCGTGGCGCGGTGGACGATGCGCTGCGCGCCGTTCGCGGTCACCACGTCGAGCGTGACCGTGACCTCGCCGCTCGGCGTCGGCGTGGTGAGGCGCAGCGGCGCGATCGCGCGCGTGCGATCCCAGGCGCCGGTCTGCCAGGCTTGGACCTCATCGCCGACGGCGATGGTGACGTCGAGGTGGCGCAGGTCGCTCCCGAGCGGGCGCGGATCGACGACCCAGGTCACGCCCTTGGGTCCGCTGTCGCCGCCGCGGAACACCAGGATCGCCGCGGCGCACACGCCAGCGGCCAAGACGAAGCGCCCCGCGACGCGACGAAACGAAAGGTCCACGGCCCGGTTGTACCGTGCCCGACGCCCCGCGCTACCATCGCGACACGATGAAGGACACGCTAGTCATGATCATGGCGGGCGGGAAAGGGTCGCGGCTGGGTCCGCTGACGCTGCACCGCTCCAAGCCGGCGGTCCCGTTCGCGGGCCGCTATCGGATCATCGACTTCGTGCTGTCGAACTTCGTCAACAGCGGGTACCGGCGCATCTACATGCTCACGCAGTACATGGCGTCGAGCCTCATCAAGCACCTGTCGCGCAACTGGCGGCTGTCGGGCTTCGGCGAGTACATCGAGGTGGTGCCGGCCCAGATGCGGCTCGGGGAGTTCTGGTACCGCGGCACCGCCGACGCGGTCGCGCAGAACCTGAACCTGGTGCGTGACGCCCGCCCGGCCCAGGTCGCGGTCTTCGGCGGCGACCACGTCTACAAGTTCGCCCCCGACCAGATGGACACCTTTCATCGCGAGCGCCACGCCGATCTCACGATCGCGGCCTTCGCGGTGCCGCGCAGCGAGGCCCACCAGTTTGGCTGCCTCCACGTCGACGAACGCGGCCGCATCGTCGGCTTCGTCGAGAAGCCGAGCAACCCGCCGGCGATGCCGGGCCGGCCCGACTGGTCGCTGGTCTCGATGGGCAACTACATCTTCCGGGCCGAGGTGCTGACCAAGAGCCTCATGGAGGACGCCGGCGACCCGTCGAGCCGACATGATTTCGGCAAGGACGTGATCCCTCGGCTCCTGGCCAGCGGCGCCCGCATCTACGCCTTTGATTTTGGCGCTACGAGCGTCCCAGGCGACCCGCCCGACGCCGAGGCCTACTGGCGCGACGTCGGCACGCTCGACAGCTACTTCGACGCCAACATGGAGCTGCGAGCCCGGGTGCCGGCGATGGACCTCTACAACCGGCAGTGGCGCATCCGCTCGGCCCAGCGCGACTACCCGCCGGCGCGCTTCGTGCGCGCCGGTGAGGGCCAGCCGGCCAGCGAGTGCGACGACAGCCTGGTGTGCGAGGGCTCGATCGTCGCGAGCGCGCGGCTGCGCTCGGTGGTGCTGGGCTACGACTGTTTCGTCCACGCCGGGGCCGAGATCTCGGAGTCGGTGATCCTGTCGGGCTGCGACATCGGCGCGGGGTCGCGGCTGCGCCGAGTCATCCTCGACAAGAACTGCAAGATCGAGCCGGGCACCGTCATCGGCTACGACGCGGAGGCCGACCGCGAGCGCCTACCCTTCCTCACCGACAGCGGCATCGCGGTCATGCCCAAGGGCACGGTCGTGCCGCCGCGCGGGCCGGTGGTGCTCGCCAACGACGTGTCGGATCTGATCGCCAACGATCCCGAGCTGCGGTCTCAGGTCCGCACCGGCACCTACGCGATCGCGATGCACGGCCGCCACAGCTACGACTCGGCCGGGCCCCGCTACCAGCGCTTCGCGCACGCCCATCCCGACGACGAATGAGGATCGTCCACGTCTCGTCGGAGGTCGCGCCCTGGGCGCAGACCGGCGGGCTGGCCGACGTGGTCGCCGCGCTGCCGGCGGCGCTGGCCGCGGTCGATCCGACGGTGGTGTGCGCGACCGTGGTGCCGCTGTACCGGGCCGCGCGGGCCCAGCTGGCGGCGGCCGGCGTGACGCTGGGGGCGGCCCGGCCCTACGCGGTCACGCTGGGCGGCTCGGTGTGGAACGTCGGGCTGCGTCGCGCCGCCGACGTCTGGTTCGTCGAGTGCGATCGACTCTACGATCGCGACGGCCTGTACGGCGACGGTCGCGGTCACGACCACGACGACAACGCGGTGCGCTTCGCGGTGCTGTGCCGAGCCGCGCTGGTGGCTGGCTCGTCGCTGGTCGGCGGCACCGTCGACGTGGTCCACGGTCACGATTGGCAGGCTGGCCTGGCGATCGCGTGGGCCGCCCTCGAGGGCCGCAGCGCGGTGCGAGTCGCGACCATCCACAACCTGGCCTATCGCGGCCTCTACCCCAAGCCGACGATGGACGCGCTGGGCTTGCCGTGGTCGATCTTCGACGCGGCCCACGCCGAGTTCTACGATCAGCTGTCGCTGCTCAAGGCCGGGCTCGCGTTCGCCGACGTGGTCACGACGGTGAGCCCGACCTATGCGCGCGAGATCCTGGGCCCCGATCGCGGCGAGGGCCTCGACGGCTTCTTGCGCCACGACGTCGCGCGAGTCGTCGGCGTGGTCAACGGCATCGACCTCGCGGCCTGGGACCCCGGCACCGACGGCGCGCTGGCCGCGCCCTTCGACGCCCGCGACCGGCTCGGCAAGGCGGCGTGTCGCGACGCCCTGGCCGACGAGCTCGGCCTCGACGTCGACGAGGGCACGCCGGTCGCGGTGGCGATCGCGCGCCTGACCCCGCAAAAGGGCCTCGACCTGGTCGCCGACGTCGCGGGCGCGCTGGTGGCGCGCGGGGTACGGCTGGCGGTGCTGGGTAGCGGTGACCCGGCGCTCGAGGCCCGGCTGCTCGCGCTGGCGGCGGCCCACCCGGGCGCGATCGCGGTGCGGCTGGGCTTCGACGCCGACCTGGCGCGCCGGATGTACGCCGGTGCCGATCTGTTCCTCATGCCCAGCCGCTTCGAGCCGTGCGGCCTGGGCCAGCTCTACGCGATGCGCTACGGCGCGGTGCCGATCGTGGCCGCGGTGGGCGGGCTGGCCGACACCGTCATCGACGCGTCGGCGCCGGGCGGCACCGGCTTCTGCTTCACCCACGTCGACGCGGCCGGGTTGTTGTGGGCGACCGAGCGTGCGCTCGCGATGTTCCGCGACGCCCCGGCCGGCTTCGCCGCGCTGCGTGGGGCCGGCATGGCGCGCGACTCGTCGTGGACCAGCTCGGCGCGGGCCTACCTCGACATCTACCGGTCGGCGCGTCGAGCCCGGTCGTGATCGGGCGGGCGCTGGCGGCGCTCATCGCGATGACGGTCGTGGCGCTGGGGCTAGCCGCGCTGCGACGACCGCTGGCGGCGTGGCTGATCGCGGATGGCCGGCCCCAGGCGCAGCGGGCGCTGCGGGGCGCGGCCGGCGTGCCGTCGAAGGTGGCGCCGGCGTCGCTGGTGCGGGTGGTCGTGCTCGACGGGCTGAGCCGGGCCGACGCCCACCTGCCCGCCCTCGACGCGCTGTGCGCGCGCGGCGCCGATCTCGCCATCGACGTCGGCTTTCCGACCAAGTCGCTGCCGGTGCAGGCGGTGCTGTGGAGTGGGCTGACCGCGCAGCAGCTCGGGCTGGGGCCGCACAACGATCGCGCCACCGGGGTGCCGGGCACGCTGCCGGTCCGGTTTCCGGACAGCCTGGCGGTCGCCGAGTCGTGGTCCTCGATCGCCCGCGCCGTCGGCTTCGCACGCGTGATCCCGGCGCCGGCGGCTGATCGCGCCCGCGAGGGTCACGACCCAGCCGCCGCGGCGGCGTGGGCGGTCCGGTTCCCGGACCAAGCGGTGGCGGCGGCCGCCGGCCCGGTCCGACTGGTGCTGATCCACCTGCTCGCCATCGACGAGGCCGCCCACGCCCACGGCCGCCACGGCGCCAGCTACCGCGACGCGCTAGCCGCTGCCGACCGCACCCTGGCGCGGGTGCTCGCGGCTCGCCCCGACGCGACCTGGCTGGTGCTCGCCGATCACGGCCACGTCGATGGCGGCGGCCACGGCGATGCCGAGCTGGCGCTGCGCATCGTGCGAGGCTGCGTCGCGCCGTTCGGGATCACGCGCGGCGCGGTCCACCTGGTCGACGTGGCGCGCCACCTGCGCGACCTGCTCGGGGTGGCGCCGGAGGCTGACGCGGTGGGCCGGCCCCTGGCGATCGCGTTGGCCGCGCCCGATCCCGACGCCACCTTGCCGCGGCTGCCGGTGACCCGCGCCCTCGCGGCGGCCCTGGTGCTGGTGCTCGCGTTCGGGGCCACGCTGTGCACGGTGCGGCCGCGCTGGACCGTGGCGTGGCTGCCGGTCGCGGCCCTGGGCTACCTGATCTGGCAGGGCCCGCCGAGCTTGTCAGCGCGCGACCCGCGGGCGGCGGCGCTGTGCGCGGTCCTCGCGGCGATTCCCGCCAGAATCGGCCTACAGGGTCACCGGCGCAGGGTGAGCCCGTTCCTGATTCCGGCGCTCGGCGCGGTCGTGGCGGCGGGGCTGATCGCCGGGGTGCCGGCCGCGCTGGTCGACGGCACCGCACCGGCCACCCCGATCTGGACCGCGGTGCTGGAGCTGGTCGCCACCGTCGGGGCGGTGGCGCTCACCGGTGCCGCGGGCTGGCTGGCATGGTCCGCCGCTCCGGACAGCGCGGGTCGGTCCGGTGGCGAGCCCGCGCCCTGAGCCACCCCGTCTCATGTCCGAGTTCCGGACAGCTGGCCGGCGGTCCGACCAGCGGTGTCCGCACTCCGGACAGCCGGGCCTCGCGGTGTGTCCGGAAACCGGACTGACTGTCTGGGACCCGTGGCGCCCCTGTTGATATGTCTCCCGCCACGACGGGTTATTCACAGCCTTGTCCAGCCCTAACCGCCCGGTTCCGATACGTTTAACTGGCTACTCGAGCTGCCTGTGGAGAACCTGTTGGTTCGGTGGGCTGCCGGGGTCGGGAGCGACGAGGTCATCGGGGGTTAGGTGCGATAGGCGGATGCCCACAGCCGTCGCAACCTCATGACACACTGCGCTATCGATCCGTGAAGACTGAACATTTGCACAGTCGGCTCCGGGGTCAGCGGCCCCCGGCGGGCTCATCGCGAGGGGCCGCGCTGGTCGGTCACCGGACCTCGGCGAGCCGGCTGGGCCGGGTCGGCGCGACGACGGCTCACCGAGTCGGGCTGGCTCCGTCGGCCTGTCCGGAAGCCGGACAGGCGGTCTCGTCGCCGAGCTGGCAGGCCAGCTTGATGAGCTTGGTGCCGTGGGCCTCGTCCTTGGGCACGCCGCGGCCGTCGCGATGGAGCTGCCCCAGGAGGCGGCACCCGACCGCGTCGTTGCGGACGCAGGCCTTGCTCAGCCACACCGCGGCTGGCGCGGGTCCGGCCGGGACCCCGTCGCCGTGCAGGTAGGCCACGCCGAGGAGCCGGCACGCCGACGGGTCGCCGCCGTCGCAGGCGCGCTGGAACATCGTCACCGCGCGCTTGGGGTCGCGATCTTTGCGGTCGGCCAGCGCGAGGATCTCGCCGGCGTTGGTGCAGCCCAGCACCAGGCCGCCGTCGCAGATCTTGGTGAAGACCGCGAGCGCCGCGCGGTCGTCGCGCCCGCCACCCTCGCCCTTCGCGAGGGCGAGGCCGAGGTTGCGGCAGCCGAGCTGGCTGCCGCCGTCGCACGACCGCTGGAAGTGAGCGCGGGCCGCGACCGGATCGGCGGTGACGCCGTGCCCCTGCATCACGACCAGCCCAAGGTTGTTGCAGGCGGCGGCGTTGCTGGCGTCGCAGGCCTGGCGGTAGAGCGCGAGCGCGCGGGCCGGGTCGGCGGTGACGCCCTGGCCCTCGGCGTAGAGCACGCCCAGGTTGCGGCAGGCCTCGGCCATGCCCTTGCCGCAGGCGGTCTCGAGCTTGCCAGCCATGACCGCGGGGTCGGCGGGATCGAGCGCGGCGTCGTGCCCGCCGGCATCGAGCGCGGCGCCGTCGACGACCGGGTCGGCCGCGGGCGGCGCCTTGCGCTTGCAACCCGCGAGCCCCACGACGGCGACGGCGACGGCGAGCGCGACCACGAGGCGGCGGTTCATGCGACGGAGGTATCGTCAACCGCACCCCGGCGCAAGGTCAGCGCCCCTCGGCCTCGACCAGCGCCGCGAACCGATCGAGGAGCGCGCCGAACTGCTCGACCTCGGCCGCGGGCAGCTCGTCGAGCAGCAGTTCGAGCGAGTGCTCGACGGTGCCGGGACCGGGCTGGTCGAGGGCGTGGCCAACCCGGGTGAGCCCGAGCACGACCCGGCGTCGATCGCGGGGGTCGCGGCGGCGCTCGAGGAGCCCACGGGCCTCGAGCCGGCGCAGCGCGGCCGACACCGTGCCGGGATCGACGTGGAGCGTCGTCGCGAGCTGGCCCGCGGTGATGCCGGGATACCGGCCCACGCAGCGCACGATGAGCCGCTGCGGCGCGGTGATGCCGAGCCGACGCTCCATGCGCTTGGACAGCTGCGCCAGCGCGTGCTCGAGGCGCCACAGCCGACGCAGGGCATCGAGCGACGGGCCCAGCGGGTACCTCACCGCGGTCATCGGGCGGCCACCAGCGCGGCCAGCAGGCGATCGATCTCGCCTTGGTCGCGCAGGTAATAGCTGGCCGCCGAGGTCGACGACGCGCCGACCCGCACGCACACCAGGCGGCCCGGCTGGTCGAGCTCGAAGACGTCCTCGTCGGTGATGTCGTCGCCGACGTACAAGGCGGTGTCGGTGGACTCGGTGTCGCGGGCGCGCACGACCGCGTCGCCCTTGTGGGGCGCGCCGGCCGGCACCGCGTTGACGACCAGCTTGCCGAGGACGACCCGCATCGGCATCGGCAGCGCGGCGATGGCGGCGATGATGGCGGCGCGGGCCGCCGGCTTGTGGCGGGCCCGGCGGAAGTGCAGCGCCAGCGAGTAGCGCTTGTCCTCGAGATCGAGGCCAGCCCAGTCGGCGAGGTGCTGCTCGAGGAGGACGCAGGCTTGACCGACGGCGCTCTCGAAGGCGGAGAGGTCGGCGTCGGTGCCCGGCTCGACGCCGTGGTTGCCGATGACGTGGCGCAGCGGGATCCCGCGGACCCGAGCCGCGACGTCGCGCTGGCCGCGGCCCGACACCACGATCGTGCGATAGCGCGCGGCGACCTGGGCCAGCAGCCGCGCGGTGCGGGGACGCATCGCGGCCCGGTGACGATCTTCGACGATGGGCGCGAGGGTGCCGTCGAAGTCGAGCGCGACCAAGAGCCGGGTCCAGGCCAGCTGCGGCAGCACGGAGACCTCGCGCGGGGCGAACAGGTACTTCATCCGGCCTCGCCGCGCAGGCGCCCGGTCATGCCCGCCGCTCGGGGGCCCGGTTGCGGGCCAGGCCTCGGCTGGCCGAGGTGACCGCCAGCCGCGAGCGCAAGGTCAGGTCCTCCGCGAACCAGCTGCGGGTGGTGCCGACCAGCGCCGGGTAGCCCGCGGTCGTGACCACGCCGCGCCCGACCAGCGGCACCACCACGAACCGCACGGCGCGCCCCATGCGCCGTCTCTAACACGAGATACTTGGAGTTCCAATCATCGCTTGCTACAACCGCCGGATGTCGCTCGCCGAGCTCGGTCTCATCGGGAACTGTCAGATCGCCGCGCTGATCGATCGCCACGGCGCGATCGTGTGGTCGTGCCTGCCACGCTTCGACTCGCCGCCGGTGTTCGGGGCGCTCCTCGACGACGGCGGCAGCGGCGGTCACTTCACGATCGGCGCCGCCGACCGCCAGCCCGGCGTGCAGCGGTACCTGCCCAACACCAACGTGCTCGAGACCCGGTTCACCACCGCCGAGGGCTCGTTCCGCGTGCTCGACTTCGCGCCGCGGTTCCGCCAGCACGAGCGCAGCTTCCGGCCCACCAAGCTGGTCCGCATCGTCGAGCCGCTCGCCGGCACGCCGCGCATCCGGGTGAGCTGCGAGCCGGTGCTGGGCTGGTCGAAGGGTCGGCCGGCGCGCGAGCTGGGCTCGCACCACGTCGCGTTCCAAGGCTACGACGCGCCGCTGCGCCTCACCACCGACGCGCCGCTGTCGTACCTCGAAGGCGAGGGCTTCGCGCTGACCGGGCGCCGTCACTTCGTGCTGTCGTGGGGCGCGCCGGTCGAGGAGCCGCTGGCGCCGCTGTGCGAGCGCTTCCTCGCCGAGACCGTGCGCTATTGGACCCAGTGGGTGAAGCACTGCGACGTGCCGCCGATCTACCAGGAAGAGGTGATCCGCTCGGCCCTCGCGCTCAAGCTGCACTGCTTCGAGGACACCGGCGCGATCGTCGCCGCGCTCACGACCTCGATCCCGGAGTCGCCGGGCTCGGGCCGCACCTGGGACTACCGCTACTGCTGGCTGCGCGACGCGTTCTATGCGCTCGGCGCGTTCCGGCTGCTCGGGCACTTCGAGGAGCGCGAGCAGTTCTTGGGCTTCTTGCTCGACCTGGCCTCGGCCGCGCCCGAGCTCGCGCTGGCGCCGCTTTACCGCATCGACGGCAAGCGCGACCTCACCGAGGAGACCCTGCCGGCCTGGCCCGGCTACCAGGGTCACGGCCCGGTGCGTATCGGCAACGGCGCGGCCAGCCACATCCAGAACGACGTGTTCGGCGAGTTGGTGCTCGCCCTCACGCCGATGTTCCTCGACGCGCGGTTCCGCGATCACATCACGCCGGAGCTTCTCGACCTGGTCACGCGACTGGCGCGCCGCGCGGTCGAGGTCGCCGGCCAGCCCGACACCGGCATCTGGGAGCTGCGCACCTCGGCGCGTCCCCAGACCTTCAGCACGCTCATGTGCTGGGCCGCCGCCGACCGCATGCGCCGCATCGCCGAGCGCCATCGCCCCGCGGACGTCGCCGAGTTCGCCGACGCCGCGACCCGCATCCGCGACGAGATCCTGCGCGACGCCGTCGATCCGCGCCGCGGTTGTCTGGTCGCCGATCACGGCGGAACCGAGGTCGACGCCGCGTTGCTGCAAGCGATCACGTTGCGCCTCTTGCCCCCCGACGACCCCCGCATGCACGCCACCGTCGACGCCATCGCCGCTGACCTGTCGCACCACGGCTGGCTACGGCGCTATCGCACCGACGACGGCTTCGGCGTGCCGACCGTCGCGTTCACGATCTGTACGTTCTGGCTGGCCGAGGCGCTCGCCCATCTGGGCCGAGGGGCCGAGGCCCGCACGGTGCTGGCGCGCCTCAGCGACATCGACGCGCCGCTCGGGCTCTACGCCGAGGACGTCGATCCGTTGACCGGCCGGATGTGGGGCAACTTTCCCCAGGCCTACAGCCACGTCGGGCTCATCCATGCCGCCTTCGCGGCGTCGCCCCGCTGGTCCGAGCTGGGCGCGTGACCCGCCCTCTCCTGCGACTGGCCCGGTGGGCCAAGCGGCCCCTCGAGCAGTTCTTGCTCATCGAGGCGGCCAGCGGCATCGTGCTGCTGATCGCGGCGGGCGTGGCGCTGGTGTGGGCCAACTCGCGCTGGGCCGATGACTACGTCGCGCTGTGGCACACCGCGGTGGGCGTGCGGCTGGGCAGCTTCAGCTTCGAGCGGCCGCTCGAGTGGGTCGTCAACGACGGCCTGATGGTGATCTTCTTCTTCGTGGTCGGGCTCGAGATCAAGCGCGAGCTGCACCACGGCGAGCTGTCGACCTGGCGGCGCGCCACCTTGCCCTTCGCAGCGGCGGTAGGCGGCATGGCGGCACCCGCGCTGCTGTACCTGGCGCTGGCCGGCGGCGCGGCGACCCGCCACGGCTGGGGCGTGCCGATGGCGACCGACATCGCCTTCGCGGTCGGCGTGCTGATGCTGCTCGGGCCGCGGGTGCCGGCGGCGATGCGCGTGCTGTTGCTGGCGCTGGCGGTCATCGACGACCTGGGCGCGATCGTGGTGATCGCGCTGTTCTACTCGTCGGGGCTCGTGCTCGCCGGGCTCGGCGTGGCCGTCCTCGGCGTCGCCGGCGTGTTCGTGCTGCGCGCCCTGGGCGTGCGACGCCCGTTGATCTACGCGCTGCCCGCGCTGGTGGCCTGGGGCGGCACCTACGCGGCCGGCATCCATCCGACGATCGCCGGCGTGATCATCGGCCTGTGCACGCCGGTCGCGCCCTGGCTCGATCCCGACGGCCACGAGGTCGAGTCGCCGGCCGAGGACCTCATCGACGCCATGCACCCGTGGGTGTCATTCGTGATCATGCCGATCTTCGCGCTGGCCAACGCCGGCGTCGCGCTCGACGGGCTGCACCTCGACGGCACCTCGTCGGTCGTCGCGATCGCGGTCGCGGTCGGCCTGGTGATCGGCAAGCCCCTGGGCGTGCTGGCGGCGTGCGCGCTGGTGCTCAAGCTCGGCGTCGCGACCCTGCCGCGCGGGCTGGGGATCCGCCACCTGATCGTCCTGGGCGTGGTCGCTGGCATCGGCTTCACGATGGCGCTGTTCGTCGCGCAGCTGGCCTTCACCGAGCCGGCGCTCCTGGGCGCGGCCAAGCTGGGCATCCTGGGCGCCAGCGCGGTCGCGATCGCGCTGGGGCTGGTGGCGGGTCGCCTGCTGCTGCCCCGCGATCACGGCCCCGGCGTGGCCGCCACCGCCGACGAGGCCGAGGCCTCGACCGAGCAGTAGCGCAGCGCGTCGACACGCCACGAACCGGCAAGGTATATCCTGCGGGGCGATGTCCAGCGACGACCCCGACCTGGGGGCCATCATCGACGAGCGCTACCAGCTCGTCGCGCGGATCGGCCAGGGCGGGATGGGCGCGGTCTACAAGGCCATCCACGTCGGCATGGGCCGCGAGGTCGCGATCAAGGTGCTGCGGCCCGAGCTGGGCCAGCACGCCGACGCGCTGCGCCGCTTCGAGCGCGAGGCCCAGGCCACCGCCAAGCTGTCCCACAAGAACCTGGTCGCGGTGTCGGACTTCGGCATGCGCAGCGACGGCTCGCTGTACCTGGCCATGGAGCTGCTGCGCGGGCAGTCGCTGGGCGAGCTGCTCAGCCACGGGCCGCTGCCGTGGCCGCGCGCGGTCGCGATCGCGCGTCACGTCGCGCGCGGGCTGGCCCACGCCCACGGCCACGGCGTCATCCACCGCGACATCAAGCCCGACAACATCTTCCTGGTCGACGACGAGGACGACCCCGACTTCGCCAAGGTGCTCGACTTTGGCATCGCGCGCTCCCTCGACGGCACCGACGCGACGGTGACTCAGGCCGGCCTGGTGGTGGGGACGCCGGCCTACCTGTCGCCCGAGCAGGCGCTGGGCGGCGCCCTCGACGGCCGCAGCGACATCTACGGGCTGGCGATCGTCCTGTACGAGATGCTCACCGGCCAGACGCCCTTCAGTGGGCGCGAGCCGATCGCGATGCTCACCGCCCACGCGGTCGTCGAGCCGCCGACCTTCGCCGAGATCGCGCCGACGCTGGTGCTGCCCGACGGGCTCGAGGCCATCGTGCGGCGCGGGCTCGCCAAGGCCAAGGAGGACCGGTTCGACGACGCGGCGGCGCTGGCCGCGGAGCTCGATGCGCTGCGCACGCCGTCGTCGACCTGGAGCACCGCCGAGGCGGCCCAGCTGTCGCAGGAGCGGCCCGCGGTCGGCGCGATGACGCCGCAGCCCGCGCTCGCCACCGTCTCGCTGGCCGCGGCCCCGGCCCGGGCCGCCGCGACCGGCATGGTCGGATGGCTCTACGAGACCTTGCCGTGGCTACGCGATCGCTCGCGCCGTCAGCGCCTCGGGCTGATCCTGGGCGGCGGCGTGCTCGCGGTCGGGCTGGTGGCGGCCATCGCGGGCGTGGTGGGACCGTCGTCGTCGGTCGAGCGGCTCGGCGCGCCCGGCCACGTCGCGGCGCCGCGCGACGGCGATGCCGGCGTGGCGGCGACCGAGGCCGACGCGGGCAAGCCGGCCCTGGCGAGCGCCGCCGCACCCGCCGCCGGCCTCGAGCCCCTGGCCGCCGCGGTGGTCGCCGCCGCCGACGCGCCCTACGACGCGCTGGTCACCGCGCTGCAGGACGGCAAGACCTGCCCGGCCCGCAAGACCGCGGTGGCCAAGCTGCGCGCCCACGGCGACGCCCGGGCGATCGGGCCACTCAGGAAGGCGCGCTACCGCATGCGCGGCGGCTTCCATGGCATCGGCCAGTCGAACTCGAACAGCTGCCTGAAGGCGGCCGCCGACGCGGCGATCGTCGCGCTCACGCCCCAGCCGGCCCCGCGGTAGCGCGGCGCGCGGCGGTCAGCGCGGAGCCTGGGCCGCCACGGTGGGACGAACGAAGTGGACGTAGGCGTCCTCGGCGACCGGCCCGCCGTGGTGGAACCCGCGGTACCCGATGATGACCGCCCCGGCGATGACCACCGCGAGCCCCACGTCGATCCAGCGCGCGCGATCGTGTCGGGGCGCCGCCGCCGCGACCCACAGCCCGGCCAGGAGCCCGAGCCACGGCACGATGCTCCACACCCGCGGCAGGCCCAGCGCGCCGCCGAGGTTGGGCGCGACCAGGCCGTCGCCGAGCAACCGAAACACCACCTCGTAGAGCGGGTTGTGAAACTTCTCGGGGAAGTGCGGGAACGTCGCCACGCCGAGCCCGTAGATGGCGAGGCCGACCGCGATCATCGCCCACGGCAGCGCGCGCCAGCCGCGCCGACCGTCGACGGCGTCGAGGACCGTGACGATCGGTGGCAGCAGGAACGGCAACATCACGGTGATGTAGCGCGGGCCGAACTGCCACCCGCCGCGCCAGAAGTTGAGGCCCGAGATGAACAGCAGGTAGATGAGCGCGATCGACAGCGACACCAGCGCGTGGCCGAGCTGGCCGCGCCGCACCATCAGCCACCAGCCGGGCAACGCGAGCAGCAGCATCGGGCAGAACAAGACCAGGCCGTTGTCGGGCGCGATCGTCGAGCCGGTGAAGGCCACCCAGCGCAGCTTGTCGAGGCCGAGGAAGCCATGCTGGTGGTGGAACGCGAAGGTCTCCGACGCGTCGTAGCCAGTCTTCCACGGCGAGCCGAAGCAGGCGTGGTGGTAGGCGAGCATGACCACGATCGGGAGGGCGGCGCCGACGGTGGCCCACAGGGCCGCGCGACCGCCGCGCCGCTCGTGGACGAAGCGGGCCGCGACCCAGATTGCGATCGGCACCACCGCGAAGAGCGCCTGGTAATCGACCAGCGGCGCGGCCCCGGCCGCCAACCCGGCCGCCAGCATCCAGCGATCGCGGCGGCGATCGTCGACGACCTCCACCGCGAGGATCCACGCGGTGCCGACGCACGCGGCCGACAGCTGATGCGCGATGAACAACACCGAGTAGACCAGCGCCATCGAGCCCAGGCCGTAGCCGACCAGCGTGAGCCGACGCGCGGCGTCGCGCTCGCTGAAGCGGCGCAAGAAGCGCGCGAGCAGCAGCAGGAACAGCAGCGTCGGGATGGCGCCGGTCCAGACCCGGAAGGTCCAGAAGGTCTCGCCCAAGGTCGGCGGACGCCCGGCGACCAGCTGGGTGGTGCGCTCGAGCAGCAGGTAGGCGGGGATCGCCAGCATCGACGAGCCCGGCGCCTTGTTGGAGTACTGGTGGCCGGCGTGGGGCGAGACGTCCGCGGTGGCACCCCACTGCTTCACGCCGTGATCGATCGCGAAGGTCCCGTGATCGACCATGGCCTGGGTCAGGTAGATCCGCGGCAGCTCGTTGGCCGACTGGATGGCCGGGAAGTACGGGAAGACGTACAGGAACGCCAGCGCCAGCCCGAGCCACCAGCGGTGCCGGGCCAGCCAGGCCCCGAGGCGGCGCGCTCGGGTCGCGGGGAGCGGCTCCGTCGGAGGCACGCGGTCGTGTATCACGAGGCGGTCAGGATCCGCGCCGCCGACCGCCCACCG
>Ga0105046_10000671_pt1 | contig 49318 bp, 42 predicted proteins | sample MAT03_FD_78385 | JGI IMG/M metagenome (GOLD analysis project Ga0105046, IMG submission 78385) | Freshwater microbial communities from Lake Fryxell liftoff mats and glacier meltwater in Antarctica - MAT-03 (megahit assembly) | ecosystem: Environmental > Aquatic > Freshwater > Ice > Liftoff... | reverse complement strand
TTCCTTCCAACATTTTCGAGTAACCTGATCACACTTTCCTGCTGTTGAATTCGCTGGGCAATCCGCGTCACTGCAGCATTGCCCCACCGCCAGGCAGACTCCGTTGCACTCTTTACGGCCTCGCACAGTGCATGTTTTGCAATCGGCACCACAGGGCGCATTGTCGGCGTTGCTATTCCCGTTGTCACATGTTTCGCCGGGTTCGATCTCGCCATTGCCGCATAAGGGAACGATGCAATCGCCCTTATAACAAACGCGACTATTGAGACATTGGCCATTCGATGTACAGCTTGTTCGGCAAGCCGCTCCCTCACACACAAAGTTGTTAGGGCATGCCGCCGATGTTCCGACGGGACATTCGCCCTTTGCGTTGCAGGTTTGTGCAACCACCAAACCTGTTACCGAACACAACACGGGGCTGCAAACAGCACCAGGACAGCAAACTGCGTTTGCCAGACACTTGCTAGCGCCGTTAACAGAACATTCACGGTAGCCGCTTCGGCTGGAGCACTTTACACAACCGTTTGAACAAGCATCATCGTCCACCGTGTTTCCGTCTTCACACGTCTCTGGTGGTTCGATAATATTGTTCCCGCAGCCCTTAACTACACAAGCTCCGTTCGAACATGTTCTTCCGGCAGCGCAGTGAGCATCCGTGGTGCACGCCGTTCGGCATGCTGAACTCTCACATGCCAGCCCAGAGCCACATTCCGCTGACACTGCTGCGGGACATTTTCCTGAACTGTCGCAGATCCGCGCTGCCGTAAAGCTATTAACGGCGCATGACGCAGGAGCACATTGCTCACCAGTGCAGCACGAAACACCAGTTTGACAACGGCCCCCGCAAGCTAACGAGCCCGAACGATCACTACATTTCGCGCACATGTTCGAACAGAGATCTCCATCATCCGTATTTCCGTCGTCGCAACTTTCGATACCGTTCTTTACGCTATCGCCACAGCGAGGACCAAACGAACAGTTCTTTTTGCACCCTCCGTAAGTGGTGTCGTTATTCTCCGGCCCTTTGTCGCAAGATTCACCAGGATCCAGCTGTCCGTCGCCACAGTTGGGTGCTGCACAATTGCCATCCAGACAATTGAGCCCGTCGTCACATTGACCCACTCGGCATGGGCAACCAATTGAGCCAACAAGACAGACAGGCGGACTTAAATCCGGCGATTGAGTGCCATTTGCGTCGGCTTGCTGTGGATCCGGGATCGGGGCCCCTGCAGCGTCAATCGGGCTGTCGGTTGACTTTGGAAGTTGCTGTTGGCTCGTGCACGCTGCCAACGTAAGCAGGAGCATTGCCAGTTTGAAATTCTTCATAGCTTTCATTGCCTTCGTGACTTGACCCTAAAAATTGCCCGCGCACGCAAACCCGAATTGTTGAAAACTTGGAGAGCAGACAAGTGCGTGAGAGGCCGACTCTTCCTTTGGCTTGTCTATTGCCCAAAGCACTACGCCCACTGCAACAAGCGACACACCTGTAACAAAACCGATCGTGGCAACAGTCGTCATTGACGAGATTGTTGAATCCAAGTCATCGCATCTGGCACTGGCGTCACCCCCATCAGGACCAGTTACGCGACCATCGGACTTGAAACAGACTTTTTTTCCATCAAGGGACTCGCTGTTAAACGAATTGGCAGCGCCGTTGCGAGCAAGAAGAGCGTAAGTGCCCACAGCAAGTGCTGCGGTTCCAACTCCAAGAGAAATCCATTTAAGATTTGCGTAGGATCCACCTCCGCTCCCAGATTTTTCAGTGCCGTGAATGTCGGCAGCAAACTCAGCCGGAAGTTGCGGCGACGACTGAGCTGCGTGACTCATAGGTGGCGGCACTGCGCGTTTCGCTTCTGGTTCACGCGCAAAAGTAACCATTCGATTTTCACCGGCGGCAAGGCTGGTTATGACCGTCTCGAAATGAGACGTCCCCGCGACGATAGAAACTTCGACATCGCCGGTGCGAACATAAAAAGGACCGTCAGCTGGCTTTCCACGTGCAGTTCCGTTGATGATTATCATCGCCGAATCAGGAGCCTTCTCGATTACAATTCTCGCCATGTGGGCCCGAGTGTCTCGCAACGATGTTTCCAAAGTCTTTCGTTTCGCTGCAACCCAAGTGTCGGTTTGGGAAACTAGCGATTCTGAAAGGTGCGCTTCCGCCTCCCCCCACATTTCAAGAGCCTGTTCACAAAGGCCCAACTGCGCCGCGGCACGAGGTTTCTGGCTGATTTCAAAGGCTTCTTGAAATAAAGGCAAAGCGCCCTTGTTGTCGTTGTTTCGGCGCTTATCGACACCTCTCCGAATCAGAACTTCCGCCGCGTCGGCGGCAAACGAAAGGGTTGGCACGCTAGAAAGCGCGAATAGGGCGACGAGCAGGCCCAATAAGGTTCGATGCATGGCGCCCCAATCTGTCAGTATATCTTGGGGATGTCGAGCCGAATCCATCCGCCTTGCGCTTGTTCCCACACATGTCGGAATTACGCTTTTCGGCGGAATGATTAACACCTGTATTCCCTAGACGACGAACCGTCCTTGACGGCGCCGGGCGCAGGGTGGAAGAGTTCATTTCAACCTGTTGTTGTAACTATCCTCGGAGTCACCTATGAAAATGCCCTCACCAAAATTAGCGTTCGGATTGTTTTCGTTTTTTGTCTGCGCCGCAGGGACAGTTGTTGGTTGCTCAAGCAGCAGCAGTAACGACGATAAAGCCAATGGCGGTGGCGGCGGAAGCGATCAAGCTGGTCAATCTGGCGGCGGTGGTTCCACCGGGGGCCAGGCAGGATCAGCCACCGGTGGCAAGGGAGGTAATGCGGGAGCTAGTGCTGGTGGTTCCGGCAGTGGCGGGAGTGGAGCCGCAGGAAACGCTGGCGGAGCGGCCGGTGGTAGTGCGGGCGGAGCGGCCGGCAACGCCGGTGGTACCGCTGGAGGTGGAGCCGGCGGTGCTGTCTCTTCAGCGTTGTGTCCTGCGGGGATGCAATATGGCGCTCCAGTTCCGGACGGCGCGACACCGATGAAGCTGAAAGACGGCTTTGAGGGAACTGAAGGTCCAGTTTGGGTAGCATCTGTTAAAGCATTCTTCTTCTCCGATCTGCAGCGGACTTCGGGAGGAAACAAATGGCAGGACGACGCATCGTCGAAGATCTGGAAGTACGACACAGTGGCTAACACTTTCGAGGTGTTTGTAGCTGCGAGCGGCAGCAACGGCCTTGCACTGACGAACGACGGGAAGATTATTGGGGCACTTCACTCGTTGGGTGGCTTGGCAATTTTTGATCCCGTTACCAAGGCCCGAACGAACTACATCACTGGGGTTGGTGGCAAGCCTCTTGGTTCGCCCAACGATCTAGCAGTGCGCGCCGACGGAAACGTATACTTCAGCGATCCCGAATGGCAAATACCCATGAACCCAAAGCGGGACGGGCAGGGCATGAAGGTGTATCGGGCCGATGCCCAAAAGAACGTTACCCAGGTAGATGCGACGCTAAGCCGCCCAAATGGCGTTACCTTGAGCGCCGACGGCAACACGCTGTATGTCACTGATGATAGCAAAGGCGTCTGGAAATATAAGGTTGCGGCAAACGGGGCTACGACCAAAGACGGCATGTTCACCACAACCACCGGCGGCAACGCCGACGGCATGACGGCAGATTGTGCAGGTAACGTCTATATCGCCACCAGCGTCGGGGTCGAAATTGTCAGCGCCGCTGGGACAAAAGTCAAAACCATCGGAGGCGTCGGTGGCGCCACGAACGTAGCGTTCGGTGGCACCGACAACAAAACCCTTCTAATTACCGCAGGTGACAACAAGGCCGTCTATTCAATCAAGCTGAACATCCCTGGCTTGCCCTTCTAGTTGCGATTTGGATCGGGAGGGGACATCTCCGCCTCCCTCCCCCCAACAATTCCCCCAAAAGTTACCCGACCCGAAACACAAACTCCGCTAAGGTGCCTGCCGCATGAGCACCATTCACTTTATTGGCGGCGAAAAAGGGGGCTTAGGCAAGTCTGTTGGCGCGCGCCTTGTGGCCCAACGTTGTATCGATAAAAACCTTCCCGTCGTCGCGTTTGATGCCGACGGATCGCACGGCGCCCTCTTGCGGCACTATGCCAACTTTGCCTCGCCCATTGATCTTGCGCAGTTTGAAAGCACCGTTCAAATCATGGGCGCAGCCCAGCTGAGAACCAAGACATTCCGAATAAATGTGTTCGCAACTGCGACACGCTGGATACCACTTGGGATTCTGAGAGGAGCACAGTCGCTCAGATGCCTTTGTGCAATGCTGGTCGGGCATGACGCCTTCCCCATCGCCACCCGTTCAGCAGCGCCGAACCTACGACCATCGGATCCGTGAGCAGGTGTGCCGCACCGGCGCACCGTCCGTTGGCTGCCGCCTGCAGATCCCGCGTTCACAATCGCGACCTGGAAACAGCGGGGCGTGCGCTCTGTCGTCAGCCTTGATACCTTCGGTCGCGACCACCATGCGATGGTAGCAACGTGTCCGTAGCCTTGACGCGAAGGTCAGACTTCTCCTGGCGCTGTTGCGCACCTCCGGTTTCCGTCTCGCCGACACGCGATTGCCTCAAGGAGCGTGGCCACGGCTAGCATTCTGCGTACGACTACCAGTGCTCGGCCCGCATTGCCGTTCGCTGTGATCTTGAAAATCCTCGGCCTTACAGCGTCCAGGTATCACGCCTGGTGCCGGGCGGCGAAGGGATGCGGCCTTGTTGACCGTCACTCGTGCCCGCGTAGTTCGCCCAGTCAGATGGCGGATGCTGAAGTCGCTGTCATCAAAAGGTATGGTTCTCGATCCGCAATACCGACACATGCCCTTGCGCACGCTCGGCGTCTACGCACAACGAATTGGAAAAGTCTTCGCCTCCGCCACCACATGGGCGCGACTGATACGCGAGCGTGGCTGGCGGCGTCATCGGCTTCGCGTTCACCCCGCCAAACCCACCGTAGGCATCCGTGCTTCCCGCCCGAACGAGACCTGGCATATCGATGTTTCCATCGTAAAGCTGCTCAACGGCACCAAGGTATACATCCATGCCGTCATCGACAACTTCTCCCGGAAGATCATGGCTTGGACTGTAGCCGCCAGGCTTGATCCCACTACGACTTGTCAGGTACTGGCACAGGCCAGAGGGCATCTGGATGCTGGCGCTAAACGACCAACCGAATCCAACTCGATGATCGAGGCGTGGTGGCGCTCCCTGGAACATCAATGGCTTTTCCTCAGCTCCGTAGACACCGTCGAGCACGTTCGTGCGCTGGTCGCGGTCTTCTTGCAATCGCACAACTTCCAAATGCCTCATGCAGCCTTCGCTGGCCAGACACCTGACGAAATGCATTGTGGCACCGCCCCCAACTTAGTTGCGGAACTGACCGGTGCGCGCACCAAGGCCCGTCAATTGCGCCTTGCCACGAACCGGGCCATGTCCTGCACACGTTGTTCACAGACGGTGATTCCTCCATGATTCCACGGGTGCCGCAATTGCGAACGCACTTGTTCGGAATGTCTTCGTGAACAACCGTGCAGAGTTTTGCCCGTTCCAACCTCAAACGACCGTCGATTAAGCCTCCCTGAAGCTTCCAGATCTGGCGGCTTCTGAACGCTAGCCACCGGTGCCTCTGATTCGTCTCAGTGGTTGCCGTGCGGGTGCACCTCGGCGCCGCTGCCGCCAACCAAGAAGTCAAAGTCGCAGCCTTGGTCGGCTTGCAGCACGTGATCCAAGAATAGCTTCACATAGCCGCGCGTGGCGTGGGGGGGCGGTGCCTTCCAATCGGCTTTCCGTTTGGCAAGCTCTTCGTCGCTGACGTCAAGGTGCAGGCGCCTCGCGGCGATGTCGAGTTCGATGATGTCGCCGTTCTTCACCAACGCCAAAGGCCCTCCGATGGCGGCCTCCGGTGCGGTGTGAAGCACCACGGTGCCATACGCCGTGCCGCTCATGCGGGCATCCGATATGCGGATCATATCTGTCACGCCTTGTTGCAGGATCTTCAGCGGCAGCGCGAAGTTACCCACTTCGGGGAAGCCTGGGTAACCCCGTGGGCCGCAGTTCTTCAACACCAAGACGCTGTCTGGAGTGACTTCCAAGGAAGGGTCGTCCACACGCTTGTGATAATCGTCCATGTCCTCGAAGACCACCGCGGATCCCCGGTGCTTCATCAATGCGGGGGAGGCCGCGGAGGGCTTCAAGATGGCACCATTCGGGCAGAGGTTGCCCCTCAAGACCGCGATCCCTCCCTGGGGCTTAAACGGGTTCGAGATCGGGTGAATGACCTCGGGATTGTGGTTCTTTGCGTCCTTGACGTTTTCCCACAAAGTCTTGCCATTCACGGTCAAAGCGTCTTTGTTCAAAAGGTCGCCCAACTCGCGCAACACCACCGGCAGGCCGCCCGCGTAGTAAAAGTCTTCCATCAGGAATTTGCCTGAGGGCATCAGGTTGACCAAGCAGGGAACTTCGCGGCCCAAGCGATCCCAATCGGCAAGCGATAGATCAACGCCCAAACGGCCGGCTATCGCGATCAGGTGAATCACCGCGTTGGTCGAACCGCCGATGGCGCCGTTCGCGCGGATCGCATTTTCAAAGGCGGCCTTGGTAAGCACCTTTGAAAGCTTGAGATCTTCGTGCACCATCTCAACGATGCGGCGGCCCACTTCATGAGCCAATACCGCACGCCGAGAATCCACCGCTGGAATGGCGGCGTTGGTGGGCAGACCCACGCCAAGGGCTTCCACCATGGACGCCATCGTAGAAGCTGTGCCCATGGTCATGCAGGACCCTGCGGAACGTGACATACACGACTCGGCCTCGTGCACGTCGGCCTCGGTCATTTCACCGGTCTTCAGTTTCCGCGTGATGTCCCAAATCAAGGTACCCGAGCCAATGGTTTCCCCGCGGAAATGACCATTCAGCATGGGGCCGCCGGAAAGTGTGATCGTCGGCAAATCGCAGCTCGCAGCGCCCATCAGCAGGGCAGGGGTGGTCTTGTCACAACCAACCAACAACACCACGCCATCCATTGGGTTGGCGCGAATGCTTTCTTCCACATCCATGCTGGCCAAGTTGCGGAACATCGAGGTCGTAGGGCGCATCAGCGTCTCGCCCAAGCTCATCACAGGGAATTCAACTGGGAATCCCCCCATTTCGTAAACCCCATGCTTCACGTGCTCGGCCAGTTGGCGCAGGTGACCGTTGCATGGGGTCAGTTCCGACCACGTGTTGCAAATACCGATAACGGGGCGGCCATCAAACAGATGCGAGGGGCGGCCCTGGTTTCGCATCCATGACCGGTATAACATCCCCTCGGGTTCAGGGCGGCCAAACCAACCCTGGCTGCGAAGAGGCTTCTTACTGTTGTTCTTTGGATCGTGGCCGTCAGACATGAAGCCGACATTCTGGCGATCCCTGCGAAAACCGCAAGACCTTCAGCATGCCTATCGCACGCGAACAGGTCGGCGACGCATAAGCATCATGTCTTCGATTTCTCGGGCGCTTGATTTTTCGCCTTCGCGCACCAATTCTTCACGGCGGCTGGTTGCCACGCGGCGAATGGCCTCGGCACGGGCGTGAACAGAAAGGTATTGGGTGCGGGATGAGCCTTGCAGCGTCTGGGCAGCCGTAGCTTGGCGCTCGGCTTGTTCCACGACGTTGCGTGCGTTTGCGTGAGCGTGGTCGGCCATGTCCCAAAGGCACGCAGGGCCTGGCGTTCGGTGGTCCTCATAGGCCTGATCCTGAGCGTCCTGCAACGCGGATCTTGCAGCCAAAAGTTGCCTGTTGGCGGCGGCCAATTGCTGAAGACTTCGCTCCTCACGATGCTCTTCTAGGCGAACAACAGGGTCTAGGCGCGTTTTCGGAGCCATGTGGTGATCATCGACACCCGTTCGGCTGGCCTGAAGGTCATTTTCGCAATTTGTTTCCAGTTCCTTTCACGCCAGAACTTTGGCGCAAAAGGGTTGGCCCTGGTCTTGCTGGATGTCTTGTAGAGGCAGAAACGTGACGTTCTGCACATCCCGCAAGGAGACACCAAATGTTGCGATCCCTTTATACCGCGGCCACAGGCATGGAAGCCCAACAGTTCCAAATGGACACGATAGCCAACAACTTGGCAAACGTGGGAACCACAGGTTTTAAGCGTGTACGAGCTGAGTTCGAGGATTTGCTTTCTGAGACCATCACCCCAGCCGGGGCCTCGTCGCTCAACGGTGGCGGGCGGCCTTCCGCCCTGCAAATGGGCATGGGTGTCCGCACGGTGGCCACCACCCGAAGCTTTGGAATGGGCGATATGGTCAACACCAACAACCCGCTCGATATCGCCATTGAAGGCAACGGGTTCCTAAGAGTGCAGAAGGTCAACGGCGAAATTGGCTACACCCGCGCCGGCAACTTGCGTATTGATGCTACAGGGCGACTTGAAACGCAACGTGGGGAACTGGTGGAACCATCGATCACGATCCCTCACGACGCCACCGATGTGACGTTCAGGGGTGACGGAATGGTGACAGCCAAGGTTCCTGGACGAACTGATGCTGTTGAACTGGGGTCCTTGGAACTCTTCATATTCACCAACCAAGGTGGATTGGAAGCCATTGGTGGCAACTTGATGCGCGCTACGGTTGCCAGCGGTGAGCCCATTGCAGCTCGCCCAGGTGAGCAGGGTGCCGGAACAATTTTGCAGGGCCACACCGAAGGCTCAAACGTCAAAGCGGTGCAAGAGATGATTGGTCTTATTTCAACCCAGCGCTCGTATGAGTTGAACTCGAAGGTCATCACGACCGCTGATCAAATGTTGCAGAAGCTCACGAACCTTCGGTAACCATCATGCTTTCCCATCTATCCGTTTGCGTCGTACTTGTTGCTGTGTTGGCGCCCGCCGCCCACGCCGCAAGTGACAGCTATATCGAGCCGATGCTCGAGGACGCTGTTCAGGCGGCAGTAACAATAGATGAGGCACGCGCGCGGGTTAAGGTCGTGTCGTTGCGAATGCCGCACGGTTGCAAAGCGGAAAGCGCAAGGATCGAGCGACCCGTTTCTGCGTCCGGTTCATTGACAGTGAAGCTGCAGGGGTCTACGAAACGTGGTGAACCGTGTGAAGGCTGGGTGCGTGCATCCGTATCGCTAACAGCACCAGTTATGGTGACCACGCGCGTGGTTCGCACTGGCGAATCACTTGATAGCGCCACGACCGTGCAATGGCAGGAGATTCGAGCCGGTGCGCAACCGGCGGCTCCCGTGGCCGGTGGGATCGCCGCGCGCACGATGATGTCGGGGCAAGTGGTTGATGCTTCCTCCGTTCGCTCGAACAAGCCCTCTGCAGGTTCGCAAGTGCGCGTAAGCATCCGGATGGGGGCCCTCAGCGTCGAACAAATTGGCCGTTTGGTTGAATGTGGAAACACTCACTTTTGCGCTGTTTTGCCGTCGGGCAAGCGTGTGGAAGGTGCTTTGGAGAACGACCGTTTGGTCGTGATGGTTCCATGAGCGCCAATTGCAAACGAGTCATAGCCGGCGCGTTCTTCTTGGCTGTTGTCGGGATAGGCTGTGGCTCGTCCCACATCTCTGACTACCAACCAAAACGTCGGAAATACGAGTTGCCTTCTGAACAGAAGGACATGGAGAAGCCGCTGAGCGATGGCAGCCTTTGGCAGCCAGGTCGTCCCGCTTCTATGTTGTTTACCGATGCGCGTGCGTTGCGTACCAACGATCTGGTCGTCATCAAGATTGAAGAGGTTGCCGACGCTCATCGCCAAGCCGACACCAACTTGGCTCGCGAATCTACTTCTGAAGCCAAGATCGATGCGTTCTTGGGATTGCTAAAGAAGATGCAAGGCATTGATCCGGATTTTGAAGCCAAGCTTGCCGGCAGCAGCAAGACAGCGTTCAAGGGGCAAGGCCAAACAGCTCGAAGCGAATTCTTTCAAGCCACTGTGCCCGCCACCGTGCGCAACGTTTTGCAGAATGGCAATTTGTTCGTTGAAGGCCACCGCGTAATTCTGGTGAACAGCGAAGAGCAACATTTCTATATCTCGGGCGTCGTTCGCCCCATCGATATTGATCAGGAAAACAGCGTCAAAAGCTCAATGGTGGCAGATGCTGAGATCGAATTTGTTGGCCAAGGTGTTCTAACCGACAACCAAAAACAGGGCTTCTTGTCGCGCTACATGGGGTGGATATGGCCGTTCTAATCCTCATGCGAAGCTTCCTGGGCCGCAGTGCGGTTGTCGCATTAACACTTGCCGTTTGGTTCGTGTCGGCAGCCAAACCAGCGTGCAGTGCACCGGCGCGCATCAAGGAGCTGGTTGAGGTCCAGGGCGTTCGCGACAACATGCTGTACGGATACGGCCTGGTGGTTGGCCTTCCTCAGACGGGCGATTCCGAGCGCGTGTTCTTTACGTCGCAATCGATCAGCGGCATGTTGGGCCGCCTCGGCATAAGAATTGATCCCAAGGACGTGCGAACGCGCAACGTGGCAGCCGTTATGGTGACTGCGAAGCTGCCTACCTATACGCGCACCGGCGCTAGGATCACCGTTCAGGTTGGTTCTATGGGCAACGCCATGTCCTTGGCGGGAGGCGTTCTGCTTGTCACTCCTTTGACGGGGCCCGATGGTCAAGTCTATGCGTTGGCACAAGGCCCAGTACAAGTTGGCGGTTTCAACATATCGGCGGCCGGATCACGCATCCAGAAGAACGCACCCACTTCGGGAAGCATTCCTGGAGGTGCCATTGTTGAACGCTCAGTAACTCCAGCCTTGGGCGATACATTGGTTTTAAGCCTCCAACAGCCTGACTTCACAACGGCAAGCCGTATCGCTGAAATCATCAATACAACGCTAGGTGCAGGCGCCGCTAAGCCGCTGGATCCAGCGTCGGTGGAAATTAAGGTTCCCGAGGCCATGAAGGGCAACCCCATCGCTGTTCTGACTCAAATTGAAGCACTGGAAGTGGATGCGGATCAACGGGCACGCGTTGTAATCAGTGAACGCACAGGCACCGTCGTTGCTGGAGATCGTGTTCGTATTCGTCCTGTGGCCATCGCTCACGGTGGGCTTTCCATTGCTGTGAGCCAGACGCCTTTCGTGTCTCAGCCCGGGGCGTTCTCACCAAACGGTCGAACCGTTGCGGGCAGGGTCGCTAGCGTTGAAGCCAAGGAGAAAGTGGCGCCAATGGTGTCGCTGCCTGCCACGGCTTCGGTTGATGACCTCGTCAAGGCGCTGAACACACTAGGTGTGACGCCGCTCGATCTGGTTTCGATCTTCCAAGCCTTGAAGGCTCAAGGTGCGTTAGACGCCGACTTGGAGGTGTTGTAATGCGCCCGGTTCGCGATACCAACGATGCTGTCGTGGAGTTGGAGGCAACGATTACGCGGCAACTGCTGCATGCGAGCAAGGCCTTCAAATGCGGAGACTCTGCGGGTGCCGAAGTTCGCGAGGACATGTTTATTGATACGCTCGCCGATGCCATTGCCCAAAGCGGTGGGTTGGGCATGGGGCCTATGCTTTCAAAAGCATTGGGTGCCTCGCAGGACGACGCGGCAACTGAAGGCGAGCTTTCGCAGCTGGGCAGGGCAGGGCGCATGCATTCGTTATCCCACAGGAGTTTCAATGCTCTTAGTGGTGGCGATTGGCGACAACAGCCTTTGTCTGACGAGCTGCCTTCGGCAACCACGACGCACGTGACCAGCGACTTCGGACCACGTGCGGATCCTTGGGAGAGAGACGCACGTTTCCACACTGGTGTGGATCTTGCGGCACCGCAAGGAACGCCCGTTATGTCGGCGATGGATGGAATTGTGAAAAACGCGGGAACCCGCGGTGGCTATGGAAAGGCGGTGGAAATAGATCACGGACATGGTGTGACAACGCTGTACGCACACAACTCGGAAGTATCGGTAAAGCCTGGTGAAACGGTCAAAGCTGGACAAGTCATCGCTGCGGTAGGACAGTCGGGGAGGGCCACGGGCCCACATCTGCACTTAGAGGTGCGGGTGGATGGAAAACCAACAAATCCACGATCGGCACTTAATGCCTATCAAATCCGTGTCGAAGATACATTGGTGGCGCCTTTGCCACCGTCTCCAAGGAAAGGAGACCACCAATGAAAGTCACAAACGACAAACCCGTTGCCCAGGTCGAACGAACCCCCGCCGCTGAGGCTGTCCAGGGACAGCAACAACGCGTGGAGGCTCGGCCGGATCGTGTAAGCGTAGAGCAAACGCGAACCGCGGCTGAATTGGCCCAAGCAGCCAAGAAAGCCGTCAGTGAAGACCGGGAGGCGCGGCTGAAGCGTCTGGAGGTTTCCGTTAAAGGCGGAACCTACCGTCCCAACCCCTCCAAAGTTGCCGAAGAAATTTTGGCACAGGCGGAGTTGGACGTGAAGCTGCGCGCCCTTTTCAGGGGCTAACAGAAAATGAACAACATAGAACGGGCGATTGCCAACAGCCAAGGCCTCAAGACGGCATTGGAAGAGGAAGTTGCGCGCGCACAAACGCAGCGTGTTTTGATCAAAAACTTTGATTCGGAGGCGCTGCTCGAACGAGCAGCTTTGCGAACGCGCTTCAACGGACAGGTGAAGTTTCTCCAGCAAGAGCTGGCGGATTCCCTTAAGGACGTGGCCGATGAGTACGGGCTTTCGGAAGTAAGCATTGATTCTCTTACCCAAGTCACCGCGGAACCTACGGGGCGGTTGGCAGATACGCTCGGCGAAATTCGAGCATTGGCAGGAACCCTGCGCGAGCTCGATACACTTAACCGCCATCTTGCCCTGCGAGCCAATGCGATGGTCAAGGGGTATCTCGGTTCGTTGACAGGCTCGTCAACAACGTACAACCAGCGAGGCGAGAGCAAGGCTTACGCCGGTTCAACCTATTCCGGAACGGCGTAAGGGAACCCACCATGGCCGACCTACTCTCGATACTCACGCAGGGAGCGAACGGTCTGTCAGCACATAGAGCTGCTGTACAGACCGCCGCGCACAACATCCAGAACGTCAACACAGAGGGCTATTCACGGCAACGTGTTGACCTAGAGGCGATGTCTCCGGAGTACCTGCGTACCAACGCTTACGCGGGTATGGGAGTGACAATTGGCGCAATCACGCAGAGCCGCGATGCTTTCTTGGAGCGACAGATCCCTGCATCCATGTCGGCGAACGCCCAGTACAGCGCTGAAAGCCAGAGCTTACGATCCGTTGTCGCGCTGAACCCTGACGCCAAGGGTGGCCTTGCGGACTCGATGGCCAATTTCTATTCTGATTTGCGCTTGTTGGGACAGTTCCCAAGCCAACCAGGTCTTCGCGCCGCCGTTGTGGGTTCTGCGCGAAATCTAGCCTATTCGTTCAACCGTACGGCGGAAGGCATTGCCGCCTCTCGTTCGGGAATTGACGCGCGCGTTGCCTCGAACGTGCAAGAGGCAAACGCTCTTGGCTCGCGCGTGGCCGCGTTGAATTCACAAATCGTAAAGTCGCGCGCGACGGGTGGTGAGCCAAACGACTTGCTCGATGAACGTCGAAAAGCCAGCGATCGACTTTCCGCTTTGGTTGGCGCGAGCCCAATTCCAGACGCCGACGGCAACCTCAATATGGCGTTGCCAAATGGCATGGTCTTCGTTAGTGGCGACAAAGCCGCAAAACTAAGTACCGCACCGGATCCAGCCAATGCAGGATTCGTGGGGGTTCAGATCACCAAGGTCGGTTCCAGCACGGCTGAATCGATTGCCAGCGGCGGACTTGGAGGCGAGGTTCGCGGCTTCATTGATGCGCGCGACGTGACGCTAAAACAGTCGCTCGACAGCTTAGACACCTTGGCTTTTGATTTTGCGAACACTTTGAATACGCAACATCAATCAGGCTTCGATCTCAATGGCAACGCGGGCCAAGCTGTGTTCAACATTGGGGCAACCTCGCCCGGAGCATCGTCAAGCATCTCAATCAACGCGGCCTTGGTTTCCGACAACACGCTTCTTGCCACGTCGGGCTCGGCGGCGGGGGTGCCTGGTGATTCGTCGAACGTACTTGCCATGGTTGCCACTGAACGAACTTCGCTATCAGGCGGCACGAATGCGGCTTCCACGCTGGCTGGCATTATCTCCGCTTTCGGCTCTCGCACGCGAGAGGCTGCGGCGCGAGCGGATCAAGAGGGTTCAATTGCCAGCAACCTTGCAAGCCTGCGCGAATCAGTAGCGGGTGTTTCGCTTGATGAAGAGATCATCAATATGACAAAGGCCCAGCGAGCCTTTGATGCCGTTAGCAAGGTCATTTCGACGGCTGACGACATGTTGAATACGCTGATGAGCTTGAGGTAATTCCATGCGCGTAACTGAAAAAATGATGTTTCAGGCAGGCCAGGTTCAAACGGCCGCGGCCCGCGAACGTTTGGAAAAGGCCACGACCGAGCTTAGCTCCGGCAAGAGAATCACGCACGCCGCAGACGATCCAGCTGGTTCGGGCATTCTCATCACCTCTAAGATCTCGCAACAGCGCTATTCGACGATCCAGCAAGTGGTTGGGCGAGCTGCAGACGAACTAAACATCGCTGAAGGTGTTTTGGGAGAAGTCTCCAACGTCATGCAGCGCGGGCGAGAGTTGGCGATGCAGCTCGGTAGCTCTCAGTTCAATGGTGCAGATCGCGCAACATCTTCTAATGAAGTGGATGGTTTGCTCAAGACGGTTATTGGGTTGATGAACACCGAAGTTGGTGGCCGTTACATCTTTGGGGGAACCAAGGATGGTACCCCTCCGTTTGATGCAGCGGGTGTCTACTCCGGCGATGCAGGCGTCCGGCAGGTTGAGATAGCCCCCGGTGTAGTCGAGAACTCATCACTTCGTGCCGACATTGCAATCAAAGGTGTGGGGGGTGGGGCGGATGTCATACAAGTGCTACAAGATTTTGCCACGGCCTTGCGAACCAACAATGTTCAGGGAATTCAAGACGCCTTGGTCGGCTTCGACAAAGGCATCAACCAAGTCTCAGGTGCCCGCAAGGATGCGGGCGCCAGCCTGAACATCCTGCAAACGGCCGAGCAGGTTTCCATGCTCAGCCGTGATCAGATGAGGATCCAAATCGCCGGCGTTGCCGAAAGCGACTTGATCGAATCGGCCAGCAATCTATCTCTGGCCAACACGGCACTTGAAGCCGCGCTTTTCGCAACGGCGAAAAGCTTTAAGTTGTCACTAGTTGACAAACTATAAAAAAAATCCTTATCGGCGCCAAACACCGTGCCGAAACCATTACTGAAGGCGGACGGGTTGTCCGCTGAGACGCCCCCCGGGGCAGTCAAAGTTAGGTCAGCTCAAACCCGCGTAACAAGGAGTATTTAGTCATGGCATTTTCAATTCAAACAAACGTCAGCTCTCTGGAAGCTCAACGTCAGTTGTACAACACCACGCAGAACCTTGAAAGTTCTCTTGCCAAGTTGTCTTCTGGTTACCGCATCACGAAGGCTGGCGACGACGCAGCAGGCCTCGCAATCAGCAGTAACTTGCAAGCACAGATTCGCAGCTACAACCAAGCTGGTCGTAACGCAGGTGACGGTGTTTCGCTGATTCAAACCGCTGAAGGTTCGTTGAACGAGTCGACCAACATCCTGACCCGCCTTCGTGAGTTGTCATCGCAATCAGCATCAGCCGGCGTGGGTAACACCGAGCGCTCATACATCCAGAATGAAACCAACCAGCTGATTTCCGAAGTTGATCGTATCGCGAACTCAACCGAGTTCAACGGCCAGGCTCTGCTAAACAGCGCCACCACGTTGACCTTCCAGGTTGGTATCCGAAACGTCGCCGCCAACGATCGTATCGCGGTCTCCACGGTCGACGCAAGGTCGAGCGCTCTTGGTGTGAATGCCCTTGACCTTTCTACACAATCAGCAGCACAAGCCGCCTTGGGAACCATCGACACCGCCATCAACTCAATCAACTCTGCTCGTGCAACTTTGGGTGCAGCAGGCAACCGGTTCACCTCGGCAATCGCTTCAATCCAGATTCAATCAACCAACATCTCTGCCGCGAACAGCCGAATCCGCGACGTCGATGTGGCTGAAGAGTCGTCGAAGTTGTCACGGTCGCAGATTCTGTTGCAAGCCGGTGTGGCCACCTTGTCTCAGGCCAACCAAGTTCCGCAGATCGCACTTCGTCTACTCGGTTAGTCGAATAAGGGTAGTGGACCCCGGAGCAATCTGGGGTTCCGCCTACCTCTGGCTAAAGTTTTCGGCAAGAAGTGCCGCTGTTTCTGGACGAAAACCAGGAAAGCGGCCTTTTTCGTAAACAGGGGGCTGCGCGCGAAAGGCAAAGACCGTGGCGGATGCAACATTCAGAGCAAGTGGATTGGCATCGGGGTTGGATACCAACTCTATTGTCGACCAACTTACAAAGCTCGAAGCAATCCCTATCGATCGCTTGAAGTCTCGGCAGGCTGCGTTCAACACACAGATCACCTCTCTTGGAGATCTGTCCGCTAAAATTGAGTCGCTTAAAGGAGCGGCCAATGGCCTGGCAAAAAACGGAGGCTTGGGCGTTAAACAGACGACGACCAACACAGCGTTCGTTGCAACCCCAGGAACCGCTGCCATCGCAGGTCAATACGACATCGAGATCACGGACTTGGCATCCAACGCACGGGCCCGCACCCTTGGTAACACAAAGGACGCCGCGATCAAGTCCGGCACCCTAGGGATCAACGTCTCCGGAACAAACTACGACATAGCGATCAACGACGGTGACACCTTGGCCACCATCGCAGCCAGCATCAAGGCCTCTGGGGCTGCAGTTACCGCAACAGTATTGAACAACGGAACTCAGGACTATCTCAGCATTGTTCGCAAAGTATCAGGTTTCACTGTCGGAACAGCCGCGGCTGACGCATTGGTGATTACCCCGAATCAAACCGGTGGAACGGGTGAAGGCTTGGTTTTCACTGAAACCGATCCGAAGAACGCAAAGTTCCTGGTAAATGATCTCGCATTTGAACGAACCAGCAACACCGTTACCGACGTCGTGCCGGGCACAACCCTGCTGTTGAAGAAGGAAGATACGGGCGTTGAAAGTTTACAGCTCGAGAACGATTCGTCGCAAACCATAACGAACCTTGCCGCTTTTGTGGATTCGTACAACAGGTTGTCAAAAGCGATATCCGACAACCTGCGGCCTTCGGCAAAAAGTGATCGGCAATACTCTTTAGCTGGCGACAGTTCTCTCCGGTCGCTTCAGAAGACCCTTCAGGGCATGTTGACCTCGGTCGTCGGCGGGCTCGGTTACGTAAGAACTCTTGCTGATCTAGGTGTAAAGACCAACCAACAAGAGGGTACGATCAGCATCGATACCGCGAAAATGCAGAAGTCACTCGACACGGATCCAACAGCGCTGAATGCAATCTTCTCAACCGCGACCTCAGGCGTCTCTGCACTGGTCGATGAAGTGGCGAAGCGCTACACGAACACCTTCGATGGCGTTCTGACAACCAGGAGGAAAGGGATCAGTTCGCAAGTCAAAGGCATGGATAGGCAAATCGAGAGCCTCAATATCCGGCTAGCTGGCTACAAACAGAATCTCCTGAACCAGTTTGCGGCAATGGAAAAGACGGTCTCTGGACTTAAGACCACGGGAGACTTCCTGTCTCGTCAAGGTCGTTAGAAAGGCAAATGAAGATGAACCCAATCAATCGCTACGCACAAACCCAGAACGCAACCGCATCCAAAGAACGACTCATGGTGCTGCTTTTTGAGGCGGGTCTTCGACACATTCGAGCCGGGGCACAGTCACTAGAAGCGCAGAACTTTGATCAAGCGCTAACGCCTCTGACCAAAGCTTCTGACATCGTGATGGAACTTACTAGAACGCTGGACGCGTCGAAAGCTCCGGAACTTTGCGAGAAACTCAAAGATCTTTACGGCTTCGTGAACGGTCGATTGATTAGCGCAGCGATCTCGCATGACGCGAAGGCCGCGCGTGAAGCCGAACGCGTCTTTGGCCCCATTGTTGAGGGCTTCCAAGGCGCTGTTGAGAAGCTTCAATCTGAAGGAAAACTTTCCCAAGGGGCTCGTTAATACGGTGGCAAACACGGCTTCGCCCCTCGTAGCGTTCAGGAAGGCACTTGTAGACCTTGAAAGTCACCTTTGCCTCGGGCGTTGGGAAGAATCAGGCGATGCGGGGCAGACCTTGGCCGAATCCGTACAGGGATGCATGAAAGCTGGGGTGGTGCTTTCGCCAGACGCACTTGCTGATGCAAAGTGCCTGTTTGAGCGGTGCGTGGAGCTAACGTCGGCGTGGGGGGATCGGTTGAATAAGGAAGCGCAAGCATCTGCAAACACCTCAAGAGCTCTGCAACACTACGGAGGCTAGAAAAATGTCACCCCTCGTACTCCCAAAATCCACAGCGTTTCCTGCTGATCTGACCGGCGTAAAGATATCGCTGTGCATGATTGTAAAGGATGAAGCTGGCTTGTTGCCTGAGTGCCTGTCGAAAGCTGCCGGCGTTTGGGACGAACTTCTGGTAGTAGACACGGGGTCTACCGACAACACCGTTCAGATCGCCGAGGCCGCTGGCGCCAGGGTTCTGCATCGTGCTTGGGATAGCGACTTTTCTGCTGCTCGGAACCATGGCCTTAGGGCCGCGACTGGTGACTGGATTCTGTACCTTGATGCCGACGAAATGCTTTCGACTGAAGTCAAGGAACAGATTCGCGCGATCTCACGAGATCCGTCAGTCGGGGCAGCCACCGTTGTGTTTCGCAACCGTTTGCTACACGGCAACGTTCATCTTTCGAATCTCCTTCGAATGTTTCGGCGGTTTCCGGATGTAAGCTTTCGCTACCCGATTCATGAAGAAGTGTGGAGCACTCTAGTGCCTTGGCTCAATCGAACCACAACCCGCGTTGCTGGTCTTTCTGGCATCGTTGAACATCTTGGATACCAAATGGAACGCGCGCAGGAAAAGAACAAGAAGGAACGCGACGTTTCGCTGCTGCGAAAGTGCGTCAGTGCCGAACCAAACGACCTTTACAGCTGGTACAAACTGCTAGAAGTTGCCCAGTATTGGAAGGATGAAGAACTTCTCACTGGTTCCGTCAACGCGCTACGCTCACAGATGGAAAAGCTGGGCGTATACGGCCTCGCAGGCTTTCCCTTCGCAGGTGAGATGCTGTCAATGATGGCTGAGGGACTTAGCCGTACCGATCCCAATAAGGCTTTGTTGTTTTTGCTGCCTTGGGTAGAACGTATCTCGCCAAGCGCTGCATACCATTTGCGTGTGGCTGAACTCTGGGAAACCGTTGGTGATACCTCTCGTGCGGCCTCCGAATTCTGCAAATGCATGGCCTTGCGCGACGTGACGCGAGATCAACAATTCGCTACTGTTCGGCCATTGCTTGGTTTGTCGAGATTGGCGCTCTTGCGGGGCGATTTGTGGGAGGCTTGGCGTTTCACCGAAACGGCGCTAGCGAGCAATCCACTTGATCGAGAAGCCTTGTTGTCAGCGTTGTTGATCTGTCGTGAATCGGCCGGTAAGGGTGGCGTTGGCGAGTTCGTGCGGGCTTACGAGGCTGTTCACGGTGCCACCGATGAGTTGGCGACAACCCTCGACGAACTGGCATGCACCACTCGCTGGTACACTCCCCAAGCCGCCGTCGCTTAGTTCGGCGACTTTAGCGAAGCTGTCGCGACAGCGCTTTGAAGTCGTCGGTGCCGGCAGCAACAAGCGCGTCAAATATAACCGTCTCGGTGCAAGTGACGACAGCTCCCATGCGTTCGATCAGCGCCAAGCCTGTCTGGCGGTTTGAGATCGTGCGAGAAACAACGGCGTCGTGGGGAACCTGCACCGAAGCGCCTAATTGCAACAACCCTCGCACTGTTTGAAACACGCAAACGTGGGTTTCCATGCCGGTGACGATCCACTGTGGTCTATTCATACGGGCGAACAACTCTGCAAAACCAGGTGCTGCGGTGGCAGAAAAGTGTAATTTCTCCAAGCGAACGAGACTTCCGGTGAATGCTTTTATAGGTTCAGCCAAACGTGCAACGGTTTTTCCCAATCCCTTTGGGTATTGTTCACAAACCAGAACCGGCCATGCGTGACGTTGGGCCAGATCAAGCAGTAGTGCAATGTTTCGTTCGCAGGCGTCTCGCTCGGCCTGGGGCATCACGGCGGCAAGGCGTTCTTGAAAATCAACGATGCAAAGAGCGGTCTTTTCGCTTCGAATTTGAAAGGATGCAAGGGCCTCGGCGCTGATCATTTCACCAGAGCCTATCAGGAACATTCGAGTTGTGGAACGGCTCTAAAAAGTATCGACAAAGTACCGATCAAGGCGCTCCATTAAGACAGCTAAGTTAGGAACAAAGTAGAGCGTCTTTTGGTAGTCAGTGGGATCGTAGGCAAACTTGATCGCTGAGTTGACGTCGAAGGGACGCAGGAACGCTTCTGTGGCAAATCTCCCTAATTCTCCGAAGCTGGACAGCAGACCGGCTCCGAAGGCCTTCGGCTTCCCCCCTTCGAGAACGGTGCCGAACTCCACCGTGTACCAATAGAGTCGTTCAAGTTCGACGATGCGCTCGTCCGGGGCCCGCATCGCCACTTGCCCGAACATCTGGTTCAAGCAAGCAAGGGCCGGATTGCATAGCGAGGCAGCGTGGCCTATCACCTCATGGATAAGATCCGGTTCTGGTGTGTATAGAGGGCGACTGCTGTGCCGAATGTACTGGGTTGAAAGAAACACCTGCCTGCCAAGTTGGGACAGGAACTGCTTGGACGTTACCAATCCGGCTACGGGCAACATGCGAAACCCACTGGCGATGCTTATCCGCTCGCTTATCTGTGCCAGTTGCGGAACCTGGTTTTGTGACACCAGCAACTTGCTGAATCCATCAAGGTACTCGCGACAAGCAAAGCGGGCATGCAACACTTCAAGCTTCTTGCACACGGTGGCCCAGACGGCGTTTTCCTCGGCTGTGTACTCAATGAGAGGGATCGGTTTGTTCTCGTCAAACTCTAGCGCCGACCGCGCGATGCTATTCCGGCGATCACGGTAAACCTGATCGCGAAAGCCAGGGTGATCCCGATCGAGACATACGAGAGTCATAGGCTCTGCAGTCACTCTTTGCGTTTGCGCTGTGTCACCCATAACGAAACCTTCTTTGCGCATCGGCGTTTCGTGTGAAACGCGTGACGTGAGTGGAGGAGGCAACGAACTCGTTCCTTTAAGTGTAGCAAATGGGAAAGTTGACGCCGGTGGGTAAGTGGCGCTTCCATGGAGCTAGCAACATGCATACGCTCGCAATGTTTATTGAACCCGGCGTCGAAGCTGGTGGTTGGGGCGGCGAGGGCGTTTTGGTCGGACGCCGCGTCGCGAATGAGGCTTTTTTGCGCGCCTTGGTTCGTTACGGAGATGTCGCCCGGTACTTGTTCTTCATCGGTGAACAGTCGCAAGTTCCAGCGGTTCAAGCGTTCGTAAACAGCCTTGCGCATATTGACCCACAGCGCATCTCCATTGCACATCGGCTCGATCTTCCCGATCTTCTGGCAGCGGGCGAGATCTCCGTGTTGCACCACGAAAGCCACTGGGGGTGGTACTTCGATTTGGTGGCGATGCGAGATCGCTATGCGTCCACACACGTACCTGTGACAGGCCAAATTCACAGCCTTTCGTACCCGCGCATGTTGGAAAGCTACTTACGGGGCTATTTGAACGCTCCCGGCCTTGGTGACGCCGTGTTTTGTTCCAGCGAATCGGGACGATTGGCGTTGGATGAAACCCTCCTAAGTGTTCAGCGGCTCGCAGGGGCACGAGGTTGGCCGCTAGAGCCGATGGCTTTCGAAAGGGCACTAGTTCCATTGGGAATCGATATAGAAGCCCTAGAAGCCAGCGCAGCTCGTTTCCCACGCAGCGAAATGCGAGCACGTTTATCGATCGGCGAAACTGCCCTTGTTTTGTTATGCTTGGGCCGCTTTTCCGAGTACGACAAGATGGATTTGTTTCCACTTATCAGAGTGTTCGCCCGCTTGCTCGCTCAGAACCAGGGACGCGAGGTTCACTTGATCTTGGCGGGGGCCAGACAGGGAACAGGAACGCCTGAGATGGTTAAACTTTGGGGCCAAGCCATGGGAGTCGCCGGGCGCTTGCACGTGGTCGTCGACTTTCCTGTGGAAGAAAAAGGTGGTTGGATCGCGGCGTCGGATGTCTTCGTCTCACCAAGTGACAACGTACAAGAAACGTTTGGCCTTTCCGTTATTGAAGCCATGGCGTTGGGCATTCCGGTGATCGCGTCTGATTTTGATGGATACCGCGACACCATTCCTGATTCGGTTGGCTGGCGTGTTGCCACGATTCCGGAAGCGGATCTCTCGTCGTTAAGCGAGTGGGGCATGTCGCTATACGAACGGCCATTGCATTTCCTGTTGGGGCAGGGAACGTCAGTTGATCCTGCCGCGTTGTTGCAGACTCTTGCCGCTGTATGTGCGGATGAACCTTCGCGTCTTGCCAAAGGCGTTGCCGCGAAGTCTTGGGCGCGTGCAACATACTCGTGGGAAGCGATCATTCCCCAGTACGAGCGTGTTTGGCGCAAGTTACGCCTAAATCATAAACGCAACTCAACTGCGAAAATGATGGGAATCAATTTTAGACACGTATTTCGCGGTCATTTTGACGTAAGTGTCAGCAGCTCGGCGCCCTTGAAAGTTTCTCTGCACGCAGATGCAATTAAGATGCATGTGCACCCAGAACTCAAAAGCCTCTTCGACGAAGGAGACGTGAACCTGGCTCTGGCGTTCGTCAAAGCGTCCGCACCATCGTCGGCTCAACTGTGTCAATACCTGGAGACACAGAGATTTGCCGACGGCCTCAAGGGGCGCCTTGCCGCACAAATACTCTCAGCCTGGTTGCTAAAGCACGGCTTGATTGAACGAACTTAGTTCAACGTAGCGAGGCTGGAACAACTTCGTGGCGTACTCTCGATAATTTCTACCAGGTGCTTGAAGCGCTGTTCGACAGGGTGATCTGCCGTTCGCTGTCGCATGCCCTTGTCGCTGATCGTCAAGCGGCCTTTGAGCTCCGAAGGGATGGGCATACCTATCGCCTTGAGCAATGCGTAGTAGACCACCGCAACGCGGTGTGGATAATGCCGAGCGTAACCTTCCGAGCGGTAGATTGGGCCGTGGTTGTAATGCGCCCAATACGCGTGAGTCTTGTGACGGCAGTGGTTTTTATGCACAACGCTCGAGATCTTTCCATCTCGCCCTCGCACGCGCTTTTCAACGCGTTCAATGCCGCCGCCATCGCGAAAGTGTGCAAGTTCCCTTGCACCAAGTTCAATGTTTGCTTGAGGTGACATGATGCTCGACCAAGCTCGGCCCTTAACATGTCCATTGGTGCAATGGCCCTTGTTATCCAAGATGCACCTGATGCCCATCAGACCGCCGTCCTTGGCGTAAACACTGTCACCCCTCACAGTGGGCGATTCGGCGTTCTCGTCGAGGTCACTTTCGTTGATCGCTATCGCCAACAAGAGGGCAGGGCTTAACTCAAATTCCTCTGCAGCCTCAACGAAGGTGTGGGCAATCTCTCGGCAGAAATCGTTGTCCCATGCGGGCTTTTGCCACCGCAACTTTTCCTTCAGTCGACACACTGTTTCCGAGAAACAGCTCTCGTCAAACACAGTTGGCCGTACCATTTCTGATGGTGCTGCAGTTTTTGCAGTTCGGGCATCAACGGTGTTGGGGTCAGCAGAATCACTTGTGGCGATTGCAGGATCTCCCAGCGCGGCTGGTGACAGCGTTGTTAGGGCACCCGCCACGGCGATGATGGCGCTTACAATGTTCGTTTGATTCGACAGCAGCAAAATATTTATCCCGCAAATGAACTCTGCTTGGCTCGAAACTCTTTCGGAGTCTTCAGGGCGTCGGAGCGAGGACGGCGACAGAGCTATATGCTTCTGTACCGGTATGGGATAGGTCGCGAGTCGTGGATTTATGTTGTTACGCGCCCTTAGTCAATCGAAATCAGCCTAAAACAAGCACGTAACGCAGATCGCATAGGCTCAGATCGCTCGCAAGTGCCTGAAATTCTGCAATAGTGGTCCCTTTGGGCATGCAGAGAAATTCGACACAACCCAGTCCGTTGCGTTACCCGCAGATCGATGAAATATGGTTGCACGTTGCGGGCCAACTTGGATTTTCCGTCGTGCGAAGCCAATCTGCATATGCGTCAACGGATGGAAGAGGGACGATCATCGTAGGTACCGACGACACTCTTGATGTCGATGATTGTGTTGCGCAACTCGTGTTTCACGAACTGTGCCATGCACTCGTTGAAGGGGAATCGAAATTGCAGGAGATTGATTGGGGACTTGAGAATACTAACGAACGCGATATTTCGCGAGAGTACGCAGCGCTAAGATTGCAGGCACATCTATCGGACACTGCGGAGATTCGCACACACATGCCCCCTACAACTGAGTGGCGCCCTTACTACGAGTCATTGCCAACAATCGCAATCGATGGAAATGACGAAGCTGCCGTTATTGTTCGCAGTGTGATTTGTTCTAGCCTGTTTGCCCGTTGGCAACCATTGCTTGTCAACGCGTTGGTTGCAACATCCGTTTGTTTGCACGATGGCGCGGAAAAGTAACCTAGGTAACTTAGCGGGATCAGATCGTTCGTCATGACACCTATCGATTTTTTTATTCCTCTCGCTGAACTCAATCAACCTGTGCAGTTGCTTGCGGAGCGCGCCTTGGGATGGCGTCCAGGCAGCGCTAGCGAAGCGCGCCTCGTTCGCAAAGCGCTTGATGCGCGCAAGGGACGTGCAGCTGGTTTTCGCGTGCGCGCTGAGGTGACTCGTCTTGGCGAACAGTTACCTGCGCGCGCTTTTCTGTCTCGCGCACCGCTGCAGTGGCCAACAGGGCGCGAACGTAAGCGCGTTGTAATCGTTGGTTCTGGTCCGGCTGGAACTTGGGCTGCTTTGCGCCTGATCGAAGCGGGGATAGAACCCGTCATTTTGGAACGTGGAAAGCAGGTACAGCCACGTCGCAAAGATCTCGCGAATCTGCAACGAGGCGTGCTGAACGCCGAATCCAATTACTGTTTTGGAGAAGGCGGAGCTGGAACCTACTCCGACGGAAAGCTCTACACGCGTTCCAAGGATCGCGATGGTGTTGCACAAGTGCTTTCAGATCTACGTCGTTTCGGCGCTCCCGATGACATCGAAGTTGATTCGCGCCCACACGTCGGATCCAACAAGTTGCCCAAGGTACTCACGGCACTGCGAACCTTCATCGAAGAACACGGCGGCACGTATCACTTTGAAACCCAGTTTGCGGGCCTACAAAAACAAGGGTCGAGGATTACGGCCGTGAAGTTGTTAGGTGGTGGAGAAATTCAGGCGGATGCCGTTGTGTTGGCCGTAGGGCATTCGGCGCGGCCGGTTTATCAATGGGCACATGCGGCCGGTATTCCGATAGAGCGCAAAGCTTTTGCCCTCGGCGTTCGCATGGAACATCCCCAACATGTCGTCAACCACATGCAGTACGGAGCTGTGGCAGAGCACCCAGCGTTACCGTCCGCATTCTACGAGTTAAAAGGTCAAGCGTGTGGTCGTGGTGTCTATAGCTTCTGCATGTGTCCGGGCGGGTGGATCGTTCCTGCGGCCACCAGTGAAGGAGAAGTTGTTGTTAACGGCATGAGTCTTTCCAAGCGCGATTCACCTTTTGCGAATTCTGGCTTCGTGGTCAGCGTCGCAACAGAAGATTTCGGTCCGTCATCCGCTGGCCCGCTTGCTGGCATCGATTTCCAACGCTCCGTTGAAGAATCAGCCTTTCGTGCAGGGGAAAGCGGCCTCAAAGCTCCCGCTCAGCGTTTGCTTGATTTTATTGGGCACAAAGAAAGCAAAGATTTACCCAGAACCAGCTATCGCCCTGGGCTTGTCTCACGGCAAATGGATGACGTATTGCCTGAACCGGTGGTTAACGCCTTACGCGATGGCTTGTCGCAGCTTGTCGGTCGATTAAGACCTCTCGGGCATCCTGACGCTTTGTTGGTAGGCGTTGAAACGCGCACCAGCTCACCCGTAAGACTTCCGCGCGATCCCGCGTCGTTGCAATCTGTGGGACAGGAAGCCCTATATCCAAGTGGAGAAGGTGCTGGTTACGCCGGTGGCATCGTCAGCGCTGCCTTAGACGGCGTACGCGTCGCCGAGGCTATCATTCGCGCTGGCTGATGAACCTCGTTGGTGAACCGTCAGCGTCGATCTATTTCCGGAAGGGATTGTCTAGTTCATCTACGGTAGGCACACGGGGCTCTTCGTCCATGTCGCCCAAGTCTGCACCGCGTGGAGAAAGCGTTCCATCGAGAAACTGCAGGAACATGTCCAAGTAGCTGTCCTGTTCGTCGGAAATATCCTCGAACATTGCGCCTATTTGATAGGAGCTTCCTATAGGCGTGCACCATACGATGCGGCCAGGAAGCGTCAGTGGTTCTGAATACGCTCCTTGACCAAAGGCCAGCACGAGACTGATCGTTTCAACCAATCCCACGGTCAAAGCAGAAGTTGAGATCAGGCAAATGCCCGTAAGCGAAAGATCTCGTGTGCGCGCTTTGAAATCAGGGGAGGTTCCCCGCTTGATCGTCGCATCAACTTCGATTGAAAAACGCGGGTGCTTTCGCCCTTCGCTAGTGGATGAACCGCCGGGTGCCTGGGTCATTGCATTTGTTCGCGGACAGGGAAAATCAAGGACACCCACCATCGTACGTCAAACGCGCGCGAGGTCCAAACACTACCAGCAGTTGTTGCCCAAGCCCCCAGTGAGGGCGTCGAGATCAGCTGTGATTTGAGCTAGTCGCTCGCGTGATGGGCTCGTTGTGGGCTCCTGCCCATCAGCGTCTCCTTTGTCGCCTGATGTAGGCACTTGATTGGTACCAGGCCCCTGTGACATTTCCAGCGCCTTGCGATGTTGCCTCCGTGAAAAGAACAGTCTATTTATCAAAAGGGCAAGATCCTGACCGGCGTTGGCAGCGCGGACACCGGCTGTGGATATGGCCAGCTCGTCGGGCGAATACACAAGACGGGCAAGGTCCCATGAGGCTCGCACCTCTAGGCGAAAATCATTCACGGTGTCCAATCCCAAGGGGGCCAAAGTTGTGTCGTTGTTGAGATCTACGGATTGGTTGCGCCCCCAACGCTTTTCTGCGCGCACCCGCAGTTCGGGCAGCCACGCAGCCGCTCGCGCTCGCGCAACCAACGCATGCACTCTCTCGGGATCGACCATTGCGAGGTGGGCCGCAGCTGCGCGAAGTTCCCCCAGACAAACGGGTGGTTTTTCAGTGGCGATAGGTGACACCACTTGCGGCCTGTAGGATTCCTCCGAAACTTTGTAGACCGACGCGGCGGCTGCTCCCAAGGGAAACTCGGCAGCAATCATCCCGTTGACGCGTCGCCGCTGTTGTAGGGCGTCGTCGATGACTTCGTTCACTGTGCCGGTTAGGTGGACCACAGGCATAAGTCCTATCCAGGAGGGTGCCTTAGGTGGCGAGCCGCCGGAAGTCAGGTGCCATTGCCTTGGCGCGCTGCCTGTGTCCGTTGTTGGCAAACGAAGCAGCCCAAATTCAGTTGCTGCCCAAACAACCTTTTCGAGCACACCGAGATCGAGAGTTGGTTGCGCGACCAACCCGGAAATCGGTGTCCACGTCTTTCCCAGATCCCTGGAGAGTTCGGCCCCTTGTCCGGTGGGAGCGAACGAGATCAACGTGTCAGGATCGGCTGCGTTGCACCTAAGTAGCGGGAAGGGAGCTTTGGGACCAAGTTTCGATGTCGTTCCCTTGGAGAGCATAAAAAGCCCTTCGTCTGCGTTGATGAGGCCGAACGTTCCACACCCTGCCAAAGCCGTTGCGTGCAGTTCTACCGGCCGCGCGCCACCACCAGCTTGAGACGTCCAAACATTTGCGCCCTTGCGATAGTACCTAACAACGGTTCCGCAGCCTCCTGCTTTGAGATCTACGTCTTCTGCGTCGAATACGGCCAATTCGACGCTTTGCGAACCTAGTGCATCGCAAGTTTGATTCACAGGCACGTCAGCTGTCGTGTCGATCACAGAATCGCCCTCTGTGTCTGAAATGAGAACCTTGCCTTTGGCGGAAGCTGCCATCCGCAATGGAGGCTTTCGAAGATTGGCAACCTTGATAAGGCCGCTTGCTTCGTTCGATGTATCCAACGACCAAAGACCCAACCCTGAAGCCAAGAAGACGTGCTGTTGGTTCGAGGCCATGGTCCAGTCCACCGGATCTCGAAGTTCATTTAACGGGGCATGAAGCTGTTGGCTTGGTCGGTCCTTCGCTGACGATTCGTCTTGCAGCCACCTTTCACCCTCAAGTGTTTGTCGCAAGTATTCCGGGTAGTCAGCCTTATCGAACACAGTGCGCGCGTCGATTTCCTTGGCATTAAGGCGAAAATCAAGCGAACTGTCGGGCGGCAGGCTGGGAAGCACAAGACGACGAACAATGTTGCCATTGGCGTCCAAAACCACCAATGAGGTCGGGAGCAACGCATACAGCCGCTGGCCTGAGACCGCGACCTTCTCAACCCTGTCAGTGAGCGCAACGTCTGCAGTGACTGAAGCACGGATTGTGGTCTGTGGACTGGTCGCGGCGGCTAGGCTGAGGAATGTAAGTGGCAAAACTCCCATGCCGAGTTATCGACAACGCCCGCCCAAGGTTGCGTCCAAAGTGCAGAAATCGATTTGCCTAGATTTCTGCCTCAGTGGGGCTTCGAACTTGTACCTTCGTGCGCCTCATGCTACTCGCCACAAATGGTTGCAAGACTTCTCGACGGTAAGGGTTTGGCTGCCCGCATTCGGGCTGGACTCAAAGTGGAAACCGACGAACTAACACTTTCGGGGTTTCAGCCAGGGTTGGCCGTTGTTCTGGTAGGCGACGATCCGGCCTCCCATGTGTACGTTGCCAACAAGACCAAGGCGTGCGCCGAAATTGGGTTTCGCGCCTTTGATCATCACTTGCCAGCCGTTACGACCGAGGTCGATCTATTGGCTTTGGTCGACGATCTGAACAAGAACCCTGCGGTCGACGGCATTCTCGTACAGCTGCCGTTGCCTTCCCATATCGATAGCCGCAAAGTCTTGTTGGCCATCGATCCGCGAAAAGATGTAGATGGGTTTCACCCAGACAATTTGGGCCGCATGCTTATGGGAGAGCCCCGCTTCGTGCCTTGCACACCTGCCGGGGTCATGCGCCTGCTTGCAGACGATGGCGTTAACCTTGAGGGCAAACACGCTGTTGTTCTGGGCCGATCCAACATCGTCGGCAAACCGGCGGCAGTCTTGCTTTCTGCGGCTAACGCAACGGTCACCTTGTGCCATTCAAAGACTCTGAATCTTGCCGATGTCGTGCGCCAAGCAGATGTGCTGGTGGCTGCCATCGGTCGCGCCAAGTTTGTCAAAGGTGATTGGATAAAGCCTGGCGCTGTGGTGATCGATGTTGGGATGAACCGCCCTTCCGAAGGAAAGTTGTGCGGCGACGTAGACACGGAGGCGGCCTCGATTAACGCGGCGGCCATCACGCCCGTACCAGGAGGGGTGGGCCCGATGACCATCGCGTTGCTTATGGAAAACACCCTCATTTCTGCCCGTCGCCGTGCGCGCGGGCAACGTGATTAGACTCGCCGGCATGTGGATATGTTGTCGCGGCAGTTAGCCACTTTAGTCTTCGCGGCAACGGCGCCCCCTTCGGGAATAGGCGCCATGGGTCCTGCAGTCTCCTGCTTTAACGCCCTGGTTCGGTTGGGATGTGAGCTGCCGCTTGTTGTGGTGTACGATCTCCAACGTATATTCAGCGGAACTCATCCGGCCAGTGAAAACCGACCGTTGCGGAAAGAAACACAATCCGGTTGGGACCAAGACACGCTCGATCTTTGGAGCCGATACGTAGAATTGTTGGTCGGTTTAGCCGGAAGTTCCGTGATTGAAACAATCGCGCGTCGACCGGTTTCCGTTGAGTTCGAGGCGGTTCTGATCGCAAGGCTTGTTTGCGATCCTTATCGGAAGTGGAAAGGTGGAGCGCGGTTGAAGCTCAGCGGAACACCGTTGCCTCTTCCATCAGGAGATACGGCCTGGATTCCGTCAGAGCACGCCGCGAAGCATGACCCCACATGGTGCTTATCCTTCGTTACCCTCGCGGCCTCGATGAGCAATCTCATTGAGGCGCGCTGCGAACAGATAGACTTGCGCCCGTTGCGGTTGCTTGGCCTTTTTCAGAGCCACTCGGTTTCAAGCATGCTGGATCTGTACAACCTGATGGGTAGCACACAGGCCACTCAATCGGCTGCGTTCTCACTTGCGCTTTTGCCTTCGGTGCTTGAAACCAAACGTTCTACAGCTTCGCAGCGGTTTTCAATCGATGGCTACGCTTCGGTTGAACGGCGTGGAAGCCTCGACGCTATTTTGCCGTCAGAACTGGCACACGACGAAGATACCTTTGCCCATAAAGCGCTAAGTGATGAGCTACTGTTTTATGGCCATGAACGTCGGATCGATTCCGAGTCTTGTGAACACTGGGTGTTAGTCGATTCGTCGGCGTCGATGCGGGGCCTGCGTGAGATCTGTGCACGTGGGTTGGCTGTTTCGCTGTGCAAGAAACTCAGTCTTCGGGGCGACAACGTGGTTTTGCGGTTCTTCGATAGTCGACTTCACCGGCGTGTGGCTTTCTCCGCCGTAGGCTCGAACGAGCTGCCTTATGTGTTTTCATTCCGCTCTGAAAGCGGCCGTCACTACGCTCGATCTTTTGAAGACTTGTTGGGTGAAGCACGCAAATCGAAACGAAAAGCAGGCAGAAAGCTCGCAATCACTTTTCTAACACATGGGGAATGCCACATTCCCTCGACATTGGTCGAATCGTTGGCGCAAGTGGCGCGCATGTTCGCGGTTTTCGTCTTGCCTTCCCGGCCGTTGGCACTTCCATATCTACCACTTTTGCACCAGCATCATGTTCTAAGCGGGGCTGACTTCGCAAACCCTGACACTCGAAAAAGCAGGGCTCTCAAGGTGATGGAGGACATTGGTTTTGCCCACCCGTGAAGAGCTAGACACAAAGGCTCGCGCCGACCGACTGTTGCGGAGCGGCAATCACGCAGAAGCGTTGGTTCTTTACCGCACCCTGCTGGTGCGTGTTTCTGCGTTCGAGCCAGGGCTCTATGAAAGCTGGCTTGATGGTGCAATGGCGGCTTTTCGATTGCAGGGCGCAAAACGAGAGGTTGGTTGCATCCAGCTTGCGCTGCGCCGGTTTTCCGAAGCGCAAAAGAGCCTCGATCCAACGGTTGATCCGGTAGCGTGGTCCTTGGCGATGTCACGCCAAGGGTTTCGTAAAGAGGCGGCGGTGGCGATGGAATCTGCAGGTTTTCTCGTCATGGCCGCGCGGGAACTGGAAGCTTCGGAAGACAACGCAGGTGCTTTGCATTTATGGGAACGCATTTCCCGCGCACCCTCTTTGCGAGGTCGCAGGTACGAAACCGCGTTGGTGAAATTGTTGAAAGCGCGGGTTGAGCTCCGGCTTGGCAACGCTGATGCCGCTACAAAACTCACCAACGAAGGGGTTTCTCAGCTAGAAGCCTTGGCAGATAGTTTTGAAGCCCGCGGGCAACGAGACCGTGCCTTTGACTGCTATCTGCTTTTGTTGCGTGTCGGCTTAGGACAGCACGAAGGTTTTGAAAACCTAGCGGAAGGGTATCTCAATGCGATTCGCATTCTGGTGGCTGATGGCCAATGCGACTTAGCCCTTCAATATTTCGATGAGTTCATCACAGCGGCAGCTGACAGAAAAGAGTTTCATGCGGCGGCCACAGTTGCGATGGATGCTGCCGACTTCTGTCGTCGCTCGGAATTAGGTTACGAAGGCCTGTTTCTTCGTCGCGGTGTTGATATGTGGATGAAGGCCGCCGCACTGGCGAATTCACAATTCGATGCGCCAGAACTTGCTCAAAATGCTCTTTGCGCTGCGCTCGATGCGGCCACGTCGACAGGAGACCTGGCCCTGGTTGGGCAGGTTTACGGGGCTTTGGCGTTGTTGCCTCTCGATGCAACATGCGTTGCGCGGTACGTGACCTTGTCGCAAAGGTATTCGCGTTCAAACACCCCATCGCCACATCACGAAACACAGCGCGTCTTGCCCTTTTCGTCAAAGAGGGAAGAGGCATACCAAGACATCGCATGGCAGGATCTCATCGAGTGGGAGTTCGCTTGCGCTGTCGAGCCAACGCTGGCGTTGATCGTGGTCGAACGCACTGATCACCTTCGCTTTTCTCGGGCAGCGTTGTTCGCCTTACTGTTGGCGGTAGGCAATCCCCAATGGCGGACGGATGCAATCCAATCGTGCTCGATTGCAAAAAGTCTTGGCGATGTTGAAGTGTATGAGGTTCTTTCGCCCCTTGAACGGATAGCGATGGATGACTCTGCTGACGTCCGGAGCGCCGCAATGGCGGCCGTAGGTAGGGTGCTTTGCAAACGCAGCTTCGCAACGATTCGACAGGGCCTTCAGGATCCAAATGAACAGGTAAAGACCTCCGCACGCCAAGCCCTGCAGGGGTTGCACTTTCGAGACGGGTTAGACTGTCTTTGGCGCATCTACCGTGAAACGGTTGATCCTGCGGTGCGAGAGGCCGCGCTTCGTACGGTTGCAAAAGTACCCACGTTAGCAGCGACCGTGATCTTGTTAGACGTCATTCTCGAGGAGGAAGGTGCTTTGCAACGGTTTGCCGCGGAGTGCTTGACGACCTTTCCTGATTCCGGGTTGGAGCCCTATATTCGCGCCAAACTTGAGGCGGCGTCGCCTGGCGCTCGTGAGGCCCTTGTTGTGGTATTGAATGCGATAGCAGCCCGGAAATCCTAGGAGCGAAGCCGACTTCGCACCTGAACTGCGAAATTTCCTACGCACGTCTGCCCTGAAAATTTTAGGTAACGACGTGCTCCCGTGTGGGTATTCCGTGCTAAAAACCGCGCTGGTTCGACGGGGTGCGCGCCGCGTTGATGGCAGCGCTCTTGTTCGAGAACGAGGAGCATAAGAAAACATGGCCACGCGAATTGCAATTAATGGTTTTGGACGCATCGGGCGTCTAGTCTTCCGCGCGCTTTACAGCCAAGGGCTGTTTGGCAAGGACTTCGAGGTCGTTGCTGTCGGCGACATCGTGCCTGCAGACAACTTGGCGTACTTGCTGAAGTACGATTCGACCCAAGGACGCTTCGAAGGTGAAGTGGGCTCCAAGGGCGAAGATACCCTTCTAGTCGATGGTAAGGAAATCAAGGTCGTCAGCGCTAAGTCGCCTGCCGAATTGCCTTGGAAGCAGCTTGGAATCGACATCGTCATTGAATCGACCGGCTTGTTTGTCGACAAGGCGAAAGCACAAGGTCACATCGACGCTGGCGCGAAGAAGGTCATCATCTCCGCCCCTGGCAAAGACGAAGACATCACGATCGTCATGGGTGTCAACGAAGAGAAGTACGAGGCTGCAAACCACCACGTCGTTTCCAACGCAAGCTGCACCACGAACTGCTTGGCACCATTGGTCCACGTCATGCTGAAGGAAGGTTTCGGATTAACGGAAGGTCTTATGACCACCGTTCACTCCTACACCGCTACGCAGAAGACCGTCGACGCCCCAAGCCGCAAGGATTGGAAAGGTGGCCGCAGCGCAGCCATCAACATCATTCCAAGCACCACGGGCGCAGCGAAGGCCGTTGGCCTCGTTCTGCCACAGGTCAAGGGCAAGTTGTCTGGCATGTCTCTGCGCGTTCCAACGCCAACCGTCTCCGTTGTGGACCTTACGTTCAAGACGGAAAAGGCCACCAGCCTCACGGAAATCAACGCCGCCTTGTTAAAGGCTAGTGAGACTTACCTCAAGGGCATCTTGGGTTACACCACGGACGAAGTGGTTTCCACCGACTTCATCCACGACAAGCGCTCCAGTATCTACGACGCTGGTTCGTCAATTGAACTGAACTCCAACTTCTTCAAGTTGGTGAGCTGGTACGACAACGAATGGGGCTACTCCAACCGTGTTGTTGAACTCGCGAAGTACATGGTCAGCAAAGGTCTTTAAGCCTACGCAAACCTAAAACGATTCAACCCCGCTGTGGCGTTGTGCCTAAGCGGGGTTTTCGTTTGTAAAGCAGCAGGGGCTCTTAATGGCGTTTTCGGCGCCAAACAAAGGCGAGTCCCGCCAGTGCTGCCATCGCGCTCCAACCCGACTTTGAGTGTCTGTTCGTGACGCTGCAACCGCCGCCGCCCCCACCCCTTTCATTCGAACACATGGTTGGAACGCCGTCGGCAGGGTAGATCTCGCAAACGCCCTTCTTGTCGTCGGCAGCCAGTGTTCTTCGCAAAGTATCGCCCGGCATGACGATGGCTGCCATTGTGGCTTCCTGAATCTCACTGGATCCGGGGCAGGGGGGAACCATCTTTTCCTCGTTGTCGAACAGGTTAGACTGACCACCGCCGTCACAGGTATGGTCAAGCCCAATCACGTGACCAAATTCATGCGTCAGAGTGTTCTGAAGGTCGTGTGTGTTGGTGCTTTTAAGCAACATTGGGTTGGCGACGACGTCTCCCCACATGGCGCTTACCGCGTTGAGCTCTACGTCCGTGTCAACAATCACTCCCGTGGTGCGTTCTGCGAAAACCGACGTGATCGCCAAGGCATTCGAAGGGTAGGGCACCTTGTCTTTGTCCAATCGCGCGTTGCGCCCCCAAGTGCCACTCCTAAACTGGACATTGTTAACTCGATCGCCTTCGACAAGAGCTGTTGAACCGGAGGACGCCACGACCTCAATAGACATTTTGGTACATGCCAGTTTTGAAACACTCCACTGCGCAGCGGCTTCATCCGCCGCTTTGCGGAAGTACTCTGCAGAAACGTTTTCAGGAGCACTCGCTGGAAAAAAGTGGAGTTTAATGTTGGGGCATTTCCAGGCCAATTTGATGGTCGATTCGCTGGCCCGCGTTCGAACGTAGGCGTTTGCCGTCCTGCCGAACAATGTGTACGTGCCGCACATGGCGATAGCGCCGCCAGCGAGCAAGAGAATTTTGCGGCCAGAAATGATCATCGTCATTGTCCCTCAAGCAGCAAGCGAACTTGTTGTCGAAGATCTGATAAGCGCAAGGGAGGGTCTTGTTGAGCCGCCGTAAACGATCCTGTGGGTGTTTTTCGCACCGCCGCCGATCTATCTGACGGCGCGGCAATCAGCTCTCCCGTCGCATTGGCGACCAAGCGCCGTTTCCCTTGTCCCAAACCGGTAAGCACGAATCCATAGTCAGCGTGGGCTTTGTCCATTGCGGTCAGAAACAGCACCGCTTTTTCTCCTAGTTGGAAATTCGGCAGTCCGTGAACCTTCATTTCTAGATCGCCGACAATGCCTCCCGGTTGCACCACTCTTATCGTGCGTGTCTTGCCAAGACGCCGCCCCTTCCAAGCCTCCTGCACCCGCAAAAGGACTTCTGTCCGTATAGCCCTACGATCTTCCTCAAACGACGAAACCGCTGACGTCACTTCAGCAACCACGATAGCGTCGGATTGTGCCGTCAGTTCGGGCAGCTCCATCGACAACACCATCGAAGCCTTTGCTTCAGGGATCTTCGGAACCAGCATGAAAGCGGGTAGGGCTGTTCCCACCTGCAACAGATGACGTCTTGAAAGGAGCTTGGAACTGGGCAATTTAGTGGTCCTTATTTATTCAAGTTCATCGGGAGCATCCCATGATGCCTGAAGTCTTCTTTATGTTTGACACCAACCTGCGCCGCGCGTCGCAAACATTGGGTCACAATCGCAAAGAACTTGCCTAGATCTTGCGAAGCCGCAAGCGGGCCGATCGGGCAGCCCCCACTTGATCCGCCGTCAATTGACCTCTCCTACCCATGATGCCCACTAGATCGTATAGCCGCGCGAGCCAGCCGTCATCGACGGAGCCCTCGCGGAACCTGCGGGCGAACCCTCGAGGGTTAGGCGGCAAAGAGGCCAGGTGCACCGCTTCTAAAGGGGTGAGTTGGGCGGGAGTTTTGCCGAAATAGGCCAGCGAAGCGGCTCCAACGCCTCGAATGTCAGGGCCAAGTTCAACCAAATTCAGATAAAGTTCAAGCACGCGACGTTTGGGCAGAAGGCTGTCAATTCGCCACGTCAGCACGCTTTCAGTAAGCTTCCGCGCCACAGTCCGTTCGTGTGAAAGAAACAGGTTTTTGGCCACTTGTTGCGTGATCGTGCTGGCTCCCCGAGCAAACCGACCGCGCTCCAAGTCGTAAACCAAGGCGCGCCGAATGTTCTCTGGCTCGAACCCTTGGTGTTGGAAAAATCCCGAGTCTTCGGCAGTCATGAAGGCCGCCAACAAGTGTGCGGGCATTTGGTCTATCGACGTGAATTCGCTCGATAACGAGGAAATCGGAAGCGCTGGACGATCTTCGAGCTGTTTTTTTCCGGAAACCAAGGCCGCCAATCCTAGGGCTAGGACACTTGGTTCCCTGGTGACCGCGCACTTGGAGGGCACGCGGATGTCGAGCCCCAATTTGTCCCAGTCGGCGGAGTCAAACGATAACTCGGCGCCGAGCTTTAAGTGCCCCTTTAGTTCCATCCCCCAGAGAGCTTTTTGAATGGAAGGCGCAAACCTGCGGGGTAATTCCTCGCAGTTCCAACCGGAACCTGTGTTCCTGACGGACCAGCTCCCTCGCTTTTCTCCCCACAAAGTTGTCGAGCCCGTTGCGGTGATGGGTAAACCCATGGGAGCGAGTTCAGCCTCGTCTACGGTCAATCGCCCTTCGTGCCATTCAAAAGTTCCCTTGGCACGCGCGCTTGCAAACAGTGCCTTCCAGGGGGCGGAGTCCAAGGCAGGGTGATGCACTTGCACGCCCGCGGTGGATCCTTCAAGTTGCCAACTCACGTCTGATGCACCAAGGCTCACGTGGGACTGCATCTGCATAGACCCCGTGGCATGGGCCACCGACACTCCATATCTGTCAAGGAGGGGAGCCAGGCCCCCCAAAGCAGCCTTCTGCAGACTAAGCTGCATAGCAACGCCTTCAGCGCCCAAAGACGTTTGGGCTGAGAACATGCCGGGTTGCTTCGGTGTGTTGGCCGAGAGAGTCCAACCTCGATGACTGACCGAGGCTTCTATTGCCACTCCCTTTAGCAATTCCTTCGCCCCGGCAAATCCGAGGCCAACATCACTTCCCTGAATGATCACTTCCCCTGTGGGCGTTGTTTCCGCTTCAAGGGTTTCGGCGTGGACCGACAATTGCTTTCCAAGATCAACTGCAAACCCTGTAAAATAAGCTTTAACGACCGAAGCTTGCCGGTCGGCACGAAATCCGCCGACTCGAATCGCCACACGCTGACCACCGGGCAACTGAACCACGCCTGCGATGCTCCCCGAATGCACGTGGAGGCTCAGACCATCCGTCGTTGGACCCACCGGCGGTGTTGCTCCCGGCCTCTTTGCAGCGTCCCGAACGCCTCTTATGTTGTCTGCGTTCTTGGCTGCCAACAAACGCAGATCAAGGCCCGAAACATCCACTCTAAGCGGTTTTCCTGGAGTCAGTTCAATGCGATCGCAAAAAGCAAGCGGCTCGCGATCGAAGGGCGCGCGCCCGGAAACAACCAGATCGCGGAGCACCAACACAAATCCATGATCGCGGTAGGCCGGATAAAGACGACCCAGCTCCACGCGATACCCGATACGATTTGATATCGCACCTGAGACCCAGGGCAGGGCGAACGCGAACCAAAACACCAACGCAAACGTCAGCAAGGCACTAAAGCCTGCGATACAGGCCCGAACCCAGGTCCGCCTAGAAGCCATTCGCATTGCCACGTCCGAACATCGGCGGATGCGCCAGAAAATTGACCCCTTCATAAATTGATACCGCAGGGCGCTGCGGTCCTTTCAGAGAGACTTCGTGAGGGAAGGCTAGTGGGCGGTAACAGAAGAAGCGTCGGTCCTGCGGTCTTGGTTAGCAAACATGCTTTGAAGTTGGCGACGATGGTCGCGGCTCTGACCGCGAAGACCTGCGCCCCGCAACAAGCGCCCCACCAGTTCGGCAAAGCCAATCCCAGCTGTCTTGGCAATGCGTGCGAAAGGGGCCGTGGGCGTCAGCACTGGCATCGTGTCGAGGTCGCGAACGATTTCATTGCCCGATTCGGACAACTGAATCTGAACGGTGGCGGCTCCGGCACACCCAACGGCTTCGTAAGCCAACGTCGCGAGCCGCAATATCGACCGCAGTCGCGCCTCTGAAAGTCGACACGCCACGATAGATCCACCGGCCGCCCGTGTGGAGTCTCGCATGAGTTCAAGCGCGCCCAGTGGCTCGCCGTCCAGAATGCCGACTTCTACGTTCCGCCCCTGCACATGCCTTTCGATCAACGCTTGCTCATCTACACGAAACACGTCATCGACGGCTGCCTCAAGCTCCATCTCGTCGTACGCGAGATTGTCTAGGACGTGTACCCTCTCGCGAACAGGCCGCACCGTCACTGGATATCCGAATTGACCATGGGCATCGGCTATTGAATCGCCTGAGGCCGAATTAAATAAATAGCCCGGCGAGGTAGGTAGGTTGTTCAGGCGCAAGATCTCTTTGGTCTTGATCCTGTGGGAGGCCAAGGCGGCCGCCGTCACGCCTGATCCTGTGTAGGCAATTCCCATGACCTCCAAGAACCCCTGAAGACAACCATCCTCCCCCTGTCGGCCCTGAAGTGCCAGGAACGCCGAGGAAATATTGGCCTGACGTACCAAGAGGTCCAGGTCCCGGTCCAGAAATAGGGGTACGCCTTCGTGTCCCAACGTTGCTAAAGCCGCCGAAATGGCCCCTCCTTGAACGATGCCGAGCTCCCGTTGTCCCGGTCTACCGCTCAGAAAGATCCCGATCCGCTGCTTGCCCTGCATGCCTCTACCGGTACTCCCTGTAGAGCTAGGGGTCAAAAAAGCGAACGAAGGCGGATGCAAAGGGGCGTTTTGTGGTAAAGAGTGGCCGTAATGACGTTCCTTGAAGCCGCTTTGCAGATACTTGGCAAAGAGCGTAAGTCCCTCCACTTCAAAGAAATCACAGAGATGGCAGTCGGGAAGAAGCTGCTTACCTTCGTGGGGCGAACGCCCGAAGTGACCATGCAAACCCAACTGACTGCCTCCGTGAAGAAGGCACCCGGTAACCCTTTCGTTCGGGTAAAACCGGGGGTATTCGGTTTGCTCCGCTATCCCGATGTTGTCGAACCGGAAGTGCCTCCAGCCGCCGTGATGGCACCACCACCTGCAGCTGAAAAGGCAGCGAAGGGTGGTGGCGATGCCGCTTCGGAAGATGCGGACGCAGAGGCCCGTCGTGGCCGCCGCTCGCGCCGCGGTAGGAGAGGGGGCAGGGGCGAGGTGGAAGAAACCTCAACTCAGACTGAGCCTTCCGCTTCAACTTCAAGTGGTTCAGGAGGTGCACCTACGGATTCGGACGAAGTGTCGGCTGAAGACCAGCCGAAACCTGCAGCGGCTCGACCTTCTTATTCACGAGGAGATCGGGGCCGTCCCGACAATCGACACTCCGCGCCCATGTCAGTAGCACCTCCTATAGAGAAGGTGGGGGACGCGGCTCCGTCGGTTTCCGCTGAAAACGCCGAAGGCGACGAGGATGGCGAACTCGGAGCCGATGACGGCACTGAAATCGCAGCTGGTGAAGGCCAAGACGCGGGTGAGGGTGAAGCTCTCGCCCGTCGTCGTCGTCGTCGTCGCCGTCGTCGTCGTGGTGGTGCCGACGCTGGCGGCGGGCTCCAAACCGAACAGAATTCCCCTTCTGTGCCATTTGCGGCTGATGGCCACGCCGCGGACATGGGCGGCATGGGTGTTGATGAGTCAAACGAAGGCGAGGTAAGTGGTGAAGGCGAAAGCCGCAGTGCTGCCCCAGTCCCAGCTTCGGAGCCTTTAGGATCCTCCGATGTCGCACCGTCTGCGGATACCCCCAACGACGGTCAGCCACGTCGAATCATGGCTCCTGTTGATGCTGCCATCGAAGTGCTTCGAGGGCAGGCTCCTGGTCGGGGCGTTCACGTTCGGCAAATTGCTGACGCGGCCGTTCGTCGTCGTTTGGTGCACGGCGAATCCCATGAAGCATGGCGCGTGATTCGCGCTGCGTTGGCTGCTGAAGGCAAAGAACGTTTGCGCGCTGGTTTGCGGCCTCGCGTTCGCTCCGCTGGCAGTGGGCTTTACGCACTGGCCCGCCGTCCTGCTGACTTAGATCTCGAAAAGGCTGAATATATTTACGGAGAAGCACTTCGTGCACTTCGGGAACGAACTTTGGCGTCCTTAGAGCTGCGGTTGGGCGAACTAGCGAGCGGCGCTTTCGAGGCGCTTGCCCGCGTAATCTTGCAACGAGAGGGGTTTGGTCCCGCCACGTTCGTAAAACGCGTGGAAGGCACCGTATACGTCGAAGCTCTGCGTGGCCGTGGATGGAAGCCTTCCAAATGCTTGGTCGGTCTGCGTTGGGGGGCCACTCCCGCTGGCCGCCGCGCTGTTGGTGAATTGCGTGCGGGCGTGCGCGCTCGCAATGCCGACGAGGGCGTGCTGATTCTGGCGGGTCGGTTGGCTGACGAAGCCATCCGCGAATGGAAGCAACCTGGGCCTCCTATCGAGGTTGTTGATGGACCAGCGATGGCCGATGCCTGTGCTCGCCACGGCGTGGGCGTCATCAACGCCCCTGTCAACGTTGACTTCGTGGACGCTGACTTCTTCGCCGAGTTGGCGGAGGGCTAAGCTTAGAACCCCTTGGCCTCCCGGTCGTCGGAAGTCCAAGGGGATTGGTGTTGGCTGGGCCGCGTACCATTTGCGGCCACAGCGGCCTTGCAGGAGCGCTTGCGGGAGCAAGTCTGCGCGGGCTTTAGACCGGCAACTTTGCTGGTCTGCGAACACTCTCCTGTTGTCACCACGGGACGTTCAGCGAACCCGCGGAATCTACTCGTTGATGAAATGTCTCTGCTTCACATGGGCATTGAATTGCACAAAGCAAGCCGCGGCGGTGACGTCACCTATCATGGGCCGGGCCAACTCGTGGCGTACCCAGTGTTTCCCGTTAAGGCCGGCGTGGTGGCACATATCGAGGCCATGGCAGTGGCCGTGATTGCCGTGTTAGCCCACTTCGGCGTGAAGGGTGAATTCCGCCGGGACGAGCCCGGGGTATGGGTAGGCAACGCAAAAATTTGTGCCTTTGGGGTCCACATTCGAAGACGTGTGGCGATTCATGGCTTGGCGCTTAACGTGAGCACCGCATTGTCAGCGTTTGAAGTGATTGTACCGTGTGGACTCATCGGCAGATCCGTCACTTCGATATCGGCTTTAATTGGCGCCAATGTTGAAGTTCAACAATTGCTACCTTTGTTCGTCGAGTCGGTGGCTAACGCGTTTGAGATCAAGCTGGCTCCTACGTCCGATGTCGTCTTAGAGAGGACCTTTCATTGATCAAAGTCATTCCCGTTGTGTTGCTCGTCTCCCTTTCTTTCAGCGCGGCCGCTTGTAAGCCTAAGCATGCAACACCCGAACCCGCAAAGGCCACTGCGCTTGTAAACGCGATCCCATGGCTGGGCAACGTGGTCGTACATCAGATGGCTAGCGAAGCTCTGGCCATTCCTGGCGTGGTTTTCGACGACGCGGCGTTAACAACTGACGCGCGGGAGCAGATCGTGTCGGCTCATGTTTTTTCAAACAAGGACGTCACTTTGCCCTCGCCATCTCACCCGACGGCCGACATTCTGCTCGGGTACATCGTTGAGGACATTCGCGCCGAAGGCAAAGCGATGGCTCGCGTGGTCGCCAAATTGAAAGTGGGCATTAAACCCTCAAAGGAAGCCGATCCAGATTGGGCAGAAGACGTCGAAGCGTCCGGCGAGATGCAGTACACATTGGCCACCGACGGCAAGCCGTCTCCTAAAGCGTTTCTTTCGCTCGTTACGAAACTCACCACGGATTTACTGGGCGAATACCTAGCTCGACAAAAGTTAAGGACCGTTCCTGAACGCGTGATCGTCGAAATGCTCACGGCTGCAGGTGAATCGAACCTGCAGGAAGCCGCCATCCGTCAGGCTGGACAGCGCAAATTGGCACTGGCAGTGGATCCACTTCTCGGTTTGCTAACTAACGAAAGCGAACCCATTCGCGACGCTGCGTTGGGGGCGCTGTTGGAGATGCGAGAGCAACGAGCGGTGGGCGTCTTAGCAGCCAGCCGTTCCATGCGCGATCGCCGCGAAATGCGTAAGATCGTGGAAGCCATCGCTTTGTTAGGGGGCAAAGAGGCCGTGTCCTACCTCGAGTTTGTTGCCGACGCGAACGAGGACGAAGAGATACAGGACTTGGCCAAACGGTCCTTGGAGAGGTTGCGAAAGCGGTAGCCCCGATCCCTAAGGAAGCAACTTGGTTGCCAGTTTGACGCGCTTCATCTTCCGTTTTTTCTTGAATATCATTGGTTTGCTGTAGACTTTCATCAGTGACTGTCACCAAAGTTGGCGCTTCTGGGTCGGCCCTCTTGGCGGCGCGGCGTTTCACGGCCAGTGAATGGCTCAGCGGTGGTCCTCATCGTTTCACAGTGCGCGCCACGGATTCACTAGACGGCTCGGCTGTAATCCTCAAGTTTGAACGACCCGTTGGCCAACTCGGATCGTTGCTGCTCGAATACGCTCAGCTCCGAAGGCTTAGTCACCCGCACATTGCCCACGTCGTTGACGTCGGGCAGGTGCCGAACGATTCTCAGCTTTCGATTTCGGTGGATGAGGAAGAACGCCCGCTTGCGGGGCTGGTATTTTTGGCTACCGCCGATGTTGGGCGAACCACGATTGCATCAGCCTCGTTGCGTGGGGATTCCAACGAGGCGCAACTAGAGCATCTTATAAACGTTGCTAGCGGCCTCGCTGAGGCCCTCGCGTATCTTCACGGCCGACATTTAATCCATGGTGATGTGGCACCCGCCAACGTTGCAATCGATCCGCTGGGCAAGGCAGTGCTTATCGATTTTGGCCTCTCTGGAGCCGCTCGGGTTGGTGGAAAAGGGCAGGGCACTGCGGGTTTTGCTGCGCCGGAGGCTCTTACGGGTCTTATAAGCGAGCGTTCCGATCTCTTTGGCCTCGGTGCAACTCTGTATTTTGCATGGACGAGGCAGCCTCCTTTTGGTGAGGGGACTGTTGGTGTTGTTCGCCTGCTAACAGGCCGTCCGCCGACGTCGCCTTCCTCACTGGTTCCCGGGCTTCCTGTTTGGTTGGATCAGTTAATTCTATCGTTGGTAGCGCCGAGTCCTGCGAATCGTCCAGCGTCTGCAAAAGATGTCATTCGGACGATACGAAGATGGACTTCAGGTTCCGAAGACCAAAGGCTTCTGTCTTCGCTTACAACGAACATTCAACCCAGCTTGGGTGATCCTTTGTCGGGGATCTTCGTCGGCAGGAGCGACGAACGGATACAGATTGTCGATCATCTCAATCGTTTGGCCTTGAGCGATTCCAAACATTCCGCTTTGGTGTTGAACGGGCTTCCTGGCAGTGGTCGTCACTGCTTGTGGGCTCAAGCCTTCTCCGAGTTTCAGCTTTCATCCATCCCGCGCAATAGGGCCACTGTCGATGTGATCCAAGCGGAAACCCTGTTGGCCGATGTGCCGCTGCCTAAGATTTCCGATCCTGGACGTTTTGCTGCCAGTCGTAGGGCACAACTTCTTGAAGCCGCAGAATCTCGAGCCGCACTTGGTCCCCTATGTGTTTTGGTGCCGGAGGAGTTTTCAGGCGCCCCTCAAACGGCAGATGAATGGGCTTCATGGCTGCAATTGCTGTCGCGTCTTCGCCAGGGGACTTGCTCTTTTGTATTTTTCGCACGCGCGGCGATCTCATCTTCCAAGTCGAATGCAATCTTGCATATCCCCGTTGAACCCTTGTCGCCAGAAGAAGTGGAAGCCTTATGTTTGGCGGCGGGATTGCCCACCCATGACAAACCCCTCATCGATAGCATTATCACAGGATCGTCAGGACATGCGGCGACCGCAGCGATGATGGTTCGAGCAAAGCGCGCGGGTGCCGCGACTTCCATCGTTGCTTTCACCGCACCTAGTGATTATCTCAAGCACGATCTTCTTTCGCTGCCAGAAAACGCGCTCAACGCCGTATTGGCGTCATGGTGGCACATCGAAGAAGACGATGAATCGTTGGACAGGTCGAAAGTTGTTCTCGACGTTGAAGATGCTTGCAAACGAGGCTGGCTGCGAAACAGTGGCAGCGGTAGGGCGGAACTTCCTAAGGGTGTTCAAACGGATGTCCTATGGGGCGCGATTCCCGCGGGGCTAAACAACGCCGTTGTTGCGTTGTCTCAAACGGCGTTAAGTCGCCTTGCCCAAGACGAGCCTCGGCGAGCCGAAGCGCTTCGGATACAAGGAAGGTTTGATGAAGCCTTCGATGTCTTCGTGGCCGCCGCTCAAAAGGCATGGGCGCAGGGGGACTATCGGCAAGCAGAAGTGCAATGGAAACGGGCAGACTCGTTGGAAAGTGCGGGCGTGTTTTCGGATGATGATGTTGTTCATCGCGCCCAATCCCTCGCCATGGCAGGCCGCCATTTGAACGCAATCGAATGGATCGAACGACAACCGAGGTCTTCCTCGATCACGACGGACGTTCGCCGTGCCGAGACCACCGCATGGGTGTCGCGTCGTCAAGGAAATCTCATGCTCGCCTCGCATACGTTGGAAGCCGCTCAAGCTCGTTTGACGGCAGCAACAGCGTCTGCCGAACAGCAATGGGCCTTCGCACGCTTGTCAGCCCAACGCGCGAGGTTGGCGGTTGCGGCGGGCAATCATCAGGTGGCACTGTCGCTAACCGAAGGCGTTGTTAACCCAGATCTCGATACGCGTCGGCTGTTGTTAGAGACACGTGCCTTGGCTTGCGCCTACTTGGGGCTCCCTGCCGAATCATCGTTAGCCATCCACGAGATAGAAGAGTTGCAGGGAGCTACAAATTCGCCCCTTTTCGAGGACATTTCGCCATTGGCGCCGCCGGGGGATGAATCCGATGGAAGGTTTGGGACCATTTGTGGCATCGCAGCCCAGTTTCAACACGATATGGTTGGCGCCGAACGTGCGTATGCTGCAGCAATCACCGCCTACGAGCGGCTGGGCGACGTACATGGGCACGCCAACGCGAGGTTGAACCAAGGAATGGCGCTCGCCGAACAAGGCCGATACAAGGAAGCCTTAAATGCATTCGCGCGCGCTTTTGATGATCTGTTGCGGGTGGGCGCGTATGGAGATGCGACTGCGGCGGCTTTCAACGCCGGTTTGCTCTTTGCACGGCTTGGCGATGCCCCCGCTGTAGCAGCGGCGCGGTTACGCCTGAAACAAGCCGCTGGCAGCATCGATGCACCCGCCGTTTCCGCTTGGCTTGAAAGCCTATGCGCCAATGAATCTTGGTACCATTGTGACTTTGTCATTTCCGCGCAACGTCACACAAAGGCGGCGCTGCTTTTTGAGGCCAATGGCGACCCTTTGCATGCCGCTTTATCGTGGCTCTCATGCTCGCAAGCGTGGTCAGGCGCAGGTCAACTTGACGCCGCTGTACAAGCGCATTCCAAAGCGGGCGGTTCAGTGGAACGAAATGCATTGCCGCGACTTTGGGCCGGGGCTCGTTTGGTTCTTGGCGGAGCAGCATTGGAAAATCCAACACTCGCAAGTGAACTTAAAGACCGCGCTTTCGAAGAGGCCACGAAGAACCTTCGCCCCAACGTTTTCCAATCCGCAATTCTGGCAGCCAGACTCTTTGAGAAATCCGGCGACGTGGCTTCTGGCGAAAGCTGTGTTGCTTTGGCCGCGCGCATGCAAGAGGAGATCAAGTTGAACACACCCATTGAAAACCAAAAGGCCATTGAATCAGATCCAGATGCGGCGTGGTTGGCAAGATGGCGATCGCAAGGTGCTGGTCAATCCAACAACAACGCGGCGTTGTTGGAGATCGCTGAAAAGATGTCGCTAGCGCAATCTCGATTGCGGCGCTTTGTTCGCTTAAGTAAACGAATCAACAGCGAGCTGCGACTTCCGCGTCTGCTTGAGACAGTCCTCGACACCATCATAGAGTTGACCGAGGCCGAGCGGGGGTTTGTACTTCTTCGCGACGCCCAGGGATCCTTGGTTGTGCGGGCCGCGCGAAACATCGACCAGACGACTTTGGAAGGCGAATCACTCGCATTTTCTCGCTCAATTGCTGAACAAGTCGCAAGCAGTGGCACACCAGTCATCACCGTAGACGCGGCAGGAGACGCACGCTTTCGTCAGGCTCTTTCCGTGAGCGATTTGCAACTTCGGTCCGTGGTTGCCGTGCCACTGACTCTAAGGGGGAAGGTCGAAGGCACAATTTATGTCGACAATCGTTTGCGCCAAGGCGCCTTTGGCGAGACCGATGTGGCGACTTTGTTGGACTTTGCAGAACTGGCAGCCATGGCTGTCGGAAACGCGCGTTTGGTCGCAGACCTCCAACGCCGTGATCGCCACATTGAAACGTTGAACCGAAAGCTGGAGAAGGAATTGGCCGCCCGAAAGGACGAAATCTCTTCGATGCGGGTCGAACTTTCCGACAGCCGCGAAAGCTTCGCTTTGCGCTTCGACTACAAGAACATCATCGGTCGTTCTCCGCGCATGATGGAGTTGTTGCGTCTTTTGGATCGTGTAAGTGAAACGAATCTTCCCGTGGTCATTCAAGGCGAAAGTGGTACCGGAAAGGAACTTGTCGCTCGCGCTTTGGTGGCGAATGGACCACGCAAAGACAAGCCATTCATTACCGAGAACTGCGCAGCTATTCCTGAAACGTTGCTTGAATCGACGCTGTTCGGATACAACCGCGGCGCGTTTACTGGAGCAGATCGCGACACTCGTGGGCTGTTTTCAGTCGCCAACGAAGGCACATTGTTTCTGGACGAAGTGGGAGAAATGTCGCCCGGCCTTCAAGGCAAACTACTGCGCGTGCTTCAAGAAGGCGAATACAGGAGAGTGGGGGGGCAACGCACCGAGAAGACGGATGTCCGAATCATCGTGGCTACCAACAAAGATCTTCAGACGATGGTGAAGGACGGTCAATTCCGCCAAGATTTGTTCTTTCGTTTGGCTGTCGTACGCGTTCAGTTGCCGCCGTTGCGAGAACGAAGTGAGGACATTCCCCTATTGGTTCGCCACTTCTTGGATGTTTGGAAAGATAAGCCAGGCGTGCGCGCTCAACGCGTCTCATCCGATGCCTTGGCACGGCTTTGCGGCTATCGCTGGCCGGGCAACATCCGGGAGTTGGAAAACGAACTTGCCCGAGCAACGGCATTCTCCGGAGAAACCATCGAGGTGACCGATCTGTCTTCGCAGATCGCAGCGCAGGGGATCGGTTCCAGTGGTGAGGGCGGGTCGCAAATCCTAGATGACCTCGACCTTAAGAACCGGGTTGAGCGGCTCGAAAAGGGTCTCTTGCGGGAAGCCTTGTCAAAGTTCGACGGTAACCAAACCCGAGCCGCCGCCGCACTGGGCCTGTCTAGGTTTGGTTTGCAGAAGAAACTGAAGCGTTATGGATTTGCGTCGTCCCCGTAGCCGTGCCAACCTAGTTGACAGTTTATATTTGTTTGTTGGCAAAGGCCTGCCCCGAAGGGGGGCCAAGTGTCTGAAATCTCATGCGGACCATTGGCCTTCGGGTTGGAACGGTCCTTGCTGTGTAATTTGTTCAAGGCTCATGATCCCGGTAACCAAGCGCCTATCATTTCGTTTCGCAGTTTCCTGCGGGCTGTTTCTATGCGGCCTCTCGATCGGTTGTAATTCCAATTTCATACCCATACCGCCTCCTGGCAATCCCTCCTTTGAACCTGTCCAAGTTGCTGATGCTATTGGGGCTCCTCGCCAAGTCTGGCAAGTGTCGGGCGTAGCCAACGAGGCGATGAAGGGGGCAAGGGTCTCTGTGTTTAATCTTACCCTTGGCCTTGGCGTGATCGTCAAAGCGACCGATGCGGGCAGCTACGCTTCAGGCCTCCTTGAAGGCGCTCCGGGGGACAAAGTTGAGCTGTTCTATGACAGTGCTTCATCGGAGAAAAGCCCAACCATCTGCCGAAAACTGCAGCCGGGTATCGCCACAACGCCGTGTGAATGACGCAAAAAAGCCCTTCTCGATCGAGTCGCGTCGTGGCGGCAAGAAGAGAAGGGCTGGCTCGAAGGTCAAACTTACTGGCTAGTCAGAGATTCTGGGCATCGTAGGGAAGAAGAACGTGAGGTTCATTCCCATGATGTAGTTGTGTCCCCAACTTAAGTCGCGGTCGTTTGCGAACCCATCGCCCGTTGTATCTTGCCCAGCGCGGTTAGATTTGACGATCAGGTCTTTGACTTCCAAGTTCAGCGCGAGCCAATCAGTGAAGTAGGCGTGCATTCCCAATCCAACGTTGCCCCCGAACTTCATTCCGGTGTCCGGACATGATTGATCGATTTTTGGAACATCGCATTTGGGCAAATCGGCGCCGAAATTTGCCGCTCCCACGCCGCCCAGTGCATATACGTCGTAGTGCATGAATATCTTGCCGAACAAAGACAGCTTGCCCGTAATCGGTGCCACTTCAGCCTGCACGCCCAAGATCTGGTTCATCTTGTTCATTGCGCCTAAAGCCTCTTTAGCGCTTGGTGTTTTTGCCGCAGCGTCCGTGGGACTGACTGCCTTGAGGCTGGTTTCCAAGTTCTCCGCGACACCGGTTTTATAGCTAGTCACGTTCTGACCAAACGTGCCCGACAAAGTCAGCCAATCGTTGATGTGGAATGCAAGGCGGAGGTTCAGAAAAACCGCGTTGTAGAACTCCGCGGCCATCGAGCTGCCGATACCCACGCCTGTTTCAAACCGCTTGTCCCGCAATTCAACGCGATGGCGAATCGCAGGAGCATCAGCCAACGGGCTCTTTCGATCAACCAGTTCCTGCGCGGAAGCGACAGCTGGCACAAGTGCCGAAACCGTCGATGAGGCTAGTGCGCATGCTAACAGCGTCTTATTCATCTTCATGGTTACAACTCCGCCAAGTTAGCGAGGGGATCGGTAGCTGAACGAAGGTGGCAGGTACAACCCCACTCCCAAGTAAAGCATGACGTTGTGGACGAACTGACCTTGTGCCGCTTTTTCAACGGCCGCGATGTCCTGTTCGCTGGTTCGACTGGTTGGCTCGAACTTGTCGTTGAAGACGTAGTCTCGAAGACCAGCGTTGAACGTTAGCCAGTCCAAGATGTAAAGGCGCCCGCCTGCACCTAGGTTCTCGGTGATCGCCTTCGTTTGGAAGACATCATCGCCAGCCTTGCGAGGAATGATTTC